>Ga0256867_10000218_pt1 | contig 21678 bp, 14 predicted proteins | sample RVTome_15_FD_185939 | JGI IMG/M metagenome (GOLD analysis project Ga0256867, IMG submission 185939) | Soil microbial communities from uranium-contaminated site in the Upper Colorado River Basin, Wyoming, United States - RVT150D86 (HiSeq) ... | reverse complement strand
CTTCGCGGCCGCCTCGGCGCGCGTGCTGGTCGAGGCAGTGCGGAAAAACCTCAAGGCGCGCGACATCGTCACGCGCAAGTCGATCGAGAACGCCATTGCGCTCGTGATGGCCACCGGCGGCTCCACCAACGCGGTGCTGCACTATCTCGCGATCGCGCATGCGGCCGGCGTCAGATGGACGATCGATGACTTCGAGCGCGTGCGCCGCAAGGTGCCCGTGCTGTGCGATCTCAAGCCCTCGGGCCGCTACGTGGCGGTGGACTTCCATCGCGCGGGCGGCGTGCCCCAGGTGCTGAAGATGCTCCTCGCGCACGGGCTGGTGCATGGCGACTGCATGACCATTACCGGGCGCACGCTCGCCGATGAGCTGCGCGACGTGCCGGAGGAGCCGCGCTCCGATCAGGACGTCATCCGGCCGTGGCGCAATCCCCTTTATGCACAGGGCCACCTCGCGATTCTCAAGGGCAATCTCGCGCCGGAGGGCTGCGTCGCCAAGGTGACCGGGCTGAAATCGCGCAGGATCACGGGCCGCGCGCGCGTCTTCAACTCCGAGCCCGAATGCATGAAGGCGATCATGGCGAAGAAAATCAGGGCGGGTGACGTGATCGTGATCCGCTATGAAGGGCCGAAGGGCGGCCCGGGCATGCAGGAGATGCTCGCGCCCACCGCGGCGCTGATCGGTCAGGGGCTCGGCGAATCGGTCGGACTGATCACGGACGGACGCTTCTCCGGCGGAACCTGGGGCATGGTGGTCGGCCACGTCGCGCCCGAGGCCTTCGTCGGGGGCCCGATCGCGCTGGTGAAGAACGGGGACTTGATCACCATCGATGCCGACAAGCGCCTGATCCAGCTCGAGGTGCCCGGGAAGGAACTCGCGGCGCGGAGGAAGCGCTGGAAGCAGCCCGCGCCGCGCTACAGGCATGGCGCACTCGCCAAGTACATCCGCGTCGTCTCGACGGCGAGCAAAGGCGCCGTCACCGACTGAGCGCCGGCCGCCGGCGGAACGCGCCTGTGGCGTGCGGGTCCAACCCGGGAACGAAGGGTGTTGCAGCCATGGCCAACCGCCTCGCCACGCAGACCTCGCCCTACCTCCAGCAGCACGCTGACAATCCCGTCGACTGGCATCCCTGGGACGAGGAAGCCCTCGCCCTCGCCCGGCAGGAAGACAAGCCGATTCTGCTCTCCGTTGGATACTCCGCTTGCCACTGGTGCCATGTGATGGCCCACGAGTCGTTCGAGGACCCCGAGGTGGCCGCGCAGATGAACCGCAACTTCGTCAACATCAAGGTCGATCGAGAGGAGCGACCGGATCTCGACCAGATCTACCAGACCGCGCACGCGATGTTGACGCAGCGTAGCGGCGGCTGGCCGCTCACGATGTTCCTCATGCCGGACGGCACGCCCTTCTTCGGCGGCACCTATTTCCCGAAGCAGGCGCGCTACGGCATGCCGGGCTTTCTCGAGCTCCTGCCCAAGGTCGCGGCAGTCTACCGCGAGAAGCGCGACGAGATCGGCCGCCAGAACGCCGCGCTGCTCGACGCTCTCGCCCGGACGGTGCCCGCCGCGGCTCCGGGGAGCGAGCTCAAGCGCGGCCCAATTGACGCTGCGGCGCGCGAGTTGACGCAGCTCTTCGACGAAGTGCACGGCGGGATTGGCCAGGCGCCCAAGTTTCCACACCCTTTCGAGCTCGCGTTCTGCCTGCGGCGCCACGCGATGGACGGAGCCGAGGCCGCGTTGTCGGTGGCGCGGCTCACGCTCACCAGGATGGCCGAGGGCGGGATCTACGACCAGTTGGGCGGCAGTTTCTGCCGCTACAGCGTCGATCAGTACTGGAGCATCCCGCACTTCGAGAAGATGCTCTACGACAACGCCGCGCTCCTCGTGCTCTACAGCGATGCGTGGCTCGTCACCGGAGAGCCTCTCTACCGGAAAGTCGTCGCCGAGACGGCGCAGTGGGGCATGCGCGAGATGCAATCGCCCGAGGGCGGCTATTACTCCTCGCTCGACGCCGACTCCGAGCACGAGGAAGGCAAGTTCTATGTCTGGACACCGGAGGAGGCGCGCGCGCGGCTTGCGCCCGAGGAGTGGGCGGTGATCGCGCCCCACTACGGGCTCGACGGCCCGCCCAACTTCGAGGGCCAGTTCTGGCATCTACGGGTCGCAAAGGCTCTGGAGGCCGTGGCGCGGGAGCTCGGGTTGCCGCGCGCGCAGTGCGAAGCGCGCCTGGCGAGTGCGCGCGCGAAGCTGCTTTCGGCTCGCAGCGAGCGCGTGCGCCCGGGGCGCGACGAGAAGGTGCTCACCAGCTGGAACGCGCTCATGATCCACGCCATGGCGCACGCAGCGCGCGTGTTCGGCAAGCCCGAATGGCTCGCTTCGGCGCGGCGAGCGCTCGAGTTCATCCGTCGCACCGCGTGGCGCGATGGCAGGCTCATGGCCACCTACAAGGACGGGCACGCGCATCTCAACGCCTATCTCGACGACTATGCGTTTCTGCTCGATGCCTTGCTCGAGATCATGCAGGGCGAGTTCCGTGCGGATGACTTCAAGCTGGCGCGCGAGCTGGCCGATGTACTGCTCGCGCGTTTCGAGGACCCGGAGGCAGGGGGCTTCTATTTCGTATCCAATGACCACGAGACGTTGATCCACCGTCCCAAGCAGGGACACGACGGCGCGACGCCTTCGGGTAACGGAATCGCTGCATACGCGTTGCAGCGCCTCGGGCATCTCACCGGCGACACGCGCTATCTCGACTCCGCGCGCCGGGCTCTCGAGCTCTTCTATCCGGTGCTCGAGCGTCAACCCGGCGCCTGCGTGAGCCTCGCCACGGCGCTCGAGGAGCATCTCGTCCCGCCGCAGGTGGTGATTCTGCGCGGCGCGTCGAACGAGATCGAAAGCTGGCAGCGGCGGCTCGACGGCGTTTATCGTCCGGCGACGCTCGCCATGGGCATTCCTTCCGGCACTGACCAACTTCCGGCCACGCTCGACAGGCCCGCGCCCGCATCAGGTGTGCAGGCATGGGTCTGCCGCGGCGTGAGTTGCCTGCCACCGATCGACAATTTCCCCGATGTTGAGCGCGCGTTGACCGCCGGGTAAGCATTTTCTTCGGCTTCTCCGGATTGCTTGACTGTTGCGCGCGTGCCACAGAAATTGACAACCCTGCATGCGTTGCGGATAATCTTTTTTTTCGCAGCAACAAGAACTTACCATAAGATCAGTACCATCATGAACCCACGTGTCCCGGGTGCCGAAGTCGCACTCGCCCCCGAGGTGCTGCTCGTGGAACAGACCGCCGAGCTCCCGCTTGAGCGTGTCGCCACCGGTCACTGATGGAAAGCGTCACGATCGCGCTCGCCGACAGGACGCAGCGCGTGGTCTTGGGCCCTCACTCAGCGCGGGCCCTTCGGGGAGAATGAGCGCGCCGGTGCCCACACGGATCGCCGCCGTGCTGAGGCGCCTCACCGCCGCGAAGCCCGTACGAGCCTCGATAATCGCAGTGACCGCCGTGTTGCTGGCGGCGACGCTCGCCTTTCTTTACTACAGGACGCAGGGCGTCGCGTTGAAGCGCTACAACGATGCGCTCGTCATGTTGCGGGAGTTGAAGGCAATCGACGCGCGCTGGGACGTCGAGATGTACCGCGCGCGCGGCGAGCTGCGCTCGATAACGGTCCCGAGCGCCGACTACCGCACGTCGGTCGCCCGCATCCAGCAGGGGCTCGCGGAGGCGCAGCGCGACATCGGGAGCCCCGTGCTGAGGGACGGCCTTCCCCGCCTCACCCAGGCGCTCGTCGAGAAGGCCGACCTCATCGAGAAGTTCAAGAAGGCCAATGCGGCGACGAAGCAGGCGCTCGGCCACGTGCTCGAGGCCGAGAAGGAGTTTCCGGGGCTGGTGCGCGGCGCGTGGCAGGACTTCCGCGATCGCGAGCGCCTGGTTGCGGCCGAGAGCGCGGTGGTGCAGGTGCTCGCGGAAGCGCAGCGCTACTACCTGTCGCCCGCAGTGGAGCAGCGCGGAAATCTCGAAGCGCTGGTCGCCGACCTCCAGGCGTCCGCGTCGCGGCTGCCGTCCGCGCTGCGCGAAGGGCTCGCGCGGCTCGAGGGTCACGTGCAGCAGCTGCTCGGCGCCAAGCCGGTCGAGCACGAGCTTGTCGCGAGGCTCTCCTTCCTGCCGGCAGGACCGCGCATTGACTCTCTCACCGAGGCTTTCTCGCGCGAGCTGACGGCGTTGCTCGACATGCGCGAGCTCTACCGCGTCTACCTGGTCGCGTTCGCGGGGGCGCTGCTGATACTGATTGCGTACCTCACCACCCGCCTCGCGCGGAGCTACCGGCTCGTGAACGCCGCGAACCGGGCATTGGAGGACGCCAATGAGGGCCTCGAGCGCCGGGTCGCCGAGCGCACGCAAGAGCTCTCCAATGCCCTGCGGCAGTTGAAGGAATCGGAGATGCAGCTCATCCAGACCGAGAAGATGTCCTCCCTCGGTCAGATGGTGGCGGGCGTCGCCCACGAGATCAACACGCCGCTCGCATACGTGAAGAACAGCGTCGGCGCGGTGAGGAGCAGGCTGCCCGAACTCGTGCAGGTGCTCTACGAAATGTCGAAGCTGATCGCGATGCTCAAGGCGGGCGGCAAGGACCCGGACGAGCTCTCCCGCCAGTTCTCCCTGGCCCAGAAGCGCATCACCCGGTTTCGCGAAGAGCGCGTGCTGGAAGAGCTGCGCGAGCTCTCGAAGGACGGCCTGCATGGCATCGAGCAGATTTCGGAGATCGTGATGAATCTCAGGAACTTCGCCCGGCTCGACCGCAGCCGCGTTGCGACCGTTGATCTGAACGAGGGTTTGAGCAACACGCTCATCCTCGCGAAGCATGAGCTGAAAGGCCACACCATCAGCAAGAAATTCAGCGACATTCCCGCGGTGACCTGCTCGCCCTCGCAGATCAACCAGGTGTTTCTCAACCTCATCAACAACGCGGCCCAGTCGATCGAGTCGGGGCCCGGAGTCATCACTCTCGCCACCCGGCGCGAAGGGCCGGGTCACGTGGCAGTCGAGATCCAGGACAACGGCAAGGGGATCCCGCCCGACGTGCTGTCCAGGATCTTCGACCCGTTCTTCACGACCAAGGACGTGGGCAAGGGCACGGGGCTGGGTCTTTCGATCGCCTACAAGATCGTCGAGCAGCATGGCGGCACGATCAGGGTGGATTCGGCCGTCGGTATTGGCACCAAGTTCACCGTGGTGTTACCGTTGACGCCGCCCGAGCCGGCCGAGCTCGCCGCATAGAGAGAACGACGGCCGCCCCCGGATAAGAACAATGGACGTACCGAACACGATCGGCAAATACCAGGTACAGGGCGTGCTCGGCCAAGGCGGAATGGGCACGGTCTACCGGGCATTCGACCCCGCGATACAGCGCGGCGTCGCCATCAAGACCGTCGTGAAATCGGCTCTCGATCCGGCCGACCTGCAATACGCGCTGAGCCGCTTCCGCCACGAGGCGCAGGCGGTCGGCCGGCTCAACCATTCGCGCATTGCGGCGATCTACGATTACGGCGAGGAGATCGACCTCGCGTACATCGTGATGGAGATCGTGACCGGGAAGTCCCTCTTCCAGCACATGCAAAGCAGCGTGCGCTTCGATCTGAGGGAAATCGGGGAGATCATCCGGCAGCTCCTCGACGGGCTGGGCTATGCGCACGCCCAGGGCGTGATCCATCGCGACATCAAGCCCTCCAACATCCTCGTGACCGAGGAGGGGCGGATCAAGCTCACCGATTTCGGCATCGCGCGGCTCGACACCTCCAAGTTGACGCACGTGGGCGAGGTCATGGGCTCGCCCGGCTACATGTCGCCCGAGCAGTTCCTCGGCACCGAAGTCGACGCGCGCAGCGATCTCTACTCGGTCGGAATCATCGCCTACGAGCTGCTGACCGGACAACGGCCCTTCATGGGCAGCGACGCAGAAGTGATGCGGCAGGTGCTGAACGAGCAGCCCGCGAATCCCTCCTTGCTCAACCCGAAAATTTCCGCGCAGCTCGACCAGGCGCTTCAGAAAGCGCTAGCGAAGAAGCGCGACGACCGTTTCCAGAGCGCCAAGGAATTCTCCGAGGCGTTCATCAAAGGCATTGACGCCAGCATCCGGCACAGCGCCCCGAAAGGATCGGCCGCAACGATCGCGGAGGCCACCACCCAGAGGATGGACCAGGCTCTAGTCCAGGCAGCACGCGCGCTGGCCGGCAAGCCGCCCGCTCCGACCATCAGCGGTTCAGCGCCTGCGGCCCGCGCCGCGCCTGCGGCGCCGGCCGCAGCGCCCGCGGCGGCGGTGAGGAAGGCGCGCATCCTGTTCGTGGACGATGAGGAGCGCATCCTCAACGCCTTGCGCTCGATCTTCCGGCGCGACTACCACGTATTTACGGCCGTCAACGGCCCGGAGGCGCTGGAATTCGTGACCAAGTTCAAGCCGCAGGTCGTGGTGAGCGACCAGCGCATGCGCGAGATGACGGGCATCGAGCTGCTGCGGCAGGTGCGCGAGATTTCACCGAACACGGTCCGAATGCTGCTGACCGGCTATTCGGACCTCGCCGCGATCGTGGGATCGATCAACGACGGGGAGGTCTTTCGCTACATCAGCAAGCCATGGGACAACGACGACATCCAGAGAATCGTCGCCGAGGCGGTGGCGGTCGCGCTCGAGCTTGGCGACACGCGCGCCGCCCCGGGCATCGTGCCCGATCCCATGAAGGCGGGAATACTGGTGGTCGACGACAGTCGGGAGTCGCATCAGGCGACCCAGGAGCTGTTCGGCACCTTCTGCCCGGTCGTACTCGCGCGCAATCTCGATGACGCCTTCAACGTCCTGCAGCGCCAGGAGATCGCCTTGATCCTTGCCACAGTCGACAAAGGCGACGACGAGATCGCGACCGCGCTGAAGCTCCTGAAGCAGGTGCACCCGGAGATCCTGGCGATCGCCGTGGTCAAGGCCTCCGACTCGGAGCTGGTGATCGAGCTCATCAACGAGGCGCAGGTTTTTCGCCTGCTCAACCAGCCGCTCGACCGTGCACTGCTCAAGCAGCACGTGCAGGCGGCGCTCACTCGCTACCAGGCCTACAAGCAGACCCCGCAGCTGCTGCACCAGCATCGCGTGGCGCCGGTCCGCCACGGCGACGATACGACGCGGCGCATGATCGAGCGCATGCGCTCGCTCAAGAACTGGCTGCGCCCGGAGGAAAAATAGCGACGCGGGCGCGCTAGTGCCGTTCCAACTTGTTGTCCCGAATCCACGAGAGCCCTGTATCGAGGATTTGCCCTCGCTTGACAGCACGTAGGTGTAATGCATCCATCACGTTCCCTTTATCCGAACAAGTTGGAACGGCACTAGAGCCAGTCGCGCGCCACCAGGAACTCGCGGTAAAGCGCCTCTTCGGGACTGCCGGGCTGCGGCTGCCAGTCGTAGCGCCAGGCGACGCGCGGCGGCATCGACATCAGGATCGACTCCGCGCGCCCGCCCGATTGCAGCCCGAACAGCGTGCCGCGATCGTAGACCAGATTGAATTCGACGTAGCGGCCTCTCCGGTAGAGCTGGAATTCGCGCTCGCGCTCTCCGTACGGATGGTCCCTGCGCCGCGATGCAATGGGCACGTAGGCCGGGAGAAAGCGCTCCCCCACGCTCCTCGCCAGCGCAAAGCACGTATCGAAGTCCGGCTCGTTGAGATCATCGAAGAAAATGCCGCCGATGCCCCTCGGCTCGCCCCGGTGCTTGAGAAAGAAGTATTCGTCGCACCAGCGTTTGAACCGCGGATGGTAATCGGCGCCGAACGGCGCGAGCGCATCGCGGCAGCACGCATGAAAGTGCCGCGCATCGTCCTCGAACCCGTAATACGGCGTGAGATCCATCCCTCCGCCGAACCACCACACGGGCGCCTCGTCCGGCTTCGTGGCGAGAAAGAACCGCACGTTCATGTGCACCGTTGGCACGTACGGATTATGCGGGTGCAGAACGAGCGAGACGCCTGTGGCCTCGAAGGAGCGCCCGGCAAGCTCCGGGCGCGTAGCCGTCGCCGACGGAGGCAGGCCGCTTCCGTGCACGTGGGAGTAGTTGACACCGCCGCGCTCGAAGACGCGCCCTCCCTCCAGCAGGCGCGTAACCCCGCCGCCGCCGCCCGGCCGGCTCCACTCATCGCGCCGGAACGGCTCGCCCTCCAGCGCGCCGAGACCGGCGACGATCGCTTCCTGAAGACCGGTGAAGAATTGCCTGACCGCTGCCGAATCCAAGCGGGCCGTCCGGCAGCTAGCCCGCGTAGACGTCCCGGTCGCGGACGTAGCCGCGCTGTGTCTGCGCGGGATTGCGGTTGACGAAGGCGCGACCCCACATCGGATGGACGAGGCTGCGCACTTCGTGCTCGATCTCAAAGAGCGGCGCTCCCGAGCCCGGATCGACGATTGTCTGAAACCGGTACTGATGCGCATCGCTCTCTTCGGACACGAGCCCGCGCTCCACGAGCTTGCGGTGCGGCGATGAGAAATCCGAGACGTAGACCGCCACGTGATGCCCGTCGTAGGCCGGCAGCGGCTCGGAGGACTCGCGGAAGAGAAGCGCCTGGGAAGGCCCTACCACGACACGCGCCACCGCTCCGCCATTGATCAGCTCTGCCGGCGCGGCGAACACCTCGCGGTAGAAGCGCGCGATGCCCTCGGCGGCGCCGTGCCGGACCGTGAACTCGACGTAAGGCACGCCGAGCACCATGTCGCCGAAACGCGGTCCCGGCGCGTAGCACTGCAAGCGGTTTCCCCATGGAGAGGTCGCGGCCACGTGATCTCCGCGGTCCTCGAACGCGAAGCGCGTCTCGGCGAGCTTCTCTCTCACGCTTGCGAGCCGCTTCTGCAGCGCGCCGAGGTCCGGAACAACCACGCCGACGTGGCCGCGCAGCACCTGAGGAGCACGGGTGGGAAGGTGGAACTGCTGGCGGCCGACATTGGCCCACATGTTCTCGTCGCCGACCTGCATGTAGGGATCCCGGGTGAATCCCATGCCCATGATGTAAAAAATCGTCGCCAGACGCTGATCGGGCACCGTCACGTTTACATGCTCGAGAGCAACGATGTTGCCCACGTCGTCCTTGGTTCGGTCGAACTGCGCTGCCATGGCTCGTGTCGTCCTCTGCGTTGGTTTACCGGGGGCCCCCCGCCACGGCCCGGTGGCCGATATCGCGGCGGTACTGCATCCCTTCAAAGCGCACCTGCTCTGCAATCTCATACGCGCGGCGCTGCGCCGCGCGCACGTTCGACCCCAGCGCCGTCACGCACAAGACGCGCCCGCCGCTGGTTACGATGTCCTTGCCGTTCAACGCCGTGCCCGCGTGGAACACATGATAATCGTCCTGCGGCGCGGGGAGACCGTGGATCGCGTCGCCCTTGCGCGGGGCCTCGGGATAGCCCTGGGAGGCCAGAACCACGCCGAGCGCGACCCGCGTGTCCCATTCGGCCTCGACCTGGTCGAGCGTGCCGTTGAGCGCGTTTTCGATCAGCCCGACAAGATCGCTCTTGAGACGCATGATGATGGGCTGCGCCTCCGGGTCGCCCATGCGGCAGTTGAACTCCAGGACACGGAGCCTGCCGTCGGCCGAGATCATGAGGCCGGCATAGAGGAAGCCGACGTAAGGCGCGCCCTCCTTTTCCATGCCTGCGAGCGCCGGTTGGATCACCTCACGCATCGCTCTCGCGTGGACCGCCGGTGTGACAACCGGCGCCGGAGAGTAGGCTCCCATGCCGCCGGTATTGGGACCGCGGTCGCCATCAAGCAGCCGCTTGTGGTCCTGGCTCGTTGCCAGCGGCAAGGCGCACCGGCCGTCGCACAACGTGATGAAGCTCGCCTCCTCTCCCTCGAGGCACTCCTCGATGACGATGCGGCTCCCCGCCGCGCCGAGCTTCCCCTCGCTCAGCATGAGGTCGATCGCCGCATGCGCTTCGGCGGCGTTTGCGGCAACAATCACCCCCTTGCCGGCGGCGAGCCCGTCGGCCTTGATGACGATGGGCGCACCATGCTCTTCCACGTACGAGTGCGCCGGGGCGGCCGTGTCGAAGGCAGCGTACGCCGCGGTCGGGATACCGTATCGGACCATGAACTCCTTCGCGTACTGCTTTGAGCTCTCGAGCCGCGCCGCCGAGCGCCTGGGCCCGAAGATCCTGAGGCCTTCCGCCTGGAATTCGTCGACGACGCCCTCGGCGAGCGGCGCCTCGGGGCCGACGACGGTAAAGGCAACGCCCTCTTTGCGCGCAATCTCGATCCATTCCCGTAGGGTCGTGGCCGGAACGTTCGCGAGCCCGTCCTCGCGCGCGGTGCCGGCATTGCCGGGCGCGAGGATAACGCGCGATACCCGGGGCGAGCGGGCGAGCTTCCAGGCCAGCGCGTGCTCTCTGCCGCCCGATCCGATTACGAGGAGTTTCATACGAGCCGTGACCGGTGAGCGGTGAGCGGTAAGCGGTTAGCCACCCATGCCCCCGCCGACGAAGTATTGCCAGCCACTGTCACCGGTCACGGGTCACTGCGGTTCGGCTCAGTGCCTGAAATGCCGCACACCCGTGAACACCATCACGAGGCCATGCTCGTCGGCAGCAGCAATCACTTCTTCGTCGCGCAGGCTGCCGCCGGGCTGGATGACGGCCGCGGCCCCCACCTTTGCCACGACGTCGATTCCGTCGCGGAACGGGAAGAACGCGTCGGAGGCGACGACAGCCCCCGCCAATGACAGCCCGGCGTCTTCCGCCTTGGCGGCGGCAATCCGCGCCGAGTCGATCCTGCTCATCTGGCCCGCGCCGACGCCGAGCGTGCCGCCGTCACGGCAAAAAACGATGGCATTTGACTTCACGAACTTCGCAACCTGCCACGCAAAAACGAGATCGGCCATTTGCGCCTCGGTCGCACGGGCCCGGCTCACGTGCTTCAACTGCCCGGTCTCGATTCGCCAAGTGTCGGGCGTCTGCACGAGAACTCCGCCGCCCACGGTCTTCAGCTCGCGCTCGCGCGCCCCGCGCTCGGCGCGCGCCGTAAGCACCCGGACATTGGCCTTCTCTCCCAGCACCCTCGCGGCGGCTCCATCGAGCGCGGGCGCGATCACGACTTCGACGAATTGCCGGGCGAGCGTCGAAGCGGTCTCGCCGTCGAGGTCCCGGTTGAACGCGATGATACCGCCGAAGGCCGACGTCGGGTCAGTCGCGAACGCCTTCCGATAGGCCTCTGCGAGCGTCGGCGCGACTGCGGCTCCGCAGGGGTTGGCGTGCTTGACGATCACGCAGGCGGGCTGGTCGAAGCTTTTAACGCATTCCCAGGCCGCATCTGCATCGGCAATGTTGTTGTAGGAAAGCTCCTTGCCCTGCAGCTGGTGATACGAGCCGAGGCTGCCCGGGGCAGGCTCGAGCTCCCGGTAGAACGCTGCTTGCTGATGGGGGTTCTCCCCGTAACGAAGCGGCTGGGCGAGATCGAAATGAAGGTTGAGCCGTTCCGGAAAGCGCGTCGGCTTGCCCTCGGAGTCGATGCTTGTCAAATAGTTGCTGATTGCGCCGTCGTAGGCGGCCGTGTGCGAGAACGCCTTTCGCGCCAGGCGAAAGCGGGTCTCGCTGCCCACTGCCCCCTTCGCCGAAGCCATCTCGTTGAGCAGCGGCTCGTAATCCGCCGGGTCCGTCACGACGGCAACATGCTCGTGGTTCTTTGCGGCGCTTCGCAGCATCGCCGGCCCGCCGATATCGATCATCTCGATCGCTTCGGCCAGCGTGCATCCGGGGCGCGACACCGTCGTGCTGAACGGGTAGAGATTGACGACCACCAGGTCGATCGGCGGGATCTCCGCGGCCTTCAGCGCGCGCACGTGCTCGCCGACATCGCGACGGGCAAGGATTCCCGCGTGCACCTTCGGGTGCAGGGTCTTCACCCGGCCGTCGAGCATCTCGGGAAAGCCGGTGTGGTCCGCGACCTCGGTCACCTTGAGCCCGGCATCCTGGAGCAGCCGCGCCGTGCCCCCGGTCGAGAGAAGAGCGACCCCGAGGCGCTCGAGACCCCGCGCAAACTCGACGATACCGGTTTTGTCAGAGACGCTGATCAGCGCCCGCTTGATGACCGCCATGGGGTGGTGAGCGCTGATCGGCGATCAATCACGAGGGCGTTTTCAGACCATCCATTCGGAGTTGCGGCACACCATGGATCGCGCATGCTACCCCTTGATGCCGTGCACCCGCATTTTCTTGCGCAGCGTATTGCGGTTGATCCCGAGCATTTCCGCCGCGTGCGTCTGGTTTCCTCGCACGCGGTGCAGCACGCTCTCCAGCAGGGGCTTCTCGACCGAGTGGATCACCATATCGTAGACACGGCACGGTTTTTCGCCGTCGAGGTCTCGAAAATAGCCGTCGACTGCGCGACGTACCATGCGTGCCATTTCGGTCTCGTTCATCATGCCACGGGTTCCTCGACGTACTTCAGACGTTGTCCCTCGTTTCCCAGCTGAGCGAAGAAGGCCTCGACCGCCGCGAGTTGCTCCGCGCTCGACTCGAGGCGGTTCATCGCGTGGCGGAAGGCGGCGGAGCCGGCGAGGCCCTTGGTGTACCAGGAAATGTGCTTGCGCGCGACGCGCACACCGGTGTATTCCCCATAAAACTCATAAAGATCGTGCAGATGCGCGACCAGCACGCGGTGAATCTCCGCGACCTCGGGCGGCGGCAGCCGCTCTCCGGTCTCGAGGAAGTGCTCGATCTCGCGGAACATCCATGGCCGGCCCTGGGCGGCGCGGCCGATCATCACGCCATCGGCCCCGGTGTAGCCCAGCACTTCCTGCACGCGCTCCGGAGTGGCAATGTCGCCGTTCGCAATCACCGGCATCCGGACCTGCGTCTTGACCGCTGCAATCGTTTCGTACTCCGCCACGCCCGAAAAACCACATGCCCTCGTGCGTCCGTGGATCGTGAGCGCGCGGACGCCGGCGCTCTCGGCGATGCGCGCGACGTGAAGCGCGTTGCGGTTCTCGCGGTCCCAGCCGGTGCGGATTTTCAGCGTCACGGGCACGTTCACGGCCTCGACCACAGTCTCCAGGATCTCGCCCACCAGCCGCTCGTCCTTGAGGAGCGCCGAGCCGGCCATGACATTGCACACCTTCTTCGCCGGGCAGCCCATGTTGATATCGATGATCTGCGCGCCCTGATCGACATTGTATTGAGCCGCCGCGGCCAGCATTTTCGGGTCCGCGCCCGCAATCTGGACCGAAATCGGCTCGACCTCGCCATCGTGGTTGGCGCGCCGGCGCGTTTTTTCCGAGCCCCAGAGCAGGGAATTGCTCGCAACCATCTCCGACACCGCCATGCCGGCGCCCATCGTCTTGCACAACTGACGGAAGGGGCGGTCGGTGACGCCAGCCATGGGAGCAACGATCAGATTGTTCTTGAGTTCGTACGGACCAATGTGCATCGGCCGCGCTGCTTTTTCGGGAAAGGGCGTAATTGTAATCTTTGTGTTCGAGCAAGAAAAGCAAATCCGTCGACTTTCTTGATCGATTTGCAGCCGTGTGAAATGCGTGCCGCGCCGCAAGTGCAAACCGCGTGCCGAAGTAAGCACTTATTAGAAAATTTTCGAGGAGTGCTTGCGCGAAAGAGCCTAAACCCCGATTTGCAAGGGTCCCGACGCGGCCTCGACGGCGGGTTCTGCTCAGCCGCGTGCGCCGAAGGTCATCCGGCGCACGACAAAATCCTTCGCGGGCGGGACAGCACCGAGCAGGACAAGCCCGAGACCGCGCGCAAGCCTCAACGGGCCGAGATCGTTCGAGAAGAGTCGGACCAGGGTGTCGGTAAACCAGATGCCGCCGCCGCGGTCGATTCGCCGCCGCGCTGCGTAGGCCGCGAGCATTGCAGCCCCGCCGATTTCCTCGATCGCCACCGCACGGATGATGTCCGCGAGCTCCCAGGCATCCCGCAGTCCGAGATTGAAGCCCTGACCGGCAACTGGATGCAGCGTTTGCGCCGCGTTTCCAAGCACGACCGCGCGGGATAACTGGAGAGCGCCGGCAACTTTAAGCGCAAGCGGGTGCGAGACGCGCGGGCCTGCCGCCTCAAAGACGCCCAGACGCTGTCCGAAAGCGCGCTGCAGGTGTTGGAGAAACTCGCGCTCGCGCATGGCGCACAGTTGTTGCGCGCGGGACGGGCTGGTCGACCAGACGAGGGCCAGGCGCTCGCCGAAAGGCAGCAAGGCGAGCGGACCTTCCGCCGTAAACCGTTCATAGGCCACGTTTTGGTGCGGGCGTGCGCAGGTGATCTCGGCGGTGAGGGCAGCCTGGCGATAGTCGCGCGTTCGAACCTGCGCGACGCGGGCCACCGTGCCGCCATCGGCCAATGCCACCACCCGCGCCGTCAGCTGCCTGGACGTCATTCCCTCCTGATAGCTCACGCGCCCCGCATCGGGTCCGGCACCGAGAGTGAGCACTGACGCACCGGCAAAATAATCGCAAGCGCCGGCAGCGAGCTGCGCAAGCACCTGCGTGAGCCGGTTGTAATCAACGACGTAGCCGAGCGCGGGTAGTCGCGCTTCCTCGCAGTCGAGCTCGGCCTGCCCAAAGCCACCGCGCTGCGAGATGTGGATTCGCGCGATAGGCGTAGCCGGCTGCAGCGCCTCCCATGCACCGAGGCGCTCGAGAATCAATCTGCTGCCGTGCGAGAGCGCAACCGGGCGCGCGGCCAAGGGGGTCGCGCCTTCGTGGCGCGCCTCGAGCAGGGCCACCGAACAGACCCCGCGCAGCGCGAGGGCATGCGCCGAGCCGACTGGACCGGCTCCGGCGATCAGCACATCGTAGTCAGCCATTTCCGCTGCCAACGAGTGCTTCGACGTCGCGAACCGACTTGGGCGCATCGCGAGTCAGCACCTCCGCGCCCGCCTCCGTCACCAGTACATCGTCTTCGATGCGCACGCCGATGCCCGCAAAACGGGCAGGAACATCCTCTGCCCCGCGGATGTAGCAGCCCGGCTCGACGGTCAGAACCATCCCCGGCGCCAGCGCGCGCCACTCGCCACCGCGCTTGTAGTCGCCCGCGTCGTGCACGTCGAGGCCGAGCCAGTGGCCGGTGCGGTGCATATAGAACCGGCGATAGGACTCCTTCTCGATCGTCTGCTCAAATGTCTCCTTGAGGAGCTTGAGCTCGATCAGGCCCTGCGCTAGCACCTTGACCGCCGCGCGGTGCGGCGCATCCCAGGGATTTCCCGGCTTGACGGCATCGATCGCCGCAGCCTGCGCGGCGAGAACCAGCTCGTAGATCTCCCGCTGGGCGGGGCTGAAACGGCCGTTCACCGGAAAGGTCCGCGTGAGGTCCGCGGCATAACCGTCCAGCTCGCATCCAGAATCGATTAGCAACAGCTCGCCGTCCTTCAGCACGCCATCGTTCTGCACGTAATGCAATACGCAGGCCCGCTCACCGCCCGCCACGATCGGGGTGTAGGCGGGCGCCTGCGCGCCGTGAAGCCGGAATTCATGCAAGAGCTCCGCCTCGATCTCATGCTCGGCGCGGCCCGGCCGTGTCGCGCGCATGGCTCGCCGGTGAGCGCCGGCCGTGATCGCCGCAGCGCGCCGCATGACCGCGAGCTCTTCCGGCCCCTTGATGAGTCGCATCTCGTCCAGCACGGCGCATAGGTCGCGGACCTCGCGCGGCGCCGCAACGCCGGTGCGCGCGCGCGCGCGCACCTGGTTGATCCAGCCCGTAACGCGCGCATCCCAGCCGGCGTCCACGCCGAGCGGGCAATAGACGGCATCGCGATCAGCCAGCAGATCCGGAACGACCTTGTCCAGATCGGCGATCGCGTGCGCTTCCTCGACGCCGAACGCAGCGCGCGCCGCTTCCGGGCCATAACGAAATCCGTCCCATACCTCGCGCTCGGGGTTCCGCTCACGGCAGAAGAGAATGCTCCTCGCATTCTTTCCCGCCACGATCACCAGCGCCGCGTCCGGTTCGCGGAATCCGGTGAGATAGTAGAAGTAGCTGTCGAATCGATACGGGTAATGAGAGTCCCGGCTGCGAATTCGTTCCGGCGCGGTGGGAACGACAGCCACGGCGCCTCCCATTGCGGCGGCGAGCGTCGCACGCCGCTGCTGGTAGACACCCACGTTCATCGAGGCCGCCATAGTCCGCCCGATTATAAACAAGTGCGATGGCCCGCCTGCGCTGCGCTGGGCCGAATCAAGCAGCGCAGCCCAGCGCGTCTTCAGCTCTGGCAGGCGCTCTCCCAGTACACCCTGAAGCTGCGCAAGCGCCCGTTCCAGGCGTGCGACGCCCGGCCCCTGAAGCTCGCGTGCATCCATCTAGGAGCGCTTCTCCTGCGCGCGCAGCTGCTCGTCGAGTTGCTCGAGCCGCGCGGGCGTGCCAACGTCGAGCCACACGCCTCGATGATGTTCCCCTCCGACCCGGCCCCGCGCCATCGCCGGAGTGAGGACCGCCATCAACGGAGATCTGCTGCCCCGCCGCACCGTGGAAAACAACGCGGGCGAGTAGACGCCGATGCCGCTGAAGGTGAGGCGCGCCGGACCGTCCGGGGAGACTCGGCCGGAGTGCAGGGAGAAATCCCCCGCGGGATGGTGTCCGGGATTGTCCACGAGCACGAGGTACGCGTCGCAATCGCCCCGCGCCAACGCGGCCGCGGCAGGTTCCAATCGCCGGAAATCGAAGTCGGAGTAGATGTCGCTGTTGACGACCAGGAACGGCGCATCGCCAAGCAGCGGCAGTGCGTAGGCGATGCCGCCGCCCGTCTCGAGCGGGTTCTCTTCCCGTGAGTATGATATGTGCACCCCGAGATGAGAGCCGTTACCCAGCCGCTTTTCGATCTGATCGGCGAAATGCGACACATTGACCACCAGCTCGCTGACACCGGCGCGCGCCAGGCGCTCGATGAGATGCACGATGAGCGGCTTTCCTCCCGCGTGGAGGAGCGCCTTGGGCAGACGGTCCGTGAGGGGCCGCATGCGCTCCCCGCGGCCGGCGGCAAGAATCATGGCTTTGGTCATTGCGGCGCTAGGGCGTGTGACGCACCGCCGGCTCGCGCGAGTCGAGCTCGTCGAAAAGCCGCGCAAGCGGCTTCAACTCCGCGTAGCGCTCGGCGACGGCTCGCGCGTAGCGCATGAAGCGCGGCGTGTCCTCCAGGTAGCCCGACTTGCCGTCACGGTAACGCAAGCGGGCGAAGATGCCGAGCACTTTCAGATGACGTTGCAGCCCCATCCATTCGAAATCCCGGTAGAACGCGGAAAAATCCGGATCGACGGGAAGCCCCATCCGCTTCGCCTTTTCCCAGTAGCGCGCGGACCAGTCGAGCACGCGCGCCTCCTCCCAGCTCACGAAGGCGTCGCGGGTGAGCGACACGAGGTCGTAGGTCATGGGGCCGTACACCGCGTCCTGGAAGTCGATGACGCCCGGATTCGGCTCCGCCACCATGAGGTTGCGCGGCATATAGTCACGGTGTACAAACATCGCCGGCTGCATCAAGCTGCGTGAAATGACAAGCCTCACCACGTTAGCCAGCGCTTGCCGCTGCGCCGTGGAAAGCGTGAGCCTCAGGTGATGCGCGACATACCATTCAGGGAAGAGGTCGCACTCCCGCTGCAGTAGACGCTCGTCGTACGGCGGCAGCTCTCCCGTCCGGCTCGCGCCCTGCCATTTCAGCAGGGCATTGATCGCATCGCCCATCAGGCGGTCGGCGTTCTCCTCGTTCAGAGCCGAAAGATAGGTCGTGTCGCCCAGATCCGTGAGGAGCAGGAAACCCCGCGCAACGTCTTCGGCCACGATCTCGGGGGCGTTGACCCCGGCTGCGCGCAGGAGCCTCGCCACGTGCACGAAGGCACGGCAATCCTCGTGCTCGGGTGGCGCGTCCATCGCGATCCACGAGGTCCCCTCGATTGCCACGCGGAAGTAGCGCCGGAAGCTCGCATCCGCGGAGGCCGGCTTGAGCTCGAACGAGCCGGCGCCAAAGCGCTCGCTCAACCATTGTCCCAGTTGCTCGAGTCGGATATCGGAAATCGCGGGCAACTGATTGCTTTCAACCGGAAATTGTGCGATTTTAGCACTTCGCTTCCCGCCGTCGTTCCGGGCACAAGCTGGAAATGAAACGCGCCTCCATCGCCATCTTGTGTGCGCTCCCCTTCGCCGCCAGCGCCGAAACCGGCCTCAAATTGAAGATGCAGCCTGCGTTGCAGCTGGTGCCGCCGGCGTCGGAAGAGAGCACTCCGGTGTTTCTCGAGGCAGACCGGCTCCAAGGGCACACCGAGCGCGAAATCGAAGCAGAAGGCCAGGTGAAGCTGCGGCGTCGCGGGCAGGCCGTGGACGCGGATTGGCTGCGCTACGACCAGCCCACCGACGAGGTCCGCGCGCGCGGGAACGTGCGAATCCGCCAGGGTGCGGACATCGTCGAAGGCGACGATCTCAGGTTCAACCTGGAAACGGAACGCGGATACCTCGATAAAACCCGTTACAGACTGCGCAGGAGCCCGGATCTTGCGGACGAGCAGCCCCCGTTCGGCGCGACCGATGCGCGCGGCTCGGCCGATCGCATTGTGTTTGAGGGGCCGAAGCGCTATCGCGCGCAAAAGGGAAGCTTCACCACCTGCGGACCGGGCCACGAGGACTGGTACGTGCGGGCCGACGAGCTCGAGATCGACAAAGGCCGCGAGGTCGGCATTGCGCGCGGCGCGACAGTAGAGTTTCAGGGAGTACCGATCTTCTATTCTCCCTACCTCTCCTTCTCGCTGCATCGTGAGCGCAAAACCGGCTTTCTCACGCCGCACTACGGCAGCACCAGCAAGGGCGGCGCCGAGGTGACGGTCCCGTTCTACTGGAACATCGCGCCCAATTATGACGCCACGTTTTCGCCGCGCATCATCTCAAGGCGCGGGCTTCTGCTCGGATCGGAATTCCGCTATCTCCAGCCCAGTTTTCTCGGAGAGGCACGGCTCGATGTTCTCCCCCAGGATCGCGAGTTCAACAGAGAAGAGCGCCACGCCTATCTGCTGCGTCACAATCACCGACTTCCCTACCGCTGGTCGGGAGCGCTCAACCTGCAGGGGGTATCGGACGACACCTACTTCACTGACCTGTCGACGGAAATCGCGTTCACCTCACAGGTCAACCTGCCGCGCGAGGCGACGCTCGCCCGTAGCGGGACCTGGGCGGGCTCCGGCACCTACGGCTTCAATGCGCTGGCACAGAGCTGGCAGACGCTGCAGGTCGATCCGCAGGTTCCCATCACGCCGCCTTACCGCCAGCTGCCGAAACTGACGCTTAACGCGACACGACCCGACACCTGGCGCTCGGATTTCGATTTTCAGGGCGAATTTGTCGCCTTCGATAGCGACCAGCAGTTTCGGGTGACCGCGAACCGCACGATGATTTACCCGAGCCTGAGCCTGCCGCTGCAAAGGGCCTACGGATACCTGACGCCAAAGGTAGGATTCAACTACACACAATATACGGTCGATCCCAATTCCACCAACTTCACCAACCAGAGCCGCGCGCTGCCGATCGTCACGGCCGACAGTGGCCTGTTATTCGAGCGGCCGACGACGGTCGGTGGCCGCTCGCTGATGCAGACCCTCGAGCCGCGTCTCTACTATGTATACATCCCGGTTCAGGACCAGAGCACGATACCGGTCTTCGACAGCGCGCAGAAGGACATCAACCTGACCTCCATTTACTCGGAGAACCAGTTCTCCGGCTGGGATCGAATCAACGATGCCAACCAGGTGACGGTGGGCGTGACCTCGCGCCTTCTCAACACGGCGTCCGGCGCCGAGGTAGTCAGCGCCGCCGTCGCGCAGCGTTATTATTTTTCCTCGCAAGAGGTCACCCTCCCGGGCACGCCCGTGCGCACGAGCAGCAGCTCGGATCTGCTCGCCGCGCTGACCGGGCAGGTCGCCCCGAACTGGGTGGCGAACGCCGGCCTGCAGTACAGCACGAATTTCTCCGAATTGCAGCGCTTCGACGTTGGAGCGCGCTACCAGCCCGCCCCGGGCCGGGTGCTCAACCTGAGCTACCGTGAAACCATTGATACGCTGCGCCAGACCGATATCTCGACGCAGTGGCCGATCGGTGGCGGCTGGGTCGCGCTCGGGCGCTGGAATTACTCGCTGCGCGAGGAGCGCACGCTCGAAAGTTTGATCGGTGTTGAGTACAATGCGGACTGCTGGTCGCTGCGCCTCGTGGCACACCGTTTTGCGATCGCGACCAATCAGTTCTCGTCGAGCTTTTTCGTGCAGCTGGAGTTGAACGGGGTCTCGCGGATCGGAACGAGCCCCCTCGACGTCCTGCGCCAAAACATTGGAGGATACTTCCAGGTTGACCCGCGGGCGCGGCGGCCCGGCGACGCGCTTGACCCGTACTACTGAGCCTGATGACACGCAACCTCCCTCATTCGCTCGCGGGCGTACTGGCATTCGCCGGGGTCCTGGCAGCGCCCGTCCCGGCCGATTCCGCGCAGGGCTCGCCAGGCGTGCAGGTCATCGACCGCATCGTCGTGGTCGTTAACGACGAGGTCATCACCCGGCACGAGCTCGAGAACCGCACGCGCGCGGCCACTGCTCAATTGAGGCGGCAGGGCGCGCCCCTGCCGCCGCAGCCCGTCCTCGAGAAGCAGATCCTCGAGCGTATGATCATGGATCGCGTGCAGCTTCAGTTCGCGAAGGAAACCGGCCTGCGCGTGGACGACACCGAGCTCGACCGGGCCATCACCCGCATCGCGGATGAGAACAAGCTGTCGCTGCAGCAACTGCGTGCGGCATTGGAAAAGGACGGCGTTCCTTTCAACCGGTTCCGGGAGGACATCCGCGACGAGATCACTGTCGCGCGGCTGCGCGAGCGCGAGGTCGAAAGCCGCATCACCGTGACGGAAAGCGAGGTGGAGAATTTCATCCGAACGCAGCAGAATCCGGACGCGCGCGAGGAGGACTACGACATATCCCATATTCTCGTCACCGTTCCCGAGAAGGCGAGCCCGGAGATCATTCAGGCGCGGCGCGCGCGTGCGGAGCAGGCGCTTGCGGAGATCAGGAACGGCACTGATTTCCGGCAGGTTGCAGCCACTTTTTCCGACGCACCGGACGCGCTGAAGGGCGGCTCGCTCGGTTGGCGAAATGCTTCGAGGCTGCCCGCCCTCTTTCTCGACGCGGTCAGGGAACTCCGGCCGGGCGAGGTGAGCGGCATCTTGCGCAGCCCGAACGGTTTTCACGTCCTCAGGCTGAACGAGCGCCGCGGCAGCACGATGCCCGTAACGCTGCGCCAGACCCGGGTGCGTCACATTCTCATCAAGACAAACGAGCTCGTCTCCGAGAACGAGGCGCAAAGGCGCCTTATCAGCCTCAAGGAACGGCTCGACAACAAGGCCGACTTCGCCGAACTGGCGCGCCTCTACTCGGAAGACGCGAGCAGCGCAGAGGGCGGCGACCTCGGCTGGATTTCGCCGGGCGATACGGTGACTGAATTCCAGCGCGCCATGGACCGCCTGCGCCCGGGCGATGTGAGCAATCCCGTCCGCTCACAGTTCGGCTGGCATCTCATCCAGGTGATGGAGCATCGCACCACGGATGTCTCGGGCGAACGCCAGCGCCTCGAGGCGCAGCGCGCACTGCGGGCCCGCAAGTCGGACGAGGCCTATCAGGAATGGTTGCGGCAGCTGCGCGACAGGGCGTACC
>Ga0256867_10000217_pt1 | contig 21833 bp, 25 predicted proteins | sample RVTome_15_FD_185939 | JGI IMG/M metagenome (GOLD analysis project Ga0256867, IMG submission 185939) | Soil microbial communities from uranium-contaminated site in the Upper Colorado River Basin, Wyoming, United States - RVT150D86 (HiSeq) ... | reverse complement strand
GCCCTGGCCCTGTGTGACTCCCGGCTGATGGAGGAGATGGAGAAGGTCTCCGGCGATGTCGTGGTGGTGCCGTGGGGCAGCGGCGGAGCCGACGACCTGCTTGTCCGAGCTCGGTCGAGTTCGGACGGGTTCACCCCGGTGGACACCGCCGCCGACGATGTGGCGCTGCTCGCCTTCACCTCGGGAACCACCGGCGAGCCGAAGTGCACCATGCACTTCCACCGCGACGTCCTCGCCATCGCCGACATGTTCAACCCCGTCGCCGCGCCCCGGGCCGACGATGTCTTCTGTGGCAGCCCGCCCCTGGCCTTCACTTTTGGCCTGGGCGGTCTGGTGATCTTCCCCATGCAGGTGGGGGCGTCGGTGGTGCTGACCGAGCGACCCGGCGAGGAGTTCCTCAACGCCATCTCCGAGCACAAGCCGACGGTCTGTTACACCGCCCCCACCGCCTACCGGGGGATGCTGGCGTCGATGGACCAATACGACATCTCGTCGCTCCGCGCCGGGGTGTCTGCGGGGGAGACCCTGCCCAAGCCCACCTGGGAGCAGTTCAAGGAGGCCACCGGGGTCGAGCTGATCGACGGGATCGGCGCCACCGAGATGCTCCACATTTTCATCTCCGCCTCCGGCGACGATATCCGCCCCGGGGCCACCGGGCTACCTCTGCTGGGGGTGAGGGCCCAGGTGGTCGATGACGACGTGGAGCCGGTGCCCGACGGTGAGGTGGGTTTGCTCGCGGTGCAGGCGCCCACGGGGTGCCGCTACCTGAACGACGAGCGGCAGACCGAGTACGTGAAGAAGGGGTGGAACCTCACCGGCGACGCCTACGTCAAGGACGCCGACGGCTACTTCTGGTTCCAGGCACGGGCCGACGACATGATCATCTCCTCGGGGTACAACATCGCCGGGCCGGAGGTGGAGGCATCACTGCTCCGGCATCCGTCGGTGGCCGAGTGCGCGGTGGTCGGTGTCTCCGACGAGATGAGGACCCAGGTGGTGAAGGCATTCGTCGTCGTCCGTCAGGACGTGGACCCGGCCGACGACCTGGCCGGCGAGCTGCAGAGCTTCGTCAAGGACGACATCGCCCCCTACAAGTATCCGAGAGAGATCGAGTTCGTCTCGGCCCTTCCCAAGACACAGACCGGGAAAGTGCAGCGCTACCGGCTGCGGGAGCTCGAGGAATCGAAGGCCGAGTGACGCTTATGACGCTGGATCCCACCGCCGAAATGGAGGAAGAAACATGACCGCGCTCGCCAATCTCACCGAAGCCCTCGCGTCTGGGTCTGTGGAGGTGATCGACCTCACCGCCCCCTTGTCCGGTGAGACCCCGCTGCTCGAGTTGCCGCCCGAGTTCGGGCAGACCGCTCGCTTCGAGTTGGAGGAGATCTCCAAGTACGACGACCGCGGCCCGGCCTGGTATTGGAACAACTTCCACACCGGTGAGCACACTGGCACCCACTTCGACGCACCGATCCACTGGGTGACCGGGCAGGACCGACCGGACATCGCCTCGGTGCCCGTCTCCGCTTTCGTCGCCCCGGCGGTTGTCATCGACGTGGCGGATCGGGTCGCCGAAGATCCCAACTTCTTGATCGAGAAGGAGCATCTCGACGCCTTCCAGGCCGAGCACAGCCCCTTCCCCGAGGGTGGTTGGCTGTTGTGTCGAACCGGCTGGTCCTCGCGCACGACCCAGGAGGAGATGGTCAACAACACCGAGACCGGTCCCACCAGCCCGGGGATGTCGGTGGAGTGCGCCCGCTGGGTGGCCGAGGAGTCACCGTTGCAGGGTATCGGGGTGGAGACGATCGGCACCGACGCCGGCGCCGCCCACTCCTTCGACCCGCCGTTCCCCTGCCATGCCTTATTCCTGGGCGCCGGCAAGTACGGGCTCGCCCAACTGCAGAACCTCGACAAGCTCCCAGCGACCGGCTCGGTAGTGGTCGCCGCCCCCCTCAAGATCGTCACCGGCTCGGGGTCGCCGGTGCGGGTGCTGGCGCTCGTCGACCGGGGATGAACGTCGCCGAGGCGGTGGGTCGCACACTCGTCGAGCGAGGGGTAGGCCAGGTCTTCGGGGTGGTCGGCTCGGGCAACTTCCACGTCACCAACGCCATGGTCGACGCCGGGGCCCGATTCGTCGCCGCCCGGCACGAGGGCGGCGCGGCCACCATGACCGACGGCTACGGGCGGATGAGCGGGGAGGTGGCGGTCCTCAGCGTCCATCAGGGCTGTGGGCTGACCAACGCCATGACCGGCATCACCGAGGCGGCGAAGAGCCGCACCCCGATGGTGGTGGTTGCCGCCGAGGCCACCCAGCCTCGGTCGAACTTCTACGTCAACCAGGAGACGCTGGCCGAATCGGTGGGTGCGGTCCCGATGCGGGTCGGCTCCGCCGCCACTGCAGTCGCCGATGCCGCGGCGACGGTCGACCTGGCCCGACGGGAGCGTAGGACCGTGATCCTCAATCTGCCCCTCGACGTCCAGGGCGACGAGGTCGACGACCTGTCCGTCTCGGCGCCGGTGCCGGGTCCCGACCCCATGGTCCCCTCGGATCACGATCTGACCCTCCTGGTCGAGGCTCTGGAGAAGGCGCAACGTCCGGTGTTCGTGGCCGGGCGTGGATCACGTGGCCAGGGATGCCGCCAGGTGCTGGAGGGCCTGGCCGGGGCCACCGGCGCCCTGCTGGCCACCTCGGCGGTTGCCAAGGGGCTGTTCAACGGGAACGACTGGTCACTCGACGTGTCGGGAGGGTTCTCCTCGCCGCTGGCCGCCCAGCTGATCAAGGGCGCCGACCTGATCGTGGGCTGGGGATGTGCGCTCAACATGTGGACGATGCGACATGGCCGGCTGATCGCCGAGGGGACGACGGTCATCCAGGTGGACGACGACCCCGATGCCATCGGCGCCCACCGCCCGGGAGCCCAGGGCGTGGTTGGCGACGTGCGAGCCACCGCTGAGGCCGCGTCGGACCGGGTCGGCGAGCCCTCACCCGGATACCGGTCGGAGGACCTGCGCCGCCGCATCGCCGAGGAGGTCCGTTGGCGGGACGTCCCGTATGAGGACACCGGCACCGGGGAGCGGATCGACCCCCGCACACTGTCGATCGCCCTCGACGACCTGTTGCCCGCCGAGCGGATCGTCAGCATCGACTCGGGCAACTTCATGGGATACCCCAGCATGTACTTGTCGGTGCCTGACGAGTGGGGGTTCTGTTTCACCCAGGCGTTCCAGTCGATCGGGCTCGGCCTGGCCACCGCCATCGGCTCCGCCCTGGCCCAACCCGACCGGCTGCCGGTGGCGGCGCTGGGCGACGGCGGCGGGCTGATGTCGATCGCGGAGATGGAGACCGTGGTCCGTCTCGGGCTGCCCATGGTGGTGGTGGTCTACAACGACCAGGCCTATGGCGCCGAGGTCCACCATTTCGGTCCCGACGGTCACGACCTCGACATCGTCGAGTTTCCCCCCACTGACATCGCCGCCATCGCCAGGGGCTTCGGCTTCGAGGCGTTGACGGTGAGGGACCGGTCTGACCTGGGCCCGGTTGCCGACTGGGTCGGCGGGGACCGGTCGAAGCCGTTGCTGATCGACGCCAAAGTCATCAGCCAGGCCTCCTGGTGGCTGGAGGAGGCCTTCGGGCACTGAGCGGGCCGATTTGCACTCGGGCCGAACGGATGGTGACGAGGGCACCGGTTTCGAAGGCGGCTACGTCGGGTATCCCTTCCCGTCCTCGCCAAGCCCGAGGGCCTCTACAGAGGAGGGTCTATGCAAAGAGTTCGCAAACTCCTGGGGATCGTCGCCGTCTTGTCGATGGTGGCTCTCCCCGCCAGTCCCGGCTTCGCCGCGTCGACAGAGACTGAGATCGTCGACAAGTGTGAGGATCTCTTCGGTGCGGTGTTCGGCAGTCCCAACAGTGAGCCTCTCGCTGCCTGTCAATGGGACATGGCAGTGATCGGCGCCGGCACCGACAGCTACGCCGACGCCACCGGGGAGGGCGTCAGCGTGGGGATCATCGACACCGGAGTCGACTTCAACCACCCCGACATCGCACCCAACCTCGACGTCGCCAGATCGTGTTCGTTCATTTTCGACGACACACCGACCGCCGATCCCGCGGAGATGGCCAACGGCGACTGCTCGAACAAGACCGCCGTGCAGGACTTGAGCGGGCACGGCACCCACGTGGCTTCGAATATCGGTGCGCCGGTCAACGGGATCGGCATCGCCGGTGTCGCTCCCGACGCCACGCTGGTCGCATTGAAGGTCTGCACCGAGGTGGGGTTCTGCTTTGGCGACTCGGTGGCTGCGGCCCTCCGCTACGCCGGTGACGTTGGTCTCGACGTGGTGAACCTGAGCCTGTTCGCCGACCCGTTCCTGTATTACTGCAAGAGCGATGCCGAGCAGCGGGCGATGCTGAAGGATCTGGAAGCTGCCGCGCGTTACGCCCAGCAACGTGGGGTCTTGATCGTGGCGTCGGCCGGCAACCAGGCCGATGATCTCCAGCACCCGGTCATCGACGACGTCAGTCCCGACTGGCCGCCCGAGACAGCCGAGGTACGGGAGGTGAAGAACAACTGCCGGGTGGCTCCCGCCGAGCTGACCGGTGTTCTCACCGTCTCGGCCATAGGCCCGCTCGGTTACCCCGGCTACGACCTGTGGATCGCCGACTACTCGTCGGTGGGCATGTCCCGCGTCGATGTGACTGCACCCGGTGGTGACTACTTCCGCGCCACCAACACCCGTCAGGACGCAGTGCTCGGTGCACTGTCCAGCACAGGCGACCCGGACAACAGCATCTGGGAGATCTTCGACTTCCTCGAATTGAACGGTGGCCCGGATTTCGACGGGCTGACCGTCTTGTCCGACGGTGGTTTCCGCTACGGGTTCCTCAACGGGACCTCGATGTCGTCACCACACGCCGCCGGTGTGGCCGCGTTGATCGTCGAGAAGCACCCCGACTGGGGTCCGGCTGCGGTGAAGGCGGCTGTGCAGCGCACCGCATCTCAGCTGTCGTGCCCCAGCGTGCAGCTCGAAGATGACCCGAGGCGTTGCTTCGGGAACAACGGTCGGACCTCGTTCTTCGGCCATGGGGTGGTCGACGCCCAGGCTGCGGCGCAGAGTTAGAAGAACCTGACTGCTGTCATGAGGGCCCGGGTTCGCCCGGGCCCTCATGCGTTTGCCGGCCAGGCGCTCAGTTCGACAGGATCACGCCCTGATCGGCCACGGGGCTTCGTTCCGCCCTCGATGCGCGGTCATGGCGGGTGAGTAGCGTTCCGCCATGAGTTTCGTCACCAGAGGGTTCAAGGGGCGACGACAGGCCGAGGCGCCCCCCGATCGGGTGCCTCCCGGTCAGTACGTTACGCCCGACTTCCCGGTGCTCTCCGCCGGGCCGACACCCCGCATCCGCCTCGATCGTTGGCAGTTGACCATCAACGATCGGTACGGTCGCCGGGTCAGCTGGTCTTGGGAGGAGTTCGTCGAGCTTCCCAGTGAGGAGGTCACCGTCGACATCCACTGTGTCACCAAGTGGTCCAAGCTGGATACCAAATGGGAAGGGGTATCTCTCGATACCCTGCTGGCCGGGTTCGACACCACGTCGGGCTTCGCCTTCATCGGCTCGTACGGCGGGTACGCCACCAATCTGCCGTTGGAGGACCTCATCGAGGGCAAGTCATGGGTCGCCTTCGGATACGACGGCGAGCCGTTGCCGGCCGAGCACGGTGGCCCCGCCCGACTGCTCGTGCCCCACCTCTACTTCTGGAAGAGTGCCAAGTGGGTCGAGTCGATCCGGCTTCTCGACGCCGATCGCGCCGGCTTCTGGGAGTCGTACGGGTATCACATCTACGGAGACCCATGGCGGGAGCAGCGTTACTCGGGAGACTGAGCTGGCTGGCGGCCCGGGTTACAGACGTCACCGTCGAGACCCCCCGGGTTCGCACCGTCCATCTCGAAGCCCCCGGCTGGCCGGGTCATCGTCCCGGCCAGCATGTCGACATCCGCCTCACCGCCGAGGACGGTTACCAGGCGCAGCGCAGCTACTCGATCGCCAACGCCGCCAACGGGGAGCGTGTCCTTCTCACCGTGGAACGGGTGGACGACGGTGAGGTCTCACCCTTCCTTGTCGATGAGCTGCGGCCCGGCGATCGATTCGAGCTGCGTGGGCCCATCGGCGGATACTTCGTGTGGAGTCCGGAGAACGGCGGCCCGCTGCAACTCGTCGGTGGCGGCAGCGGGGTCGTTCCCCTGATGGCGATGATCAGAGCCCGCGCCGGGAGCCAGATCCCGACGAGGCTGTTGTACTCGGCGCGAGCCATCGACGAGTTGATCTTCTTGAAGGAGTTGGAGGCGCTCGACGCCGACACAGGCTTGGAGGTCACCTACACGCTGACACGTGCCCGCCCATCGGGATGGGAGGGCTTCGACCGTCGTGTCGACCGGGCGATGCTGGAGGAGGTGACGTGGCCGGCAGACCGGGCGCCTTTGGTCTTCGTCTGTGGTCCCACCGGCTTCGTCGAGATGGTCGCCACCACACTCGTCTCGCTCGGGCACCCACCGGAGCGGGTGAGAACCGAGCGATTCGGCCCGACAGGAGGCTCACAATGACCGAACCCACCCATGTCGACGGGAACGCGGTCGGCGCGCTTCTCCACGACGTCTTCGGAGCCGACATGACCGACCGGAGGGGATGCTGTGACGAATGTGGCGCGATATCCATGCTGGCCACGATGCTCGCCTACCGGCAGGCGCCCGGCGATGTGTTGCGCTGTCCTGCCTGCGGGGCGGTGATCGTGGTCGTCGTCGAGACGCCCGCCAGGGTCAGGGTCACCTTCGAGTCGCTGCGTTGGATGGATGCCGCTGCATCGAGCTGATTGACACCGTTTTCTGTCACCGTGCCCACCTACCTTCGGCGAGAGGACCGGATCCTCTGGCCTGGTCATCGACCCAGGCCCCGCGCCGTCCCCACCAACCGTTGCAGGTCGACTCGAGCCACCGAGCACACCACCAGCCGGTCGCCGTCCGCCCAGGATTGGCTGGTCGGAGCGAACCAAAGGATGTCCAGCATCGAGGTCTCGTAGGGCGCTCCGACATAGGGCTGGAAGTCGTCGAAGCACGTCTCGAAGGCCGCTTCATCGATCGCCAGCAAGCCCGGGTATGGCTTGTCCGTGGCGTGGGGGAGCTGTTTGATGGCGTAGATCTCCTCGTCGTGTGCCTGGTCGCAGGAGACGACCTCGACGGTGGCAACCTCCAGCTCCGCCGGGGTCTGGAAGCAGTTCCCGACGGAGAGGTCGCTCAGGAACGCCCCGGAATCACCTTGCAGCAAGAGATAGCCGGCGAGCCCGAGAAGGAGGACACCGATCCCGATTACGGGGACCTGATAGACACGTCTCGTCGCCGTCTCACCTGTATGTCCCTCCGGGTCCGCCTCCTCGACGTTGCCGATGCCGAGCCAGACGGCGATGGCGCCTCCGGCGCTCGCCAACGAGGCGGCCAGCGCCTCGCCCCCACTGACCACCAGGCCAAAGCCGAACAGGTCATAGACCCGGTCGAGCCCGTTGAAGAGCACGTAACCCGCCCCGTAGAGCGAGCTGGCGATGACGATGCCCAAGATCGTCCCCGTCATCGTGGCCTGCCCAGCTCGTCGTGCTGCCACTCGAGGTCGGCGACGACCGTTGCCACACTGTTGGCCTCTTCTGTCAGACCCATCGCGGACATCGCCGCCTCGATCTCCTCCAGCCGCTTCACCTCAGCGCGCAGTAGCAGGTCGATTTGCCTACGGACGGCAGGGGCGCCGGAGGCTCTCTTTGCTTTCCCGGATCGAATGGTCGCCAACTCAGTGGTCATGGCCTCACTCCTTCATCGACCAGAGTGTCGGGCCCCCGAGGATGTGTCGATCCGGGTTTTCCCCGATCGACACCAGCCTTCACCCCAACAGCTGGTGTCACTTCGATGCGCGGAGTCTGCTTCGAGCTTTCTGTCACCGTGCCCACCTACCTTCGGCGAGATGACCGGATCCTCGAGGGAAGGGAGAGGGAGATGGACGCGAGGACACAGGCTTGGCTCGACCAGGAAGATGCGCGGATCGCCGGCATCATCCGTAGTCATAGATGGGCGATCACCTATGTGGGAGGCGGGGCCTGCGGCCGCCCGGGCTGTGAGTGCCCTCCGGATGAGGGCCCGCCGTTCGCCTACACCACGGGTCTGTTCGGGCTGGCCCACCCCGAGTTGGTGATCGTGGGGGTGGAGCCCCTCACCGCTCAGGGGGTGCTCAACCACCTCGGGGAGCGGGTCCGCGTCGGGGAGCCGCTGATGCCCGGTGTGCTGATCAGCTTCCAACAGTGGTCCCACCAGGTGATCCCGGAGGAAGTCCCCAACCCGGGTGAGATCGTCTTCGAGGCGAACCGCTTCTACCAGCGGTCTCCAGATGACTCGGTGCCGGTGCTGCAGCTCGGCTATGACGACTTCGAGGGACGCTTCCCCTGGGATCCGGGCTACGCCGCCCCGGAGATGCAGCCCAGGCCCGGCACATGGAGGGCCTGATCACCCGGCCGGGAGCGAAGCCCTAGCACCGAGAACAGTTTCGCACGCGACCTGTTACGATATATCGTGACATATCTAGCGAGGAGGACTCATGTCTTGTGCGATGACACCACCCTGGGCCCCGACCCGGCGCATCATGTTGATGGGGGGGAGAAGAGGGAGAGGCTGGGGGCCGGGCCGCGGCGGCGGTTACGGGATGGGGGCGGGGCCCTTCTTCCCGGGGAGAGCCAAGGTGAGCCGGGGCGACGTCCGCTCGGCGATCCTTCATCTCTTGGCGGAGAGCCCCATGCACGGTTACCAGATCATGTCCGAGCTGAGCGAACGGACCGACGGTATGTGGCAGGCCAGCCCGGGCTCCATCTACCCCACTCTCAACCAACTCGAGGACGAGGACCTCGTTCGTGCCGAGGAGAGGGACGGAAAGAAGGTCTACGCCCTGACCGAAGAGGGCCGGGCCAAGGTCGACGCCGATGAGGAGGGCGCGCCGTGGGACCGATTCTCCTCGCCGTACTCCAAGGGTCTGATGGGTCTGCGTGAGGCCGGGTTCCAGCTGGGCGCTGCGGTGATGCAAGTGGCCCGGGCGGGCAGCGAGGCACAAGCGGCGCAGGCGCGGGAGATCCTCGACGAGGCGAAGAGACGGGTCTATGAGATCCTCGCCGGTGAGGACACCGGCGCATGATCCAGCCGTGAGGTAGGTGCTTCGGTTTGACTTCGTGACGGCCAACAACCCGGGATACTGGATAGCCTCCCCGCCGTGACCCGCCGTCGACGGCTGATCCTCACCGCGATCGTGCTGGTGGGGTTTGGAACGCTCTTCCTGGCACGGCACCGGATCAGCGCCGCCCTCACCCTGGCCGAGGCCGTCGGTGCACCGGTTCCCCGCCCCTTCGCCCCCGAAGTGGAAGCGGAAAGGGTCGAGGTCGGCGGGGTGATGGGTCTTCTCTACGACGGGGAAGGGCCGGGAATCTTGATCGTGCCCGGCGCCACCCCGGCCGGGCTCGACGACACCCGGGTCAACACGGTCGCCCGTTCCCTGTCGAGAGCGGGCAGGACGGTCTTCATCCCCGAGCTGGATCTCTACCGGGAAAAGTTCACCGAGGCCGATCTGGAACGGATCGTCGCCGCGGTGGAAGGTCTGTCGGAAGGCACCGGGGGTGAGGTCACCGTCGCCGGCTTCTCATACGGGGGCTCCTTCGCCCTGGTGGCCGCGGCCGATCCCCGCATGGATGGGCTTCTCTCCCGGGTGGCCACCCTCGGCGCCTATTTCGACCTCGAGGGGGTGATCCAGGCGATCACGACCGACGGTTCCCTGGTCGACGGCCGGTTCATCCCCTGGGAGGGGCATCCGCTCGCCGAGGCGATCCTCGCCGCCCGCCTCGTGGAGCTGCTTCCTGTCGAGGTCCGGGACCCTCTGCTGTCCGCCCTCGACGGCCGGTCGGAGCCCGGGGGTCTCCCACCGGATGCCCGCGCCCTCCACGACCTCCTGGTCAACGAGGACCCGGCCCGCACCGCAGAGCTGGTCATGCAGTTGTCGCCGCCGCTGCGATCACTGATCGCGACCTTCTCCCCGTCCTCTGTCTCCGATCGCATCGGTGTCCCGCTGCTGGCGATGCACTCCACCGACGACCCGATCGTCCCCTACGGCGAGCTGCTCCGGCTCCAGCATGGGATGCCGGGGGCGGGGACCCTGACGGTGGAGGTCTTCCAACATGTCGACTTCAACCCGAGATCACTGAGCGAGTGGCGGTCCGCGGCCCCCGACCTGTGGCGAATCTGGCAATTCACCACCTGGATCCTGGCCGGCTGACATCTCCGATGGAATCCCCGAAGATGCGCCGCCTCACCCCTACCATCGCAGCCACTGTGACTCCTGCCGATTCCGTCGCCAATCTCGCCCAGGCGCTCGCCGAGGAGGGAGGCATGGTGATGAAGGCCGTCCTCATCTACGACATGATCGACGAAGAGGGTGAGCGGAACCTCAATTTCGTCGTGACCGACAAGACCGCCACCTGGGACCTGCAGGGCATGCTGACCGGGATCCTCGACGTCACCGGCAACAAGTATCGAAAGAGAAGCTGAGCGGGGGCTCCCAGAGCAGTTCTGACTGACGGCACATGGGTGCTAGCTAGTGGAACGAGAGGATCCCTTCTTGTATCGTGGGCCAGTGACCGACGGTGCTTCCCGAGACGGACGAAGACTGCCGCTGAGCGATGTCGTCGTCGCCGACTTCACCAGGATCCTGGCGGGGCCGCTGTGCACGATGGTGCTCGCCGACCTGGGGGCGCAGGTCATCAAGATCGAGCGTCCCGGCGCCGGGGACGACACCCGCACCTGGGGCCCACCCTTCGTGGAGGGCGACGCCGCCTACTTCCTCTCGGTGAACCGGAACAAGCAGTCGATCGCCCTCGATCTCGCCGATCCCGACGATCGCGCCATGGCCCGTGAAATCGCAGACCGCTCCGATGTCCTGGTGGAGAACTTTCGATCCGACATCATGGGCGGTCTCGAGCTCGGCTACGAAGAGCTGAAGCGCACCAACCCGAGCCTGATCTACTGTTCGATGCCTGCCTTTGCCCATCCCGAGCATCGTGACCTGCCCGGCTACGACCTGATGATGCAGGCACTCACCGGGTTCATGTCGATCACCGGGGAGGAGGGAGGCGAGCCGGTGAAGATGGGAGTGGCCATCCTCGACGTCGTCGCCGGTCTCTATGCCGCGGTCGCCATCCTCTCCGCGCTACACCAGAGAGAGCGCGACGGCGCCGGGCGGAGAGTCGAGGTGGGGCTCTTCGAGGCCAGTATCGCCAGCCTGGTCAACCAGGCGGCCAACTACCTCGTCGGTGGCGTCGTCCCCTCCGCCTTCGGCAACGCCCACCCCAACATCGTCCCCTACCAGGCCTTCCCCGCGAGTGACGGGCGGGTGGTCCTCGCCGCGGCCAACGACAAGCTGTTCCGGGCCACCTGTGCGGTGTTGGGACGGCCCGATCTCGCCGCCGACCCCCGCTACGCCACCAACCCGGGCCGGGTGGAGAACCGCGAAGAGCTGATCGCCCAGATGAGCGAGACCTTCCAAACTGCCGACGTCGACCACTGGGCCGACGCCCTCGCCGACGCCGGTGTCCCCGCAGCCCCGATCCGCAGCATCGACCAGGTCTTCGAGACTCCGGAGGGAGAGGCAATGATCAGCACCATCCTCGACCCGGTCAGAGGGGCCCTCAGGCTGGTGCAGAGCCCGATCAGATACGACGGCCTCGGCGTCGCCCACACCCCGCCCCCACGGCTCGGGGAGCACGACCAGCACATCCGCGACTGGGTGCGCGCCACCACGCCGGCACGGAGCAGATAGCCGATGTGCGGGGTCTCCTACCTCGACGAGCAGACCAAGTCGCGCATCGCGGCCTGGGGTGCGATTCGGCACCAGGTCGGCCACAGCCCGTTCGGGGCCGACGACCAGATCGGGATGCTCAACCTGATCACCCCGGTGATCTCGGCATCGATGCTGAGCCGGGCCGACACCGGCGCGGTCTTCGACCTCTCCGTCGACCTCTTCCCCGGGATGCCCACCTGGACCCAGGGTGGCGAGCCTCCATATCAGATCTGGATGAACCACACCCCACAGGGAAGCATGGTCGACGATCCGGTGGGCGTTGGCGCCGTGCAGAACGAGCTGGTCGCCTGGTCGGCGGACTCGATCTCGATGTTCACCCACTGCGGCACCCACGTCGACACTCTCAACCACTTCGGTTACCGCAACACGATCTGGAACGGGTTCACCGTCGAGGACCACCTGGGAAGCACCGGCTGGACCGTCGCCGGCCCCGACACCCACCCCCCGATCATCGCCCGCGGGGTGCTCCTCGACGTGGCCTCGGCCCATGACCTCGACGTGCTGCCCGACTCGTTCGCCATCGGCCCCGACGACCTGGAGATGACCGCCTCGCGGCAGGGCAGCGAGGTCAGGCCCGGTGACGTGGTCATGGTGCGCACCGGACGCGGCTCGACCTGGCCCGACCCGACCGCCTACCTCCCCCGCGAGCCCGGACTCGACCGCGCCGGGGCGGAGTGGCTGGCGCAGCGGGGAGCGGCGATGATCGGCGCCGACAACATCGCCCTCGAGCAACAGCCGTCCTCCGACGACGAGAACTGGCTCCCCGTCCACACCTACCTGCTCGCCGAGGCCGGTGTCCCCATCGTCGAGGTCGTCGAGCTCGAAGGCGTCGCCGAGGCGGGGCTCTACGAGTTCTGCTACCTGGGGGCGGCTCTCAAGCTGCGGGGGGCCACCGCCGGGCCATTGCGGCCCCTGGCCTTCCCCCTGCGCGGTTAGTGGCCCGTCTCCTAACAGACCACTAGGCGAGAGCGGGGAGCGAGACCACCAGGACCTCGGCGGCCTCCGTGGTCCGGTTCTCGATGAAATGGGGTGAGCCTGCCTGAATGACCGAGGTACCTAGCGGCCCCAGCACCACCTCGTCATCGCCGTCACCCACGGTCAGCTCCCCTCTGAGCACCACGTAGATCTGGAGGCTCTCCTCGTGGACGTGGACGACCGAGCTCCCTCCCGGCTCGAAACGGCCGTGCCAGACGCTCAGATGATCGCCGTCGCCTCGCGACCGGCCGACGAGAAGACGGTTGACCACCCCTTGGTGGCCGGGGGGCAGGTATTCCTCGAGGTCCTCGAAGTCGCGGAAGATCATGGGGCCGCCCCGGTGAGCCAGCGGACCGGGCTCACCGTCTCGATGACCTCGATCTGGGTCTCGGTGAGCCGGGGGGCCTTGCGGAGATGGGCTCTCGGGTCGGCATCCTCGACATCGAAGGGGAGGTCGGTGCCGATCACCACGTTGCTCTCACCCAACAGCTCCACCAGGTAGGAGAGAGCCAACGGGGAGTGGGTCAGGGTGTCGCAGAACACGTTGCCCATCCCCTGCGACGGGGGTGTCGGCCGGTCGGCCCGTGACTCGGGCCGCACCTGCCACCCCTTGTCCCACCGTCCCAACAGATAGGGGCCGATCCCGCCTCCGTGCATGAAGCACACCCTCAGCCCGGGCATCTCCTCGAATATCCCGGAGAAGACCATGTTGGCCATGGTGATCCCCGACTCCACCGGCATTCCCACCAGGTTGACCAGGTAGTAGTCGCCGATCCGGGGTTGGGGGACGAAGTCGGGGTGGATCAGCACCGGCATCCCGGCTTCGGCCATGGCGGCGAGAAAGGGCCGCCGCACCGGGTCGTCGACGTTGCCGCCGGCGACGTTGGTGCCCAGAGTGACGCCGACCAGGCCCAGCTCCTCCCGGGCGCGGGTCGCCTCGCCGATGGCGGCCTCGGCGTCTTGGAGGGGGACGGAGGCCAGGCCGAGGAAACGGTCGGGATGGGCGGCCACCACCGCGGCGGTGGCCTCGTTGATCAGCTGGTGGAGATCCAGGGTGGCCGCGGGGTCGTCCCAGTAGCGGTAGGTGAACGGGGGAGGGGAGAGCACCCGTCGGTCGATCACCGCGTGGTCGGTGACGGCGACGATCCCCTCGACATCGGACAGCTGGTGGATGGTCGCCCCCACTGCCATTCCGTTGACGGTGATCGAATCGGCCACACCGCCCACGGTCTCCAGACGGACCTCGACCTGGCCCCGGCCCATCGGCTCGAGGGCGGCTTCGGGGAGGTAGTGGGCGTGGACGTCCCACACCGGAGCAGTGATCGGTCGTTCAGCCATCGTTCTTGTAGGTGCGGACCAGGGCGTCGCTGCCCCGCGCCAGGATCCCGATGTCGGTGCCGACCAGCACCAGCCGGGCTCCCAGGTCGATCCAACGCCCGGCCATGTCTTCCACGGGGGCATAGACCCCGGCGGTCTTCCCGGTGGCCACGATCCTGGCGATGGCCTCCTCGATCACCGGCACCACTTCGGGGTTGGCGGTCTCCCCGACATGGCCGAACGCAGCGTGGAGGTCGGAGGGGCCGATGAGCAGGGCGTCGACGCCCTCGACGGCGGCGATCGCCTCCAGGTTGGCCAGCCCGGTCTGGTTCTCGATCTGGGCGATGACCACGATCTGCTCGTGTGCGCCGGGCGCGTACCCCGGGTTCCGTCCGAATCCGGAGGCCCGGGTGGCCAGGGCCACGCCACGCACCCCCTGGGGCGGGTAGCGGGTCGAGGCCACTGCGCTCGCCGCCTGCTCCGCGGTCTCCACGTAGGGGATGAGCAGGGACTGGGCTCCGATGTCGAGGTATCTCTTGTTGGCGACCATGTCGTTCCACGGCACCCGGACCACCGCAGCGGTCGGGTAGGCGGCGAGGGCCTGCAGCTGATGGAGCACGTTCTCGATGTCGACAGGGGAGTGCTCAGAGTCGATCAGCATCCAGTCGAAGCCTGCACCGGCGGCCACCTCGATGGCGTAGCTGGAGGCCAGGTTGCAGAGCAACCCGATCTGAGGCTCTCCGCCCGCCATCGCCTCCTTGAGCGGGTTGGCCCGGACCACTAGTGAAACTCCACGTTGACGGTGCCCAGCTCTCCGAAGTCGGCGACGATGAGGTCACCCGCCTCGGCCCACACCGGGCGGACGAACGAGCCGGTGAGGATCACCTCCCCCGCCTCGACGGCCAGGCCTAAACCGGCCAGGTTGTTGGCCAGCCACACCACCGCGTTTCCCGGGTGCCCCAGCACCCCGGCGGCGAGTCCGGTCTCCTCCACTTCGCCGTTGCACAGCAGCATTCCCCCCACCCAGCGCAGGTCGAGCTGGCCGGGGTCCAGCTTGGTGTCACCGGTGATCACGCCGGCGGCGGCCCCGTTGTCTGCCACCGTGTCGAAGATGGTGCGCGGATCCTGGGCTCGGGCGTCGATCAGCTCGATGGAGGGGACGATGTGCTCGGTGGCGCCCATCGCATCCGACAGGGTGACTTCGGGGCCGGTGAGACGATCACCCATGACGAAGGCCAGCTCCAGCTCCACCCGGGGGACGCAGTAGTCGTCCCGGGTCACCACCGCCCCGTTGTCGAAGAACATGTCGTCGAGGAGGACACCGAAATCGGGCTCGTCGATCTGAGAGGAGCGTTGCATCGCCTTGGAGGTGAGGCCGACCTTCCGGCCCCGCAGGGCGGCGCCACGGGAGAGCTTGGTGTCGATTCCCATGGCGGCGATCGCATAGGAGTCGTCGAGTGTCATCTCGGGGTGGGAACGTGAGGGCCCCGGGACCTGCACCTTGGTGGCCTCGGCCTCGAGGAGGAGCCGGCTCGCCTCTCTTCGCTGGGTATCGGTGAGCACCTGCCCTCACGCCCCCAGAGAGGTGCCCGTCACGAAGCTCGAGGTGGCCTCGTTGATCTCTGCGGCAGTCTCGAGGAGGGCGTGCCGCCAGACGTCTTGGGCCTCCTTGGTGGAGCATCTGATCTCGGGGCCGAAGACCCCGAGCGCGGCGATGTCGCTTCTCGAGCCGGGCTCGGATATGGGGACCGCGATGGCCAGCCCGCCCTCGGTCTTCTGACCTCTGGTCATCGCCCATCCCTGCTCCCGCACCTGCTCGGCCTCCGCCTCCAACTCCTCGAAGTCGACGATGGTGTTAGGGGTGTACCGGGTGAGGCCCTCTTCGGCGAGACGAACTCTCTCCGCTCCGGGCATGTGCGCGTAGAGGAGGATCCCGCTGGCTCCGGCGTGGAGCGGCCCCTGCTCGCCCAGCCCGAGGACCAGGCGAAGGTTCTTGGTGGAGGGGAACTCCTGGACACAGACCCGGGCCAGACCGACCCGCCGGCTCAACGACACCGTCTCGTCGAGTGTGGCGTGCAGGGCCCGCATCGGTGGGGTGGCCATCGCCACCAGGGGATTGCCAGACAGGTACTGGGCGGCGAGCCCGGCGATGGCGGCTCCAAGTGAGTAGGTGCCGGAGCGGTCGCGGAACACCCATCCCGCCTCCTCGAGGGTGCGGAGGAACCGCAGTGCGGTCGATTTGGGAAGCTCGGCCGACCTGGCCACCTCGGTGAGGGTCATCGGCTTCGCACTCAGCTGCTCCACGATGACGAACAGTCTCTGCGCTCCGCGCACTTGCTCCCTCGGATTCGCTGGCCTGGTGGCCACGTTAACTGCTCGCCCGGGCGGGGCCCCAGGCACGGACGGCCGAAGAGGAGGCGCCTCTTCTCATGCGTCGAAGAAGGGGGTTTCGCCTTCTCCTTGGAGCCGGATGTCGAACCGGGCGGTGTCCCCGTCGACCCGGGCCAGCAACAGCGAGCGGCGCTCCTCGTCGACGGTGGCCAGCACCGGGTCGGCGGCGTTGGCCTCGGGCTCGTCGTCGAAGTAGACCCGGGTGCGCAAAGGCTTGAGCAGCCCGGCCCCGAAGACGGCCATGTTGACGTGGGGGGCCTGGGTCCCACCGTCGGGGGCGGGGACCACTCCCGGCTTCACCGTCACCAGGCGATAGCTCCCATCGTCGTTGGTGTGACATCTCCCGAAGCCGGTGAACCCGCCCTCGCCGAGCGGGGCCGTCTGGTAGCTGCCCGCGGCGTCGGCTTGCCAGATCTCGATCATCGCCTCGGGAACCGGCTTGCCCTCCCCGTCGGTCACGGTCCCGGTGAGTGCCAGGGCGCCCGCCGCCCCCTCTGCGACGAGATGGGTCAGCTCCTGGGGGGTGAGGGCGATCCCGAAGTAGGGGCCCACCGTCGACGAGGGTGTCAGCTCCGGTCTCATCGCTCGGTGGGGGTGGTGTCCCGCCCCCGGAGGACGATGTCGAAGATGTAGGCGTTGGCCCAGTCGGGGATGGTTGCATCGAGGTCGAACCTGCAGATGAGCCGGCTCCGGGCCCGTTCCCCCGGCACCGAGTTGAACACCGGGTCCTGCACCAGCAGGGGGTCGCCCGGGAAGAACATCTGGGTGACCATTCGGGTGACGAACGCCGGCCCCAACACCGAGAAATGGATGTGCGCCGGGCGCCAGGCGTTGTGGTGGTTGCCGAACGGATAGGGGCCCGGCTTGATGGTGACGAACTCGTAGCGGCCCTCATCGTCGGTGAGACACCTGCCCACTCCGCCGAAGTTGGGGTCGAGGGGAGCCTCGTAACGGTCCCATTTGTGGGTGTAACGACCCGCAGAGTTGGCCTGCCAGACCTCGATGAGGGTGTTCCTCACCGGGCGGCCGTCGCCGTCGACGACCCGTCCGGAGAGGGTGATCCTCTGTCCGATCGGGGGGGCGGCGTGTTGGGTGGTCAGGTCGGCTTCGTGCTTGGCCACCGACCTGTGCCCGAACACCGGCCCGGTGACCTCAGAGAGGGTGTGCTTCAGTGAGACCAGAGGCTGCTGGGGTGCCCTGAACCGCGAGCTCTTGTAGTTGGGCACCAGATAGGGCGGGTCGACCTCGAGGTGGTCCCTGCGGTAGCCGATGATGTCGCGGGTCTCGGCCATGTTCATACCTCCAAACCGAAGAGCCGGATGGCGTTGCCCGAGTAGATCTTGCGGCGGTCCTCCTCGGAGATGTCAAGCCGGTCGAGGTTGGCGATCGTCTCTCTGATGAAGCCTGGTCCCTTCTCCGGATCGTAGGGCGAGTCGCTGGCGAAGAGCATCTGGTCGGCGCCGAAGAACTCTAAGGCGCACCGTATGGCGTGTTGGGCGCCCATCAGCGCGGTGTCCCCGTAGTAGAGCTTGAAGTAGTCGAGGGGCCTCTTGGTGAGCTGGTGCTCTACTTCCGATTTCCTGTCGGGCGGGGTGCGCGCCCCGAGCTGGTCCCAGCCGGGGCCTACCCGACCGGAGAAGTGGGGGACCATGCTCCCCCCATGATGGACCAGCATCTTGAGATGGGGGTGGCGTTCGAGGACGCCGGAGAAGACCAGCCGCGCCATGAGCGTGGCGGTGTCGTAGGGCCATCCGAACGCCCACCAGATCTCGTAGAGGGAGCGGTCCTCGGTGGGGTAGTCGGGCCAGTTGGCGTTGCGGCTGGGGTGGATCCAGATCATCTTGTCCAACTCGGCCATCTTCTCGAAGAGGGGGAGGAAGCGGGGCCGGTCGTACGGCTCCCCATTGACATGGGTGTAGATCTGGATGCCCAGGGCCCCCAGGTCGTTGACGGCGCGGTCGATCTCGGTCAACGAGGCATCGACGTCGTTCACCGGGACACAGGCGACGAAGCCGGCGAACCGCTCCGGATGATCTCTCACCAGCTCTGCCTGGCTCTCGTTGGCCACCTTGGCCAGCTCGACGGAGACCTCGGGGGGGCCCAGGTCCTCGACCGGGGGCGCCGCCATCGACAGGATCTGGCGGTAGCCGTCGCCGAACTCCTCCAACTGGCCGAGCCTCACCTCGAGGTCGTGCAGCGCCGGTATCTTGCTGATCCGCTGCCGCAGCCCGGCCGACTCGGCGGTTTCGGGCAGCTCCATGACCCGGTCGAAGAAGGGCCGGGGAAGGATGTGGCAGAAGGCATCGATCTTGAGGTCGCCGGCTTGGTTCATTGCAATCACACTTCCTTGATCTGGTATCGCTGTTCGACCCGATTAATCAGGGCCAGGCTGGCTACACCCACCGCCCCGATGAACAGGATCACCGCATAGAGGGCCTCCACCGCGAAGGCGCCGCCCAGTCGCTGCACCAGGCCCCCGACACCGAGCACCCCGACCACCTGCTCGGCGACGATCCCGCCCGAGATCGACCGACCCACCCCGATTCGGATCCCGGCCAGGGTCAGCCCCCGAGCCGAGGGGATGACGATGCGGCGGATAGTCAGCCATCTCCCGGCGTTGAACGAGGTGGCCATCTCGACCAGGTCGTGGTCGGTGCTCCTCACCCCGGCAAAGGTGTTGACCATCACCACCGGGAGGACATAGAGGATGATCACCACCACGATCGTGGTCTGGGAGAGCCCGAAGATGAGCAGGATGATGGGGATGATCGCCACCAGGGGAAGTGACAACGAGGCGTTCACGTAGGGTCTGACGATCCACTCCACCGGGCGGAACAGACCCATCAACAGCCCGAGCGCCACCCCGACGAGCAGCGAGGGCGGCAGCGCGATGAGGATCGAGGTGGCGGTGGTGTAGGCGGCGTCGAGGAAGCGCTCCGACGACCAGAGCTCGCCACCGGCGGCGAGCACCGCGCTGATCGGGGGCAGCGCCGGTGAGATACCCGCCCGCCCGGCGATCTCCCAGAGGACCCCGCCGATGACGATGCCGAGGACCTGGACTCGATAACGGGCCAACCACTCCCAGATCCGCGAGACGACGCCTGGCTTTGCGGTGTCGAGGCTCACCGGAGGGTCGGTCCTCTGCTCGGTATCAGTCATCGTCGCCTCGGTCCCGGTCTTCGTCGGCGCTGCGGGCCATGTCGATCCGTTGCATCTGCTCCAGCTGGTGGGACAGCTCGCCGGTGAACTCGAGATAGTCACGGGAGTCGGAGAGGCCCTCGTCCCGGGGGCGGGGGAAGGGGACGTCGACCAATTGGGCGACCCGGCCCGGGCGGGTGTCCATGATCACCACCCGGTCGGAGAGGAGGGCCGCCTCCTCCATGCTGTGGGTGACGAACACTGTGGTCTTGGTGGCGGTCTCCTGCCAGAGGCGGAGCAGGTCGTGTTGCATCACGTTCCGGGTGATCGCGTCGAGGGACCCGAACGGCTCGTCCATCAGCAGGGTGTCGGGGTCGACCGCCAGCGCCCTGGCGATCCCCACCCGCTGCTGCATCCCCCCGGAGAGCTCGTGGGGGTAGTTGCGCTCGAACCCACCCAGCCCCACCCGCTCCAGCTGATCCCGGGCCATCTGCTCGCGGGTCTTCTTGGGCACGCCTCGGGCCTCGAGGCCGAAGGCGGTGTTGGTGAGGACGTCGGCCCAGGGGAGGAGGACGAAGTTCTGGAAGACGAGGGCCCGGTCGGGGCCGGAGCCGGTCACCTCCTCGCCGCCGATCGAGATGCTGCCCCGGGTGGGTTTGATCAGGCCGGCCATCATCTTGAGCAGGGTCGTCTTGCCGCAGCCGCTGGGGCCGATCAAGGAGACGAAGCGTCCGGTGCCCACGTCGAAGCTGACGTCGCGCAGGGCTTCGAACGACTTCCCGCTGCGGGTGAAGACCTTGGAGACACTGGTTACCTGGATCATCCCCGTCCCCCTAGCTCTCGACCCGCCAGCGGAGCACGTAGACCTCGAGCCGCCGCATCAAGGCCAGGGCGGCCAGCCCGAAGATGGCCAGGGTGAACACCACCGCGTACAGCTCGGGGCTCTGGAACAGCGCCCGGTAGCGAATCACGAGACGGCCGACGCCGACCGAGACCAACAACAATTCCATGACCACCATCCCGACCACGGCCCGGCCGGTCCCGATCCGCAACCCGGCCATGATCGCCGGCATCGCGCCGGGAAGGACCACGCGGCGAAAGGCGCGCAGCGACCCCATCCCGAAGGACCGTGTCATGTCGCGGATGTCGTCGCTGATGTAGGCGACACCGACCACCGTGCTCAGCATGACCTCGAAGAAACCGAACAGGAACACGACAGAAGACCTCGCCAGCAGGTCGATGCCGAAGGCCACCACCACTACCGGCACCAGCACCGACACCGGCAGGGCGTGGAAGAAGGCAACGTAAGGCGACACCAGCTTCCAGATGGTCTTGCTCAGACCCGCCACCAGCCCGATGAGGACCCCGGCCAGCATCGAGGTCACCCAGCCCCAGAAGAAGGGGATCAGAGTCTGGCGGTAGGCGTCCCAGAACCCGGGGTCCTGCACCAGCCCGACCAGCCCCTCGATCATCGAGAGGAAGGTCGGGAAGAAGATGTTGTTCTCGAGGGACCGAGCGTAAAGCTCCCAGACGACGAGACCGGCCAGTATCGAGGCCGCCCCGACGAGACGGGCCGGCTCGAGAAGCGACCTGAGGCCTCGCCGGGGTGTGGCCTCGACCACACCCCGGCCGTCGACTCCTACGTTGCCGACATCAACCATCTAGTTCTTGAAGTGCCGCCTCCAGGTAGGAGAAGTCGAAGTATCTGGCAACGGTGTCTTCCGTGATCGGGGTCTCGATTTCGATCTCACCCACATCCTGGAAGAACTGAAGGGTGGTCAGGGCACGCTCCAGGTTGACCAACCCGTCTTGGGGCCAGATGCCCCGCTCGGAGTATTCCTCGACCAGTCTGGTGAGCACGTCCTCACCCATGTCGGGCAGGTGCTCGGTTGCCAGCGACAGGGCGTAATCGGTGTCCTCGGTCATCCTCCGGGCGGCCCCGACGAAAGCCTTGACCACGTCGGTGGCCACTTCCGGGTTGGCCTCGGCCCACTCGGCGTCGAGCCAGACGTCGGCCTCGATCAGCTCGGGGAACTGTTCGCCGATGGTCTGCAGGATGTGGAACGAGTCGGGGAAGGTGGCTTCGAGGAGG
>Ga0256867_10000216_pt1 | contig 21883 bp, 18 predicted proteins | sample RVTome_15_FD_185939 | JGI IMG/M metagenome (GOLD analysis project Ga0256867, IMG submission 185939) | Soil microbial communities from uranium-contaminated site in the Upper Colorado River Basin, Wyoming, United States - RVT150D86 (HiSeq) ... | reverse complement strand
GCGTCGCCAGCTGGCCGACGCTGTTGTCGGCCTCGATCCGGAGGTCCGTTGCCATGGACTCCTCCTTTCCCGTGACGTCTTGACCTGCACGGGCAATACTCCACCCGCCCGGCCGCTTCGTCACGACCGGAAGACGAAGCCACCGGCGGCATGACCGACTGGTGCATGCTTCTTTCGTGATGGACTCCCTACCTGAGCACGAGCTCGTCCACTCCATCGTCATCAAGGCGTCCGTCGATGCGGTGTGGTCGGAGATCACGCGGCTGCGCAGCAGGCAGCGCGCGATGATGGACACCGTCCTCGACACGTCCTTCCGACCAGGCGACCCGCTCTACTACCGGAGCCTCGATGGCAGGCGCGTCTTCATCGTCGGACGGGTGCTCGCCGTGGAGCCACCCCGCCGGTTCGTCCACACCCAGCAACTACTCACGCGCGACGACCCGCCCACCCTTGTCACCTGGGAGCTCGACGAGGTCGACGGCGGCACCCGCGTGACACTGCGCCACACCGGCTGGCCGGCCGGCACGAAGGATCTCGACAAGGTCGACTCCACCTGGGCGGTGATCCTTCCCGCGCTCAAACGGTTGGTGGAGACCGGAGAGATCAGCACCAGGCTGAAACTCCAGTACGTGCTGTGGCGTCCATTCACGCGGTTCATGCCGGCCAGGACGCGCGCGGAGAACGTCTCCGCGCCCGAGGTGCCAGAGAGGTTTCGATGACGACGACTACCGGAAGTGGGTGGCGTGAACGAGAGGCCGACGAACTGGGCCCGTAACGTCACCTTCGGCGCCCGTCGTCTCGAAGTGCCGACGTCGGTCGAGCAGCTCCAGGATCTCGTCGCCCATGGCAGCCCGGTGCGTGCCTTGGGCAGCGGTCACTCCTTCAGCGACATCGCGGACACATCCGGCGTGCTCGTGTCGTTGGCAGGACTACCGCAACGCGTCGAGATCGATGTCGAGCAATCGACAGCGACGGTAAGCGCCGGTATCCGCTACACCCAGCTGTGCCCACGCCTGAACTCGAACGGCTATGCGCTACACAACCTCGGTTCGCTGCCACATGTCTCCGTCGCCGGCTCGTGCGCCACGGCGACGCACGGCTCCGGCGACGGCAACGGCAACCTCGCGACGGCAGTATCGGCGATCGAGCTGGTCACAGGCGACGGCTCGCTCAGGACACTCAGTTCAAGCGCCGACGGTGACCTGTTCAACGGTGTCGTGGTCGGGCTCGGCTCGCTGGGGATCGTCACCAGCCTGACTCTCGACATACAACCCGCGTTCGACGTCCAGCAGTACGTCTTCGAAGGGCTGCCGTACGACGTTCTGGTCGAGCGCGCCGACGAGATCTTCGCCAGCGGTTACAGCGTGAGCGTGTTCACCGACTGGTGGAGCTCCCGGGCCGACCAGGTCTGGGTGAAGCGCCGGACCGACGATCCGCGAGATCCGACGGCGACGTTCTTCGGAGCGAGACCGGCAGACGCAGCCAGAAACCCGGTGCCCGGCATGCCGGCCGACAACTGCACGGAGCAGATGGGAGTGCCCGGGCCGTGGCACGAGCGGCTACCGCACTTCCGGCCGGACTTCACGCCCAGCAGCGGCGATGAGCTCCAGTCCGAGTACCTGGTGCCACGGCAGCACGCCGCCGATGCCTTGGATGCGTTACGCCGCATCGGGCACCGGGTGGCACCGGTGCTGCAGATCTCGGAACTGCGGACGGCCGCATCGGACGCGCTGTGGATGAGTCCCAGCTATCGGCATGACGTCATGGGCATGCACTTCACCTGGGTCGACGACATGGATGCGGTGCTCCCTGTCGTCAGTCTGGTCGAGGGAGCACTCGCCCCGTTCGACGCGGCACCTCACTGGGGAAAGCTGTCGACGACCCCGGCCGAGGTCGTGCGGGCCCTCTACCCACGGTTGGGGGATTTCCGGGATCTCGTCCGCGATCTCGATCCCTCCCGAAAGTTCCGCAACGTCTTCGTCGACCGCTACCTCCTCGAGGACCGGTGACCTGACACCGCCAGGGCGGACAGCGCCCTGTTTGACAGTGGAACGCCAGGACGACAGCCTTCAGCGTCCCTCAGTGCCCGGGCATACCGCCGCCATTCAGGCTCTCCAGGTGGGTGAGGAGTTCGCGGAGGTCGGGGGTCTCTGGGTGGTCGGAGCCATCCACGGCGGCGGAGCCTCGGATCACCCCATCGGGGCGATGCTCGGCGGGGGGCGTGGGTGATCTCATGCGAGGACTTCCGAGCGTGGGACCGGTGTGACAACACATGGATGACTGGAGGATGAGAATCGACATGGTCGTACGACATGGATTGGCCACATCGGCGGTGGTCTCGTGATGAACGACCAGGCCGATGGTGTGCCAGCGCAGGATCAGCCCGGTGTATCGGACGTGTCGCGCTCGGAGAAGCGCTTGGAGATCTTCGCCACCGCGCTCCTCGGGCTCGCCGCGCTGGCCACCGCGTGGAGCGGTTACCAGGCCTCGCTGTGGGACGGCATCCAGTCGAGCAACTACACGCAGGCGTCCGCCGCCCGGACCAGTGCCGCGCAGAACCACACCGAGGCGAACCAGTTCCGGCTGGCCGACCTGAGCGTGTTCGAGAGCTTCATCGATGCCTCGATCAGCGGGGACACCGATCTGGCCGACTTCTACAGAACCCGCTTCCGTGACGAGTTCGAGCCGGCGTACGAGGCGTGGATCGCGCTCGATCCGCTGACAAACCCGGCCGCCCCTGCGAGCCCGCTGGCGATGCCCGAGTACCAGCTCGCTCAAGACCAAGAGGCGAGCGACCTGATCGCCCGCGCCGAAGCGAAGTTCGCCGAGGGCGAGGAAGCGAACACCTACTCCGACGTCTATACGGCATCGACGCTGTTCTTCGCTTCGGCACTCTTCTTCGCCGCGATCTCCGAACGCTTCGAATATCTCCGTGCCCGGATTGCCCTTCTCGCCTTCGCCTGCGTCGGGCTGATAGCCGGCGTCGCGGTCGCGCTGACCCAACCGATCACCATGGGCTGACGCCATGGTGACGCGGGACCCGGCGCGCGCGCCGTGAACGGGCGGAGAAGCACAAGCCGGTACGAGGACCCGGTCAGCGCCCCTCCAAGACCGGGTGACGTTCAGGAGACTTGGCGAAGGTCTCGTCGTTGGAACGCTGGGACGGCCAGCGCCAACAGGAGCACGACGAGCGCGGCCAGGAGTGCTCCGTGACCCCACGGCATGCCGTTGGTGAGGGGATCGCTGCCGAGGTAGTAGTGGAACGGTGACCAGTCGGCCCAGGCGGCGTCGTTGAGTTCGCCGATCGCGTTCATCACGTGGAAGATCAGCGCAGCGCCAACCGGGACGAAGATCGCGAAGCGCACCACCCCGGTCGCCGCGCTCAGCAGCATTGCGAGCGCGCCGAACACGAGCCCGATCAGCACGGCCAGCACTGAGGTGGCAGCGATGTTGCCGACGTCCATGCCGAGCCCGCCGATCCAGGACCCGACTGTCACGCCGGCGAAGGTGGCGAACCCGACGGTCAACGCGTAGAGGACCATGGTGAGGGTCTTCTCCACGACGACCCGCGACCGCGGAATCGGGTTGGCCAGCAGGAGACTCATGGTGCGGTTCTCCTCCTCGCCGGCCAACGCGCGGGCGCCGATCGTGATGGTCACGACCATGACCGCGACAGGAGCCATCAGACCGAAGCTCTCCAGCTGGTAATAGCCCTCCGGCGTGGACAGGTCACCACCGCCGAACAACGCCAGCATCGCCTCCGGGAACCCCTCGCCGAGGCTGATCACCGCCTCCCCGATGGCGTTGTAGATCGGACCGATGAGCACGCCCATGACGCCGAACATGAGGGCAGCGACGACGAACAGCAGCCCCTGGTACTCCGAGGCGGTCTTGACCCAGATCCGAGACACCCGCGCCGATCCGGCCAGTCGGTTGGCGATGCCGGCTGTCAGCGGGCTGGTGCGCAGCCGGTCCATCAGGGTCACGCCGGTCGAAGGGCCGCGCAGGTCGCGCCGGTTGACGCCGAGAAGTGCGATCAGGAACAGAACGATGCTTCCCGCTGCCAGTGCGGCGAGGTGTCCCCAGTGGATGCCGTTGAGCAGCGGCTCGCTGCCGCTGTAGTAGTACCAGGGGAACGCCTTGGCGAGATCCTCCCAGCCTTCGACGAGCGGGAAGATGCCCACGGCGAAGAAGGACAGCACCATCACACCGGCGGTCGTGCCCGCCGCCATCCCGCTCCTCCCCGTCCAGGAACCTATCGCCAGTGCGAGAAGACCGTAGAACAACGTGCTTCCGACGAGATGAACGGTGAACGCCCCGATGTGAATGCCGGTGACGCTCACCTCGAGCAGTTCCGGTGCCGCTACTCCGGCCGCCCACAACACCAGGCCGCCGAGTGCGACAAGCAGCAGCATCGCGGCGGCCTTCGAGACCAGCACGTGGGTACGGCTGACGGGATTGCCGAGCAGCATCGCCATGGTGCCCTTGCGTTCCTCGCCGGCGATGGCAGCCGCGCCCATCGCTATCACCAGTCCACCCATCGCCAGTGACCCGTACGAGTTGTAGATCGCGTTGTAGGCCAGGCTGGCCACGTCGGCGTCCTCCGGGATGCCGACCAAGGTCAAGAACGCCTCGGGCAGGTCGGTGTAGATGCTCAGGTCGATCTGGCGGTAGACGGCCATCGCGAACAGGAGAAGGGCGGCGAGGCTGGCGGCTCCGATGGCCATTCCGCGCCATCGGTCCAGGATGGCCTTCGTGAAGACGGTGGCCAGCATCAGACCGTCGCCTGATCGTCCCGGTAGTAGGTGAGGAAGATCTCCTCGAGGTCGGCCTCCTGGGTGGTGATGTCTACCACGTCGTAGCGCTCGGTCACCGCCTTGAGCAGGGCCTCCATCTTGCCGTCGTAGGACAGCAGGGCCCGGCGGTCCTCGACGGTGACCCCGCGAATCCCGGGCACACCCTCGAACACGGCGCGATCGACCGGCGAGCCGAACTCCAGCTCCACCTGGCGGGTCGCCTTGGACCTCAAGCTGGATACCGACTCCAACGCGATCAGGCGACCCTGCCGGATGATCCCGACCCGGTCGGCGACCCGCTGAACCTCCGACAGGATGTGACTGGACAGGAACACGCTGCGCCCTTCGGCGGCCACCTCACGCATCATGGCCTGGAACTCCCGCTGCACCAGTGGGTCCAGCCCCGCGCTCGGCTCGTCCATGATCAACACTTGCGGGTGGTTCATGAACGCCTGGATGACCCCGACCTTCTGCCGATTGCCGGAGGACAGATCCCCCACCTTCTTGGACAGGTCGGCGCCCAGCCGCTCGGCCAGCCGGTCCACGTACCCCCAGTCCACCCCGCCACGTAGGTTCGCGAAGTAGGTCAACGTGTCCCGGCCGGTCAGGTTCGGGTACAGCGCGAGGTCGTCGGGCAGATACCCGATGTGGCGTCGGATCTCCACCGACTTCACGTGGCTGTCCATGCCCAGGATCGACGCCTGCCCAGCGGTCGGCCGGATCTCGTCCATGAGGGTCCGGATCGTCGTCGTCTTCCCGGCGCCGTTCGGGCCCAGGAACCCGAACACCTCACCGAGCCGGACATCCAGATTCAGATCCACCAATGCGTGCAGGGCGCCGTAGTGCTTGGTCAGCCCCTCGGCCCGAATCGCGAACTGGTCGGTCATTGCGTTGCTCCCTCGATCGACGCCGGCGGAATCGATGCCGGCCGCACGATGAGGCCGAGCAGTCGAGAGGCCTGGTCAGCAGCATCGCGACCCAGACTGTCAGGTCTGGGTGGGGAAGCCGAGGTCGACGCCGCCGTGGGACGGATCCAGCCATCGGGCGGTGACGACCTTGCCGCGCGTATAGAAGTGCACGCCCTCGGTCCCATGGGCATGGGAGTCGCCGAACAACGACGACTTCCAGCCGCCGAAGGAGTAATAGGCCATCGGGACCGGGATCGGGACGTTGATGCCGATCATCCCGATCTGCGCCTCGTTCTGGAAGCGGCGCGCGGCACCGCCGTCGTTGGTGAAGATGGCCGTGCCGTTGCCGTACGGATTGGCGTTCACCAGCTCGAGCGCCGCGTCGTACGACGGCACCCGCACGACGGACAGGACGGGCCCGAAGATCTCGTCGGTGTAGACGGACATGGACGGGTCGACGTGGTCGAACAGGCTCGGCCCGAGCCAGAATCCCTCGGCGGCACCGTCGGGTTCGACGGCTCGCCCGTCGACGACGAGCGTGGCCCCTGCAGAAGCCCCGGCGGTGAGGTACGACGCGACCCGGTCCCGGTGCGCGGCGGTGACCAGCGGGCCCATGTCGCAGCCCCGGCGCCCGTCGCCGGTGCGCAGCCCGGCCATCCGCTCGGCGATGCGGGCGACCAGGTCGTCGCCCACCGGATCCACGGCGACGACCGCCGAGATCGCCATGCACCGCTCGCCCGCCGACCCGAAGCCGGCGTTGACGGCTGCGTCGGCGGCGAGGTCGAGGTCCGCGTCGGGCAGCACGACCATGTGGTTCTTGGCACCGCCGAGCGCCTGCACCCGCTTGCCATGCGACGTGCCGGTCTCGTAGACGTGACGCGCGACCGGTGTCGACCCGACGAACGAGACGGCAGCCACGTCCGGGTGGGACAGCAGCCGGTCCACCGCGACCCGGTCGCCGTGGACGACGTTGAACACCCCGCCGGGTAGCCCGGCCTGCGCCCACAGTTCGGCCATGAGCACGGCCGCGGACGGGTCCTTCTCCGACGGCTTGAGCACGACCGTGTTGCCGCAGGCGATCGCGATCGGGAAGAACCACATCGGCACCATCGCCGGGAAGTTGAACGGCGATATGACGCCGACGACTCCGAGCGGCTGGCGCAGCGAGTACGAGTCCACGCGAGTGGACACGTTCTCCGAGAACCCGCCCTTGAGCAGGTGCGGGATGCCGCAGGCGAACTCGACCACCTCGAGACCCCGTTGCACCTCGCCCGCCGCGTCGGCCACCACCTTGCCGTGCTCGGCGGTGACCAGGTCCGCCAGTTCGTCGCTGTGCGCCGCCACCAGTTCCCGGAACGCGAACAGCACCTTGCTCCGCTGCGACAGCGACGACGACCGCCACGCGTCGAACGCCCGCGACGCCGCGGCGACCGCCTCGTCGACGACACCCGGCGACGCGTAGTCGACCTCGGCGGCGACTACGCCCAGCGCAGGGTCGAAGACCTCGCCGACCCGGTCGCCGGACCCGGCGAACGGCTTGCCGTCGATCCAGTGCGTGATCCTGCGCATCGGCGTCACCCCGTCGTCAGCGTCAGTTCGAACGTGTAGCGGGACGCACGGTAGAGGTGCGACCCGTACTCGACGGCCCGGCCGGTGTCGTCGTAGGTCGTGCGGGACATGGTCAGCAACGGCGCCCCCGCGCTCTCGTTCAACAGCCGCGCCTCTGCCGGCTCGGCCGCACGCCCGCCGATGGTCTGCGTCGCGATCTTCAGGGACACTCCGGAGCTGCGGAGCAGGTCGTACAGCCCCCGCGACCGGAGGCTTCCGGCATCGAGCCCGACCACGGTGACGGGGACGTAGTTGCGCATGATGGCCAGCGGCTCGTCGGCGGTGAAGCGCAGCCGCTCGATCGCGTAGACCTCGGCGCCGGCCCCGAGATCCAGCGTCGCGGCGACGGTTTCGGACGGGTGCTCGACGGCGAACGAGAGCACCTCCGTGCGCGGCTGCTCACCGGCGGCCCGCAGATCGTCGTGGAGGCTCGACAGCTCGACCGGCCGGCGCACCTTGGGCTGCACGACCTGCGTGCCGACACCGCGGCGCCGAACCAGCAACCCGCGGTCGACGAGGTACTCGATGGCCCGCCGCATCGTCGGCCGCGACAGGCCCAGCCGCTCGGCCAGCACGATCTCGTTGTCCAGCCGCGTGCCGGCCGGGTAGGTCCCGGACTCGATGAGCTGCTCCAGATGCTGCGCCACCTGGAAGTACAGGGGCACAGGGCTGGCTCGGTCGAGGACCAGCGACGGTGTCACCTGGCTCACCCGGCTCCTCCTGTTCGGGCGACGTCCGTGCCGGCTTCACCAGGCTTCCGGACCGTTCACCAGGGCCCGGACCCTGGTGAACGGTCCGCCAGGGTGGTGAACGTGATCAACGGCACGAGCAGACGTCAGTATGTTAAGACATATTCGTCGGGCGAGGAGGTCGGGTGACGGCGACGCCGTACGAGGTGCTGACCATGGGGCGCGTCGGCGTCGACGTCTACCCCGAGCAGGTGGGCGTCGGCCTGGACGAGGTCGAGACCTTCCGCTCCTACCTCGGGGGCAGTCCGACGAACGTCGCGGTCGCCGCGGCCAGGCACGGCCGTCGGACCGCGACGATCACCAGGGTGGGCGCGGACCCGTTCGGCCGCCTGGTCCGGCGCGCGTTCGCCCGCTACGGCGTCGACGACGTGTACCTGTCCGAGGGACCGGGACAGACGCCGGTGACCTTCTGCGAGATGTTCCCGCCCGACCGGTTCCCGATCTACTTCTACCGCTCCGCTGCACCCGATCTCACCATCACGGCCGACGACCTCGACTTCCCCGCCGTCGCGGCGGCCCATGTCTTCTGGGCGACGGTCACGGGCCTGTCGGCGGAGCCGAGCCGGTCGGCCACGATGGCTGCCCTGAGAGCCCGCACGGGGAACGGCCGAACGATCCTCGACCTGGACTACCGGCCGACCCTGTGGTCGCCGCCCGAGCAGGCGCACCGTCATGCCCGCGAGGCGATGTCGCATGCCGACGTCGTGGTCGGGAACATCGACGAGTTCGACATGGCCCTCGGCGCGCGCGACCCCAAGGCCGCCGCGCAGGCCGCGCTGGACGCGGGCGTTCGCCTCGCGGTCGTGAAGCGTGGACCCGAGGGCGTGCTGGCGCTCGACGCCGACGGTGCCGTCGAGGTCCCGCCGGTCCACGTCGAGGTCGTCAACGGGCTCGGCGCGGGAGACGCCTTCGGCGGCGCGCTCTGCCACGGCCTGCTCGCCGGGTGGTCACTGGAGCGGACGGTCCGGTTCGCCAACGCCGCCGGCGCGATCGTCGCCACGCAGATCGCCTGCTCGGAGGCCATGCCGACCTCGGCCGAGGTCGAGCGGCTGCTCGCGGAGTCGTCCGGTGAACGCTGAGAACCTGGGCCGGATCGTCGAGACCCGGGTTCACCGGCCGGAGGCGATCGCTGAAGCCGCCGGCCGGCGCAAGCGCCGCACCCGCATGGTCGGGCCGGCCGGGCGGCTGTTCGTCGTCGCCGCCGATCACACCGCCCGCGGTGTGCTCGGAGCCGGCACCGACCGGGACGCCATGCGCGACCGGGCCACACTGCTCGAACGGCTCTGCATCGCCCTGTCGCGTCCCGGCGTCGACGGCGTGCTCGGCACGGCCGACGTCGTGGAGGACCTCCTCCTGCTGGGCGCCCTCGACGACAAGGTCGTCATCGGCTCGATGAACCGCGGTGGGCTCGCCGGCACGGTTTTCGAGATCGACGACCGGTTCACCGGGTACGACGCCGAAGGCATCGCCGCCATGGGCCTCGACGGCGGAAAGATGCTCTTCCGGATCGATCCCGACGACCCGGCGACGGTGGCAACGATGGCAGCCTGCGCGCGCGCCGTCGACGAGCTCGCCGGACGACAACTGATGGCGATGGTCGAGCCCTTCGTCTGCCATCGCCTCGACGGCCGGGTCCGCAACGACCTCAGCCCCGATGCCGTCGGCCGTGCGGTCGCCGTCGCATCGGCCCTGGGGCGGACATCGGCCTACACCTGGCTCAAGCTGCCTGTCGTCGAGGACATGCACCGGGTGCTCTCCGCGTCCACCCTGCCCGCTCTGCTCCTCGGCGGCGAGGTGCCGGACGACCCGGACCTGACGTACGCCAGCTGGCAGGAGGCGCTGCGCCACCCCGCGGCCCGTGGCCTGGTCATCGGCCGGGCCGTGCTCTATCCGGCCGACGGCGACGTGGAGTCCGCCGTCGACACCGTCGTCGGGCTGCTGTGATGGCCTCGCGCTGGCACCTGCCCGCGGGCAGCACCGCGGACGGGCCGATCCGTGTCCAGGTCACGCCCGACGCCGTCGGCTGGAACCACACGAGCCTGCGCGTCGTCGACCTGCCGCCAGGAACAGAGCACGCCGTCGAGACAGATGGCGAGGAGATGCTGGTGCTGCCACTCGCCGGCGCGGCGACCGTCACGTGCGACGGTGCCACGTTCGAGCTGGCCGGCCGACCCGGCGTCTTCGCCGCCGTCAGCGACTTCGTGTACCTGCCGCGCGACGCCCATGCCGTGGTGGGGTCCGAGGGCGGCGGACGCTTCGCGTTGCCGGGAGCACAGTGCGGGTCGCGTCTCGAGGCACGCTACGGCGCGGCCAAGGAAGTCGGTATCGAGTTGCGCGGCGCCGGGGCGTGCAGCCGCCAAGTCAACGACATCTGCATGCCGGCCACCTTCGCCGCCCAGCGGCTGCTCGTCTGCGAAGTGCTCACGCCTGCAGGCAACTGGTCGTCGTACCCGCCGCACAAACACGACGACGCGCGCGCGGGCGAGTCGGTCCTCGAGGAGATCTACTATTTCGAGATCGCCACAGGTCCGGACGGAGGAACGGGCACCGGATTCCATCGGGTCTACGGCCCGCGGATCGACGTGCTGGCCGAGGTGCGCGACGGCGACGTCGTGCTCGTCCCGTACGGATGGCACGGCCCCTCCGTCGCCTCCCCCGGGTACGACATGTACTACCTCAACGTCATGGCCGGCCCGGGACCGGAGCGGGCCTGGAACATCAGCACCGACCCGGACCACGCATGGATCCGCGATGCCTGGGCGTCGATGCCCGTGGACCCGCGGCTGCCGATGACAGGAGGACGGCGATGAGGCTGACCGTCGCGCAGGCACTGGTCCGGTTCCTCGTCGCGCAGTGGACCGAGCGCGACGGCGAGCAGCAACGGCTGATCGCCGGCTGCCTGGGCATCTTCGGCCACGGCAACGTCGCGGGCATCGGAGAGGCCCTGCTCTCGGCCGGCGACGACCTGCGTTACTACCAGGCCCGCAACGAGCAGGCGATGGTGCACGTCGCCGCAGGGTTCGCGCGCATGTCGGACCGGCTGGCCACCATGGCATGCACGACGTCCATCGGACCCGGCGCGACCAACCTGGTCACCGGAGCGGCGCTGGCGACGGTCAACCGGCTGCCCGTGCTGCTGTTGCCGGGCGACGTCTTCGCCACCCGGGTCGCCAACCCGGTGCTCCAGGAACTGGAGGACCCGCGCTCGTACGACATCTCGGTCAACGACGCCCTGCGCCCGGTGTCGCGCTACTGGGACCGGATCTACCGGCCCGAGCAGTTGCCAGCGGCGATGACGGCGGCGATGCGCGTGCTGACCGATCCGGCCGACACCGGCGCCGTCACGCTCGCGCTCCCCCAGGACGTACAGGCGGAGGCGTACGACTGGCCCGAGGAGATGTTCGAGAAGCGGGTCTGGCACATTCCCCGAGCCGTCCCGGAGCCGGCGGCGCTCGAGCGTGCTGCCGCTGCGGTGCGGTCCGCCCGCCGCCCGCTGGTCGTCGCCGGCGGAGGCGTGGTCTACTCCCGGGCCACCGAGGCGCTGCGTGGGTTCGTCGAGGCGACCGGTGTTCCAGTGGCCGAGACCCAGGCGGGAAAGGGAGCCCTGCACTTCGACCACCCGCAGGCCGTCGGCGCCGTCGGGGTCACCGGCACCACGGCGGCCAACACGCTCGCCCGGCACGCCGACGTCGTGATCGGAATCGGCACCCGCTACAGCGATTTCACCACGGCCTCGCGGACGCTGTTCGCCGATCCGGACGTGCGGTTCGTCAACCTCAACGTCGCGAGACCGGATGCCGTGAAGCAGGACGGCATCGCACTCGTCGCCGACGCCCGAGAGGGGTTGGTTGCACTGACCGCGGCACTGCGCGGCTGGTCGGTCGACGAGTCGCTGCGCGAGGAGACCGCCCGGCTGGCCACCGAGTGGGACGCCGCGGTGACGGCTGCATACGGGCTCGACCACGGCCCGCTGCCCGCGCAGAGCGAGGTCATCGGGGCCGTCAACGAGGTCAGCGGACCTCGTGACGTCGTGGTGTGCGCCGCCGGCTCGATGCCCGGCGACCTGCACAAGCTCTGGCGGACACGTGACCCGAAGGGCTACCACGTCGAGTACGGCTACTCGTGCATGGGCTACGAGATCGCCGGCGGCCTCGGGGCCAAGCTCGCCGCCCCCGATCGCGAGGTCTTCGTCCTGGTGGGCGACGGGTCGTACCTGATGATGCCGAGCGAGCTCGTCACGGCGGTCGCCGAGGGCGTCAAGCTCGTCGTGGTGCTCGTCGACAACCAGGGCTTCGCCTCGATCGGTGCGCTCTCGGAGTCGGTCGGATCGGGCGGCTTCGGCACGCGGTACCGCTACCGAGATGCAACGACGGGACGACTCGACGGTGACCCGCTTCCCGTCGACCTGGCCGCCAACGCCAGCAGCCTCGGCGCAGACGTGCTGCGCCCGACGACCGTCGGGGAACTCCGCGAGGCCCTCGCCGCCGCCGTGTCGTCACCGCGAACGACGGTTGTGCACGTCCAGACCGACCCGTCCGTACCCGCGCCGGACAGCGGCGCCTGGTGGGACGTCCCGGTAGCCGAGGTGTCGGAATCGTCGGCAACCCGGCAGGCTCGGGCCGTGTACGAGGAGGCCCGGAAGCGGCGGCTCCCATGATCATGTCGACTTTGCTGCCTTCCGAGGCGGTGAACCCGACATGATCATGGGGATCGAACGGAGGGTCACACCCGAGGACCGGGCCGCCTCGCCGTACCTCGAGGTCCCGTTCGACGTGCCCTCCGGCGCCAGTTCGGTCGAGGTTCACCTGCGCTACGACCGGGCCGCCGGCGTGGTCGACCTCGGCTGCGTGGGGCCCGCCGGCTTCCGCGGCTGGTCCGGTGGGGCGCGGGACCGCTTCGCGATCACGCCGGACGCCGCGACACCCGGCTACCTGGCCGGCGAGCTCGAGGAGGGTGTCTGGTCGGTGCTCCTGGGCCTGCACCGGATCCCAGGCGGCGGCCTCGACCTGGCGCTGGAGATCTCATGGCCGGCGTCGGCGCCTCCGGTCGCCGAACCGCCCGCTCCACCGCCGCGGCAGCGCCCGCCCGGCCGCGAGCTACCAGCGGCACCGGGCCTGAGGTGGCTGGCCTGCGATCTCCACGCGCACACGGTTCACTCCGATGGATCCCTCGGAGTGGCCGAGCTGGCAGCCGCTGCCGTCCGCGCCAGGCTCGATGTGCTCGCGGTCACCGACCACAACACGGTGAGCCACCATGCCTCGCTGCCGGAGATCGGGTCGCGGTACGGCGTGACGCTGATCGCCGGCCAGGAGGTGACGACCGACCGCGGACACGCCAACGCGTTCGGCGACGTCGGCTGGGTCGACTTCCGGCAGCCGGCGCAGGCCTGGGTCTCGGCTGTCTCGGCGGCCGGCGGACTGCTGTCGATCAACCATCCGCTGGCTGCCGACTGCTCGTGGCAGCATCTCCTGACCGAGCGGCCGCCGCTGGCCGAGATCTGGCACTGGACCTGGCTCGACCGCCGCTGGACCGGTCCGCTGGCCTGGTGGGCGGCCTGGGGTCATGACACCGTCCCGGTCGGCGGCAGCGATTTCCACGGTTCGGCGCAGGGTCAGCATCTGGGCGTTCCCGTCACCTGGGTCGCCTGTGAGTCCGACCAACCGGCCGCCGTACTCGACGGCCTGCGCGCCCGCCGTACCGCTCTGGCGGCCGGCGTCGACGAGCCGGTGCTGTTGCGGGTGGACGACGAATTCGTCGCCATCGGTGCGGACGGGACACTGCTGACCGACCGGTACGGCAGGCGGCGGGTCGTGCGGGGCGAGATGGCTCGCTTCCCGGCGGCTGCCGGCCCGCACCTGCTCGAGACGCCGCTGGCCGAAGTCGTCGCGATCAGTCCCTAGCCGGCATCGACTCCAGGTGGCCACGCGCGGCCAGATGCCCACGAACCATGCGGCCAGATGCCCACGAACCATGCGGCTATGTGCCCACGAACCATGCGGCCAGACGCCCACGAAGCATGCGGCCATGTGCCCATAATGAACGGTGGCTGATGAACTCGTCGCTCGTAAGGCGTTGCCCTTGATTGCCGAGGCCCTCACTGACACCAGGGTCGTCACGATCAACGGTGCTCGACAGGTCGGTAAGAGCACGTTGGCAAGCCTCATCGCCAGGACGACACCCGGTTCCCTGGTCCGCCTGTTGGATGACCCCACGACGATTCGCGCCGCAACCGACGACCCGACCGGGTTCGTCGACCACGACGGACTGCTCGTGATCGACGAGATCCAGCTGGCTCCCGAGCTCTTCCGGTCGATCAAGCTCGCCGTCGACACAGATCCACGACCCGGACGGTTCCTCCTCACCGGATCGGCTCGGATCCTCGCCCTGCGCGATCTGCCCGACGCGCTGCCTGGACGCATGGAGATCGTCGAACTCTGGCCCTTCTCGCAAGGGGAGATCGACGACACGCCGGACTCCTTCGTCGATGCCGCCTTCGCCCACGGCCACGAGCTCGAGCACAACTCGAGCCTGCGCCGACGCGACTATCTCGACCGCGTCGTGCGCGGCGGTTATCCCGAAGCGGTGCGACGCCAGCCCGGCCGGCGATCGGCATTCTTCGACTCGTACCTGACGACCCTCATCGAACGCGACGTCGTCGAACTCGCACTCATCGAACGACGCGGTGATCTACGGCGGCTCCTCGCACTGCTGGCCGGCAGATCCGGCGGGCTCCTGGTTCCGGCAGCTCTCGCAGCGCAGTCGGGCATTCCGCGCAGCACACTCACCCGGTACCTGGAACTGCTGGCGGCGGTATTCCTCATCAAGCAGATCCCGGCATGGTCGACCGGACAAACGCGGCGAGCCATCGGCACACCGAAGCTGGCCTACGTCGACAGCGGCGTTGCCTGTCACCTCCTCGGCCAGGACGCCACGCGACTCGCTCAGCCCGGCGGAGCTGCCGGCGCCATGATGGAGAACTTCGTCGTCATGGAGTTGGCCCGCCAACTGACGTGGAGCGCTGAACGCGCCCACCTGTACCACTACCGGACCAAGGACAAGGTAGAGGTGGACGCCGTGATCGAGACTGCCGATGGTCGCGTGGTGGGTATCGAGGTCAAGGCGGGCGCCACCGTCAGGGCCGAGGACCTGGCGGGGCTCCGTCATCTCGCCGAACGACTGGGGCATCGGCTGATCGCCGGATACGTGCTCTACACCGGACCGCGGACACTCCCGTTCGGGGACAAGTTGCAGGCAGTCCCGATCGACGCGCTGTGGAAACTGTCGGCCTGAACGTGAGGCCCCGCGAAACGGCTTGCCACGCCGCCGTGCGTGGGCCTACACGTTGAGGTGCACGGTGGCGATCTCCCACGGGCCGAGGTCGACGCTGAGACGGCCGCCGTCCGCGGACAGGTCCTCCAGCGGGCGGCCCAGCAGATCCGTCCGTACAGCGGACCCGAACGGTCCGGTCACCACGGCCGTCGTGGGCTGGTGCGACATCGCGACCAGCCGCACCTCCGTGCCGGCGTCCCTCGCCCGCAGAGCGCTCACGGCCACCCCCACGCCGGAGACGGCAATCCCCTCCACGGCGGTCGGTAGCGGCTCCTCGCGCGACGCGGTGCCCGCGGCCGTCAGCGCTTCGTGCCGGAACGTCTCGGCGTGCCGGACCGCATCGGCGCCGGCCCAACCGTCCGCCGACGGCAAGATCGCGAGACGATCGCGTACCTGTTCGCCGAGGTGCTGCGCCCCGGGCACAGCGACCTGCGGACCGGCGGGCTCGTCCCGCAGCGGATGCACGTTGACACTCAGCCATCCGACGGCACGCAGCAGCGTCAGTGCGAGTTCGGTGCCCCCCGCAACCAGTTCGTACTCGGTCACGTGGTCGAGCAGAACGGTCGAGGCGCCCACCGAGACGAACGCCGAGGCGGGAAACGTCGGCAGCGGGTACTCGCCCCAGCCGCCCTCGGCCACCAGGCCACGCTCGGTCACCGCGAACTGGCCCTCGGCGGCGGACCCCGTCACGGCCGATGGCAGCGGCACGTGCAGCCGTACCCGGTGGTCGGCCGCCGGGTTGGTGAACGTCACCTCCATGCGGACGAACGGCTCGCCCGCCCGCAGCTCGGCCAGGGTCGTCACGACCACCCGAACGGTCCGCTCGCCCCGCATGTCGAGGTCGTCGGAAAGACCGCCCGGCCAGTCGTACTCGCGAACGATCTCGACGGTCCCACGCAGCGGCCCCGTCTCCACCATCCGGACGCTGACCGCGGACGGCGCATCCACGATGACGTCGCGAGCGGGCGGCCCGTAGTTGTAACTGTCGCCGCGGTCGCCCCCGTCGACGATGCGCCCGACTCCGGACAGCGTCGTGCCGTCGGCTCCGCGAACGGTCAGCGTGCCGTCGCCGGCGACGTCGACCTCGACCTGCCCGTTGTCGAGGGCGAACCCGTCGGCCACGACCGGCCGTTCGACCGGCGCGACGGCCGTGCTTTGAGCAGTGCGCACCGCGACGTGCCCGGAGGCGGGCACCGGCACCGCCACCAGCACGCGGCGACGCCCGCGCGCACGGGTGCGGACCCGCCAGGTCCCGGTCGACGTGGCCGCGTACTCCGCAAGGGTCGACCGGAGACCGGGGAGATCGAAGCCGGGCGTGCTCGGTGCGTGCGTCACGTTCAGGTCAAGACGTCCGGCTGCCACCTCGTAGTCCTCGATCTGCTGCCCGAAGAGCTCCCTGCCGTGGATCCGGCGTAGTAGCCGCTCGACGTCGGCTGCCTCGACCTCCTCATCCGCGAGCAGGGTGCGAGTGCGGCTGAGCTCCTGGACCGGCAGTGGCGTCCCGTCGGCCAACTCGGCGACGACGGCGGCGCTGGCGTCGGGCGCGTCCACGTCGAGCTCGACGAGCGCGGTCCGTGTCCAGGTCAGCGTGTTGACAACGAGGTGGGCTCCGGACGGCACACCGGCCGCCGTTGAACGCACCACCCGGTCACGGACAGCCCGCCCGATCTGTGTCGCCTCGGCCAGCCGGGCTGCGACCTGCGTCGCGGTCTCGTCCACACCGCATCCGGTCACCGAGTCGTGCGCCGTGCACTCGACGATCCGGCGCCAGGCCAGGTCGACGAAGCTTCGGTACGGGTCCGCCGACCATTGCGCCGCGACCGACTCTGCCTGGGCCATCATCCGTTCGGCACCGGCCATGGCCTGCTTGAGCCCCACCCGGACCGAGATCACCCCGGGCAGGACGTTGCCCCGCGCATGGCTGCGCATCTCCCCCGCCACCACTGGCAGGCCGATCCCACCGGGAGGGTAGGACGAGACGTACTCGGCCAGCGTGGCCACGGTGAGCGCAGCCGGTCCGTCGTGGTCACGGACGAGCCGCATCAGGTCCGGGTGGGGTGCCGAGTGGTCGGTGCCGAGCATGCCGAGCACGGCGTCGTCGCCGAACCGGTCCCGGGTCGCCTCGCAATAGGCGGCGACGGCCGTCCCCAGCCGCTCGGGGAGCGCGAACAGGTGCAGCGCGTTGCCGTACCCGTCGAAGAGGTACTCCACGCGCACGGCGCTGCCGTCCGGTGCGACCCAGCGGAACGCGTGGCGGTCGACGCCGGCCGGAACCCCCCGCCACACGCAGGCATGACCGATGCCGGCCCGGGCCAGGATCTGCGGCATCTGGGCACAGTGGCCGAACATGTCGGGCAGATAGCCGACCGGCATCGCCCCGCCCAGCTCGGACGCGCCACGCCAGCCGAGCTCGAGGTTGCGGATGATCGTCTCTCCCGAGCACAGGAACTCGTCGAGAAGGATGTGCCACGGCCCTACCGCGAGTTGCCCGCGGGCCACCAGGGTCGAGACCCGAGTGCGGCACTGCGGGCGAATCTCCAGGTAGTCGTCGACCGCGGCCATCTGCCCGTCGAGGGTGAACCTGAAGTCACGGTCTGCCTCGGCCCGCGCCACGACCTCGTCGAGGACGTCGACCAGCCTGAGGCGGAAGACGTGGAACGGCTCATACCACTCGCGATCCCAGTGCGTGTGCGGGACAAGGACCACGCTGCCGAACTCGCCGCTCACGCCTCGGCAGCCTCGCCTTCCAGCTTGACCCCCTCGCGGTCCGCCAGCAGGCGGATGATGCGCTGGCTCGTCATGATGTCTGCGCGCCCCTCGGCCACGCCGGCCCGCGGAGGGGTCCCGTCGGTCACCATCCGGTGGAATGCCACGAGCTCGTTCTCGAAGGACTCCCCCCGAGAGTGGTAGGTCGTGCGCAGCTCCCCACCAGATGCCATGTCGACGACGGTCAACTCCGTGGGCGCGTTGAGCAGGTACGGGGTGCCGAAGGTGACCTGCATCGATCCGGTGGCGTGGTGGACGGAGACGGTCTCGCGGTACGCCGGGTAGTCAGCGAGATAGTGCCAGGCGAGCCGGGCCCGCGCACCTCCCGGCAGGGCGCCGCCGACCTCGACCGACGGCGGGAAGACGTCGTCGGGCCAGGCCCGGGCGTCGTCGATCTCGACGAGGCCACCGAACAGGTCGCGCAGCAGCGACGTGTCGTGAACAAGGCTGCCCAGCACGACGAACGAGTACAGGAGCCGGATCCGCGACGGCGCCGCCGGTCCCAGCACGGCGTCGAGGACCTCGTCCTCGGCGCTGTGGACACCGTCGGCGACCGGCGTCGGCACATCGGCCGGCACCGGCCGCAGGTTCGCGAAGGCGAGCTGGGAGGCAGGCGACGGATGCAGGACGCGCACCTCGACGGCGCGCACGTCTCTCACGTCGACCAACCGCTCGCGCAGCCGGGCCACGGCGTCGTCGTACTCCTTCATGTAGGCCAGCAGCACCGACGGCCGGCCGCGTTCGGCCTCGGCCTCGGCGAGTTGGTCGGCCTCGGACACCGTGTACGCGAGCGGCTTCTCGCAGAACACCGCGACGTCGTTACGGACGGCGTGGACGGCATCCGCGCCGTGCGAACCGGACGTGAGCAGCAGGACGCCGTCCACGTCGGCCGCCGTGACCATCTCGTCGATCGTGGGGTAGCGGTGGGCCACGGGGACGCCGTACTGGTCGCCCAGTTCGTCGCGCAGCGAGTGCGAGAGATCGCACACCGCGGCGATCTCGAACAGGTCCCAGCGCCGGGCCAACAACGGCAGGTGCACGGCCTGCGCCACCGCGCCGAGCCCGGCCACCGCGACACGCGCGCGGTCGGTCACGGCAACCAGGTCCGCAGGACCGCACGGTTGGCCCGCTGATCGGCGGCGGCGCTGCCCGGTGGGTCTTCCGGCGTCGGGATGACGTCCTGCTCGACGACCAGCCAGCCGCTGTACCCGGAGGTGACCAGGGCGGACATGAAGCCGTCGAGGTCGACGTCGCCCTGACCGAGAGGTACGAAGGCGCGACGCTCCCAGACCGCCCGACTGCCGGCGCCATCGTGGACGATCTGGTCGAGCACCGACCGGCGCACGTCCTTGACGTGGACGTGGTTGACCCGTGGCCCCCATCTCTCGAGCCCGGCAACGGGGTCTCCACCGCCGAGCACCAGATGCCCGGTGTCGAGGGTCAGGTCGACGTCGCAACGGCCGAGAAGGGCGTCGATCTCGGCAGGAGTCTCGACGTAGGTGCACACGTGGTGGTGGAAGGTCGGCTCGAGCCCGGCGGCGCGAACGCGGGCTGCGGCGGTGTCGAGGTTGCGGACGAAGCGGTCCCAACCCTCGGCATCCAGGCCCAGACCGTCTCCGCCGCCGGGGTGCGCGCGCCGGGTGTCGGACCCGGAGTCGGCGAGCGTCGGCAACGGTGGGCGGGCCGGGTCGACGGCCGCCGCGTCGACGAACACCTCGAGGGCGGTGTCGAGCGCGGGGAGCGCCGCGGCGAAGGCATCGTCGTCGGGGAAGGGCAGGTCGACCCAACCTCCGGCCAGCGCCAGATCATGTCGCCGTAGCCGTCGACGCAGCGCTTCGCCCTCGCCCATCCATCCCACGGGCCCGAGGTCGACCCCGTCGTAGCCGGCGTCGTGCAGGGCGGCCAAGACGTCGTCCGGCTGCGCCAGCGGTCCGTCCGAGGTGAGCTCGAACACGCCGAAACTGACCGGAGCCCCCGCGATGCCCTTCATCGCTCCCCCCGGTTTGTCCTGACAACCGTACGTAATGTCAGCCTGCCATAGCCAGCCGCTCCGCAACAGGCTACCGATCTCCGGTGCCCGTTGATCACGTTCACCACCGTGGCGGATGGTTCACCAGGGTCCTGCGCCTGGTGAACCATCCGTGAGCATGGTGAACGTGATCAACGGGGGGAGCGCCCGTCGTCCCGATACCGCGGGACGGGTGCACCCGGACCGGACATGATGGCGGCATGGCCCCGCCGACGCTCACGCCGCGGCCTGTTGCGTCATCCCTGGACGAGCTCATCGCCGGGGCGGGACGCCGGGAGCCGTTCCGGCACGGCGACTCGAAGTCCGGGTCGGCCTTCGAGCGGGTCGTGATCGACGGGCACCCCCACGTCCTCAAGCACGTCCACGTCGACCGCGACTGGACGATGCGCTTCGGCGGTGACGTCGGTTGCCACCCGGTGCAGGTGTGGGCCGCCGGCCTGATGGACGTCTACCCGGACCGCATCGACCACGGCGTGGTCGGCGTCGCGGCGGGGCTGGGCCGCAACGGGTGGGGCGGCGCGGTCCTCATGCGTGACATGTCCGGCGAGCTCGTGCCCGCCGGCGACGACGTGCTGTCGGTGGAGCGGCATCTGACCTACCTCGACGACCTCGCCGGCCTGTCCGCGCGCATGCTGGGCTGGCGGGACGACGTGGGCCTGATGCCGCTGTCCAGCCGCTGGACCTGGTTCAACCCGGCCTGTCTGGAGGTCGAAGCCGAGCGTGGCTGGCCCGACCCGGTGCCACGCCTGGCCGCGAACGGGTGGACGCGGTTCGCCGAGCGGGCGCCCGCCGCCGTCACGGCCGTCGTCGACGACCTTCGGCGCGATCCCACCCCGCTGGTCGACGCAGCAGAGACCACGCCGACCACCTTCGTCCACGGCGACTGGAAGCTCGGCAACGTGGGTACGGCCCGGGACGGCCGTACCATCCTCATCGACTGGACGTACCCGGGCGAGGCGCCACCCGCCTACGAGCTCGCCTGGTACCTGTCGATCAACCGCAACCGTCTCCCGCACTCCAAGGAGGACGCGATCGCCGCCTTCCGTGATTCGCTCGAGCGACACGGCGTGGCGACCCACGGGTGGTACGACCGCCAGGTCGCGATCTGCCTGCTGGGCAGCCTGGTGGTCTTCGGGTGGGAGAAGGCGCTGGGTGATGACGCCGAGCTCGGGTGGTGGTGCGACCGTGTGCCGGAAGGGGCCGCATGTCTGTGACGGCGCGGATCGGGGCCGCCTACTCCGCCAGCGCCCGCGCGTGGGCGACCGGACCGGCGCGGATCTACGGCCGGCTGGCCACGGCGCTGGTGGACCGCAGCCCGGTCGCCCTCGACGGCCGGCTCGCGCTCGACGTCGGATCTGGTACCGGTGCCGCCACGCTGGCGCTGCGGGCCCGCGGCGCGCGGGTCGTCGCCCTGGACGCTGCCGTAGGGATGATCGCCTCGGGGCCGGCGCCCGGGGTTGTCGGCGACGCGCGGCTGCTGCCCTTCCGCGATCTGGGCCTCGGCGCCGCAGCTGCGGCGTTCTGCCTCAACCACGTCGACCCGCCCGCGGAGGGCATGCGTGAGATGGGCAGGGTTGTCGAGCCGGGCGGCGTGGTGCTGGTGTCCAGCTACGGCATCGATCCCGACCATCCGGTCAAGCCGGTGGTCCAGGCGTCGCTGGCTGCTGCCGGGCACGTCGTTCCGGCCTGGTACGACGC
>Ga0256867_10000215_pt1 | contig 22084 bp, 21 predicted proteins | sample RVTome_15_FD_185939 | JGI IMG/M metagenome (GOLD analysis project Ga0256867, IMG submission 185939) | Soil microbial communities from uranium-contaminated site in the Upper Colorado River Basin, Wyoming, United States - RVT150D86 (HiSeq) ... | reverse complement strand
TATACACGTCCTACGCCTACGCCTGACGCCGAATCCCTGAGAGAAGGCGCTCGACGACAGGTCTCAGGGGGTGCCAGGCTGCCCCGACCACTCGGAACCGGCATTGATAGACGCACGCCGAACTGCCGTTCGGCGCTCTTTGGTCAAGTGCTCGTTCTCGTCCGATATCGGGTGTTCTGCTCGGGAGCCAAAGGCGTGATTCCGGAGTCATATTGGCTGTGCTCCTTGAAACTTAGAAACCGAGCTGCCAACGGATGCTTGCCCGGTAGGCCGGGTGGAACGGGTCGAATCCGCCCTGAAAGCTATCGGGCAGAGGCCCCGAGAGCAGCTCATTACCTCCCGCGATGTTTTCGACGGGGGTCGCGCTCATCAGCTGGTTCAGTAGGCGAAGCACAAGCGGTAGGACCTTCGCGACCAGCACGCCGGGATCGACATATGTCTGCTCAGGCATGAGTGCTCTGAGTCCCCACTCATCTCGGCCGCCGAGAATGCCAGCCGCTGCTAGAACGTCGCCGAGCGCATCATCTGGAAGGGCCATAAGGTTCTCGTGGCTATTTGAGGTTTGATAGGCGAGGCCGTACAGAGCTTCACCATGGATCTGATTCCGTAGCTTCCGAAGCATCGTGAAGATCGCCGCACCGTCGCTGCCCTTTTCAACCACAGCCGCTAGGTCCGGTTGTGCTGAGCGAACCTTCTTCATCCAGCCTGGGCTCTGCCATGCGACGCCTCTGTCCTTTGCGTGCCGCCGACTCATGTGTGTTTAAGCCCGTCGGATGGGCATCAACGTCTCCGGTGGACCTTTGGCGTCGAGGAATCGCTCGATGAGGGTATTGACCAGATCGGGTTTCTCCATGAACACAAGGTGTGAGGTGCCAGGGATCACGGCTAGCTGCCCGTGATTGAGTGCCTGGTAGAGGGCCACTGTGTGGTCCATCGCCACGACGTCGTCGTCACCTGCGATCACCAGCACGGGGATCTCGATGGTGGCGAGATCTTCGACGGTGAGTGTGGGTTCTTCGCTCCACATCCGGCTCAGTTTCTCGAACACGACCGGCCAATGATCCGGACCGTCGGGTGACAGCTGGCCATAACGCTCCCGGGGCGCCGCCCACGCTTCGTCTTCGGCCGGCAACCCGAAACCCGAGTCGGGAACCAGACCCTTGTAGTGGTAGTTGGCTCCAATGGCAACCAGCTTGTGGACGATGTCAGGTCGTTTCAGAGCTGCGAGCAGACCAATGATGCCGCCATCGCTAACCCCGACGAGATAGACGGGTTCACGCACCACCGACTCGATGAACCCGAGAGTGTCGTCGGTCATCGCTAGATACGAGATCGGGCCCGGCACGTCCGCTGTGCGGGCACGGCCTCGTTGCTCGGGGACAAAGAGCCGATACCGAGCGGACAGGGCCTCGATCTGTCCCTGCCACGAGAAGGCACCCCCCATTGCTCCATGGAGCAACACCAACGGGTGCCCCTGTTGGCCCTCGGTCTCGTAATGCATGCGGACCGGCCCCACCGCTGCGTGCCCACCCATGCGACCTCCTCCTCTAGGACGAACCTACCTCATCCCTGCACACGTTGCCGCCCCGATACCTATCCCACAACCGGAACGCATACTCCGTCTGTCTGAAAAAGTCGGTTGATCATGACTATCTAAGAATTCTTGCGAGCAGTGCGCAGAACCCCGGTCAGAGTGATGTCGTGCCCCCCGGCAAGACTCGAACCTGCGCAAGGCCGATCCGATGGCCGGTGATTTCAGCAGGAAGCGGCTGACAGAATTGGGGCTCCGCGGGTAGGACTCGAACCTACAACCAATGGATTAACAGTCCACTGCTCTGCCAATTGAGCTACCGCGGAAGGTGTGCCGTTGGCGAAGTCAGGTTACCAACGCGCCCTCCGTACTCCCATTCACCATTGCCGCCGCACAGGATGCAGAAACCGATGCTTGATGCAACGCGAACGGGAAGTCAGGCGTCTTCGAGAAAGCCTTGGAGACGCCCCGACTTGTCCGGATGACGGAGTTTGGCCAGTGCCTTGGTCTCCAGCTGACGGATACGCTCCCTGGTCACGTTGAAGTGGGCCCCCACCTCCTCCAACGTCCGGGGCTTGCCGTCGGCGAGACCGAACCGCATGACCAGCACCTGCCGCTCCCGGTCGCTCAGGCCCTCCATGGCCTGGGCGAGTTGGAGTTGAAGGGAGGCGAAGGTGGCTACGTCGGCGGGCATCTCGGAATCGACATCCTCGACGAGGTCACCGAGCGTGCCGTCCTCGTCCTCCCCGACCGGAGTCTCCAGGGAGACAGTGTCCTGGGCGATACGTCTCAGCTCGGCCACCCGCTCCACCGGCAGATCCAGCGCGTCGGCGAGCTCCTCGACGGTCGGGGCGTGGCCCCGCAACTGGGTCATCTCCCGCTGCAGCCTGGTCAGCTTGTTGACCGAGTCGAGCACATGGATCGGCATTCGGATGGTGCGGCCCTGATCGGCTATCGCCCTCGAGATCGACTGTCGTATCCACCAAGTGGCATACGTGGAGAACTTGAAGCCCCTCCTGTAGTCGAACCGCTCCACCGCCCGCATCAGGCCGACGTTGCCCTCCTGGATGAGGTCGAGCAATGCCATCCCCCGACCGACATACCTGCGGGCCAGTGAGACCACCAGCCGCAGGTTGGAGTTGACCAACTGGTCGTGGGCCGATTTGGCGACCTCGAGCTGATGGTTGAGGAGGGCGGTGTCCTCAGGTGTCAACGGCTCGTCACGGTGCAGCCGCTCTCTCGCCTTGTTGCCCGCCTCGAGTTGCATGGCCAGCTCCACCTCTTGTTGAGCGGTCAGCAGGGGGTAGCGGCCCAGATCGTTGAGATAGAGACGGACCGGGTCGGAGACCGAGATCTGGGAGACCTCGATGTTCTCCTCGACCACCGCCGGGCCTTCCTCCATGAGCTTGATGCCCTTGATGCGCAGCTCGTCGGCGACCCTCTCGAAGGCCTCACCCGGTGCCTCGATGTCTTCCAGCTCCTGCTGCACCTCGGCCATCGTCAAGAAGCCCCGGTGGTTGCCCCGCTTGACCAGGGAGGCCGTCACGGACGATAGAGATGCCTCTGTCATTGACCGAATGAGCGTTTCTCCTGTTGTAAAGCTATCAAGCGTCGCAGGCTTTCGGAATGAGTTTGCGATCCTTCCTCCATCTCGGCCAGCTCGGCCTCGATGGCGTCTATCTCCGAATCGAGACGGCGGAGACGCACTCGCCGTCGCATGTCCGACCAATCGGGCAACGGGCGGGGGTCCATGGCCAGACTGCGGATGATGGTCTGCAGGGCGGGATCTCCCACCTGTGACGGGTCGAGGGGTGTCCCCGGCGCCGCGGTGGCGAGCTGATCCGCGACCGCCGAGAAGGCAGCGCGCAGGCGTTCGTCGGTGAAATCGGACGCCGATATCTCCATCCCCGCCGGGTTGCCCAGCACGACTCGCAACAGCTCCGACTCGGCCCGGTCGAGCGGCTTCTCGGGGGCTGTGCGAGGTGGACCGCCCGAGCGGCCCCTCGACCGGAGAGCCTGTTCGACGGTGCCCAGATCGACGCCGATCAGCCGGGCCACGAACCGGGTGTACTCACGACGGGCGATAGGGTCGGTGACCCGGCGGGTCTGTTCAGCGGCTGCATGAAGAGCACGCGCCCGCCCTTCGGGCCCGGTTAGGTCGTGGCGTCGCACCTCGCTCTCGATTCGATGCTCGAGGAGGGGCCGGGCGGTCTCAACCGACTTGACCAACTCGTCGGCCCTGCCCTCCTGGTAGAGATCGGCGGGGTCGAGGCCGTCGGGCATGACAGCCACCCTGAGGTCGAGGTCGAGCCGAAACGGCGAATCGAGGTCGTCGCTGCGAAGCGCCGCCTTCGAGCCCGCCTCGTCGGAGTCGAAGGCCAGCACCACCCGTTCGGTGAAACGACGGAGCAGGTCGAAGTGGCCGTCACCGAGCGCCGTTCCACAGGTGGCGACTGCGGTCTTCACCCCGGCCTGGTGCATGGCGATCACATCGGTGTAGCCCTCGACCACCACCGCCACGTCGTCGGCGCCCATGGCCAGCCGGGCACGGTCAAGCGCGAAGAGGACCCTCGACTTCTGATAGACGATCGAGTCCGCCGAGTTGACGTACTTGGCGTCGGGGTTGTTGGTCTGGGACCGGTCGACCTCGTCGAGCTCGCGGCCGCCGAAACCGATCGGGTCGCCCCTGAGGTCGTGGATGGGGAACATCAGCCGGCCCCGAAACACGTCGTAGAGGCCGTGCCGGCCTCGGCGTCCGAGACCGGCGTCCACCGCCGCCCGCTCCTCGACGCCCCCGCTGATCAAGTTCTTCGAGAGGGTGTCCCAGTTGAGCCCGGCAAAGCCCAGCTTCCACTCGTCGATCAGGTCCACGTCGTACCCCCGTGCCCGCAGGTAAGCCCGGGCCGGGCCGGCCTCGGCCGATTTCTTGAGACGCTGGTGATAGATGTCGACCGACCACCGCAGGGCGTCGATGGCTGCAGCCTTCCGCCCCCGCTTCCTCGCCTCGTCGGGATCCCTGACCAGAGTGATCCCGGCTTTGGTGGCCAGCATGTCGAGTGCCTCGCCGAACTCAACTCCCCTGGTCTCCCGCACGAAGTCGAAGACATCCCCCCCCTTCCCGCACCCGAAGCAGTGATAGAGACCCCGGGCCCGGTCGACCGACATCGAGGCGGTCTTCTCCTGATGGAACGGGCATACCGCCATGTAGGAGCGCCCCGACTTCTTGACCTTGGTCACCTCGGAGATCAGCTCGACGAGATCCGTTGCCTCCCGGACCCGATCGATGTCTCCACGCTCAGCCATGGTGTCGATCATAAGGACGCCCACTGGGGTTGGGCTCATCCGTCTCGGTGGACGATCAGCCGAGTTTGGATTCGAGGTAGGCGGCGATCCCGTCGATCTGGACCCGGTCCTGGGCCATGGTGTCCCGGTCTCGCACGGTGGCCGCGCCGTCCTCGAGGGAGTCGAAGTCGATGGTCACACAGAAGGGTGTGCCGATCTCGTCCTGGCGGCGGTAACGACGGCCGATCGACTGGGTGATGTCGAGCTCCACCATCCAGCGTATGCGCAGCTCGGCGGCGAGTCTCTCCGCCGGCTCGATCAACTCCGGTCGCTTCGACAGCGGCAGCACCGCCGCCTTGTAGGGGGCGAGCCGGTGATGGAGCTTGAGGACTGTCCGTGTCTCGTCGTTGACCTCTTCCTCGGTGTAGGCATCGATGAGGAAGGCGAAGGTCATCCGAGTCGCTCCCGCAGCCGGCTCGATGACGTATGGGAAGAATCGCTCGTTTGTCTCCTGGTCGAAGTAGCGGAGGTCCTCACCCGAGTGCTCGGTGTGCTGTCTGAGGTCGAAGTCGGTCCGGTTGGCGACTCCCTCCAGCTCATCCCAGCCCCAGGGGAACTCATAGTCGATGTCGGCCGTGCTCACCGAGTAATGGCTCAGCTCGTCGGGCTCGTGGTGACGCAGCCGAATGTTCTCCGGGGACATTCCGAGGTCGACATACCACCGCACCCGCTCGTCCAGCCAATAACGGAACCACTCGTCGCTTTCCTCCGGACGGCAGAAGTACTCCATCTCCATCTGCTCGAACTCCCGGGTGCGGAAGACGAACTGGCCCGGAGTGATTTCGTTGCGGAACGACTTGCCGATCTGGGCAATGCCGAACGGCAGCTTGAGCCGGTTGGTCCGCCTCACGTTCTCGTAGTTGATGAATATGCCCTGTGCGGTCTCCGGCCTCAGGTAGACCAGGTTCTCATCCGACTCGACCGGCCCCATGTGGGTGCGAAACATGAGATTGAACTCCCGGGGCTCGGTGAACGTGCCGGTCTCCCCACAGGTGGGGCATCGGTCGGGGTTCTCCAACTTGTCGAGCCGATGGCGGGCGTTGCAATTACGACACTCGACCAGGGGGTCGGTGAAGACCTCCTCGTGACCGGAGGCCCGCCACACCTCGCGTGCTTGGAGAATGGCCGAGTCGATCCCCACGATGTCCGACCTCTCCTGCACCATCGACCGCCACCATTCCTCCTTGACGTTGCGAAGAAGCTCCACCCCGAGTGGCCCGTAGTCGTACCCGGAGCGGAGCCCTCCGTAGATCTCGGAGGACTGGAACACGAAGCCGCGCTTCTTGGCCAGGTTGGTGATCGTGTCGAGGGTTGTCTCTGTCATGAGAAGACCGGAACGGTGGCCTAGATCACCCGCTTAGTCAATCCGAGCCTTCCACGCGGTCTTCGGCCCCGCCGAAACGGCGATCCCGACCCTGATAGTCGACCACCGCGTCGACCAGGGCATGACGGTCGAAGTCGGGCCAGAGGATGCCCGGGAAGTAGAACTCTGCGTATGCCGACTGCCAGAGCAGGAAATTCGACAGACGGTGCTCCCCGGACGAGCGGATGATCAGGTCGACGTCGGGCATGTCAGGCACGTACAAGGCCCCTGCAAAGGCCTCCTCGTCGAAGTCGGCCGGATCGGTGGTTGCGGCCAGCGTGCGCGCCGCCTCGACGATCTCCCGGCGAGCCCCGTAGTTGAAGGCGAACACCAGGTGGAGCTCGGTGTTGTCCTTGGTCTTCTGCTCAGCCTCGGCCATGTGCTTGCGGTTGCGATCGGGGATACGCGGGTCTCCCATGTCCCCGGCGAACAGCATCCGCACCCCTTGGGCATGGAGATCGTCACGCCGCCGCAGCAGGAGGTCTTCGTTGAACCACATGAGAAACTCGACCTCTTCGGCCGATCTCGCCCAGTTCTCGGTCGAGAAGGTGAATGCGGTGACCCACTCGATGCCTAGCTGCAGCGCACCCTCGACCGTGTCGAACAGGGCCTCCTCGCCGGCGAGATGCCCGGCGGTGCGGGGCAGCCCTCGCTGGTTGGCCCATCGCCCGTTCCCGTCGAGGATGAGGCCTACGTGAGCAGGGACTCGATCGAGGTCGACCCGCCTCAGGTCGAGCGTCACTCCATGACCGCCAGCGAGATGAGTTTGCGGTCGAGGTGGTACTCGACGAAACGACGGGCGACGCCCATGGCCTCACCGGAGAGCGTGGTGTCGATCGCCGGCAGCGCCATCAGGTCCGAGCCCGCCAGGGCCGCCAGATATTCGGTCACCCCCGCCCTCAGCCTCACCGCGCCTTCGACCCGGCACCGGTCGCAGATCGAGCCACCCGCTCCGAAGGAGAAGAGGGTGAGACCCTCGACCCGCCCACAGCTGGCGCATTGCAGCAATGAAGGGGCGACCCCGACCACATCGGCCAGCTTGAGCAGGTAGGAGGTGAGGAGGTCGGGGGAGGTCTCTCCGGTCTCCAGTGTCGTCAAACCCCGCTGGAGGAGGAGAAATAGCCGGATCGCCGCCTCGTCTTCCTGAGCCACCGCGTCGGCGGCCTCGACCATGGTCCCCGCCGCCACCACTGCGTCGAGATTGGAGCGCAGCTTGGGGAACGGCTCGATGACGGCCACCTGGGTGATGGTGTCGAGGTTGCGCCCCTGGTAGAGGATCAGATCGACGTGGGTGAAGGGCTCGAGACGACCACCGAACCTGCTCTTGGTCTTCCTTACCCCCTTGGCCACGGTCCGGATCTTGCCGTTGTTCGGGCTGAGCAGCACGACCACCCGATCGGCCTCACCGAACGGATAGGAGCGGAGGACGATGCCTTGATCGTGTCGGAGCGCCATGAGGCCGACAGGGTATCGGCTCATCACTAGTCTCCGATGCATGTCCGTAATCCCCGACCAGGATGTAGAGGCCTTCATCGCGGCTCATCCGGAGTGGGCCCGAGCCGATGCCGAGATCACCCGGACCTATGAGTTCGAGGACTTCAACGAGTCAATGCGTTTCGTCAACCATGTGGCGGACGAAGCTGAGAAGGCCAACCACCATCCCGACATCGACATTCGCTGGAACCAGGTCACCCTCACCCTGTCGACCCACTCGGAGGGTGGTCTCACCAACAAGGATCTCGCACTGGCCGACATCGCCGACGGGCTGGCCTGACCAGCCCGGTGCGGCCGCGAACTTCAGGAATCCAGGCCCAGATAGGTCAACGGAACCGGGGCGGGCGCTTTTCCTTGACCGCGGCCACTCCCTCGGCGGCGTCGGGGCCGAGGAAGCCAAGGAACTCGTAGGCGACGGACGCGTCGAAGATCGGGTAGGCCATGCGCAGCCAGTGATTGAGAGTGTGCTTGGTCCAGGCCAGCGCTTCGGGCGACCGCGCCGCCAGACTCGATGCCAGGCTGCGAGTGTATGAGTCCAGGTCTTCATCGTCGACGACACGAGCGACCAGACCGACGCGCTCCGCCTCCACCCCGTCGATCGGCTCGTTGGTCATGAGGTAGTACTTCGCCTTGGCCATGCCCATGAGCAGCGGCCAGATGACCGCGGCGTGGTCTCCCGCGGCGACGCCGATGTCGGTGTGCCCATCGATGATGCGGGCCGATCGGGCGGCCACCGGGATGTCCGCCATCAAGGCCGCTGCGAGGCCGGCGCCCACCGCGGGGCCATTGATCGCCGAGACGATCGGCTTGGAGCACTCGATGATGTTGCGCACCAGATCCCGCGCCTCCTTCAACACCCGTCGATGTGTGTCGTGGTCGTCGATGATCGCATCGATCATCTCGTAGTCACCCCCGGCGGAGAACGCCCCGCCCTCGCCCCGCAACAAGACCACCTTGACCTCGTCGGAATCGTCGACTTCGGGCCAGAGCGCAACCAACTCTCGGTGACCGGTCTCCGTGACCGCGTTCAACCTCCCGGCGTTGGCAAGGGTGACGACCAGGACCCCATCAGACTGCAGGTCGAAGTGGAGAAACTCGTATCGGCTGGTGTCCATCGCAGTGAAGCTAGAGATCTTCGAAGCCGAGGCGATCGAGGAGCTGGGGCGTGCGTTGCCAATCCTTCTCAACCGTCACCCTCAACATGAGGTTCACTCGGGTCCCCAAGAGGGTCTCCAACTCGGTGCGGGCCTCGGTCCCGGCCATCTTCAACAGTGACCCTTGCTTCCCGATCACGATGCCCTTTTGGCTGTCTCTCTCCACGATGACATCGGCGGCGATGTCGAGGAGACCGTCGGCTCTCTCTTCGATGTCCTCGACACGCACGGTCAGTGCATGGGGCAGCTCATCACGAAGACGGCCGAGGAACTTCTCCCTCACGATCTCGGCGATCACCATCGACTCGGGCTGATCCGTGATCATGCCCTCCGGGTAGTACCGGGGGCCCTCGGGGAGTCTGGAGGCAATCTCCTCGAGCATCTCGGCGATCCCCTCACCGGTGCGCGCGGATATCGGGAAGTAATGCTGCCACGGCCATTCGGAGGCCTCGACCAGTAGCGACACGGTCTGGGCGCGACTTGCGGCATCGACCTTGTTGACCGCGACGACGACGTCGGGCCCGGCTTCGATGAGACGCTCGGCGATCAGCCGGTCCCCCGGGCCGACCGGCATCGTGGCATCGACCACGAAGACCACGACGTCGGCCTCGGCGAGGGTTCCATAGACGAGGGAGTTGAGTCTCGAGCCCAGCTCGGTCCGCGGCTTGTGCAGCCCCGGAGTGTCGACCAGGACGACCTGGTATTCGTCGGCGTTGACCACCCCTCTGATCGCGTTCCGGGTCGTCTGGGGACGGGTCGAGGTGATGGCCACCTTGGAGCCCACCATTTGGTTGACGAGGGTCGACTTTCCGACGTTGGGGCGACCCACGACGGCAACGAACCCTGACTTCACGCCCGTTTGATCCGCTCCGCAACCGCCACCATGACCTCGGAGACCCGCCGACCCTGCATTCGGGTGACGGTCAAATCGAGGTTTTCGAAGCTGAACACCTCCCCCTCCTCGGGCACTCTTTCGGCCAATCCGAGGACCAGACCGCCCACCGTGTCGCCCTCGTAGTCAGGGGCATCGACACCGGTCACCTTGTACAGGTCGGAGACGGGGAGCCGGGCGTCGACCCACCAGCCGTCCCCCCTCGGATGGATCAGCGCCTCCTCAGAGTCGGTTTCATCGGCGATCTCTCCCACCAGCTCTTCGAGCAGGTCCTCGATGGTGACCAGACCGGCCACATCGCCGTACTCGTCGACGACGATCACCTGATGGGTGTGGCTCTCCTGCATCTCCGCCAACAGGGCCGCCGCCAACTTGGTCTCCGGCACGAACTCGACGGGACGCATCACCTGTGCGACCGAGTCGGGTCGCGCTCGGTCGTCGGTGAGCATTCGAAGCAGGTCCTTGACGATCACCATTCCCACGACGTCACCGTCGGAGGTGACGGGGATTCTGGAGAAGCCTGCGTCCGTGGCCAGCTCGATCAGCTCACGGATCGAGCCGGTCACATTGATGGTGATCATGTCGGGGCGGGGCGTCATCACCTCGCGGACGATGGTCTCGCCGAACTCGAGGACGGAGTCGATCAGCTCGCGCTCGTGTTCGTCGGCCTCCTCGTCCTGGGTCTCTGCCTCTTCGAATCCGTTGTCCACCTCGGGCAGCAGGTCGTTGGCCCAGCCCCCGAGACCGACCGACCAGCTGAGGAGCAGATGGGAGCGATAGGCCAGACCGGCGGGGTTCAACCGGCCCAGGCGACGGGGGATCAGATCGCCGATGAGGAACGCCAATAGACCGACACCGATGGCGACCACCAGCGCCCCGGCAACCGAAGCTCTCCTGGCGAGAACGGCGGTCCCGATCACCGCACCGACCACCAGGAAAGCCGAGGCTACGACACCCACGGCCGGAGTGATCGCCTCCCGATTGTCCAACAACTCGGCGACCGTGGCGGCTCCGTCGACGTCGTCGGATGCATCCCGGAGCGCGTCGGCCCGAGTGACCCGGGTGATCGCAGTCCCCGCTGCCCGAAGCCAAGCCGCGAAGAGGACGATCAGACCGGCTGCCGACAGGGCGAGGGTGGTCATCGTCTGGTTCTCCCCGCCTTGGTCAGGAGGTCACGCTCCCGAGCCTCCATGCGTTCCGCCTCTTCGTCCTCGATGTGGTCATAGCCGAGGAGGTGCAGGATTCCGTGGGTGACCATCAAGGCCATTTCGTCTTCGAAGCTCACCCCGTGGTCGATCGCCTGCCGGCGGACGTAGGCCGGGGCAACGACCACGTCGCCCAACATCAGCGGCGGCCCGTTGGGATCGTGATCGGGCACGACACCGGGCAACAGGTGCTCGACCGGGAAGGCGAGCACGTCGGTGGGCCCATCCCGATCGAGGAAGCGCTGGTTGTACGAGGCTATCTCCGACTCGTTCACCAACAGGAGGGTGACTTCGGCCTCCTCGGGATACTCCTCTTCACTGAGAACCAGCTCGGCGAGGGAGTGCAGGTCGTCCAGACCGACCTGTTCGGTCTGCTCATCAGCCAGAAAGATGCTCATGAGGGGCCGAAGCCCTTCGGACTACCGGACGGTTCGTCCATCAGCTGCCGGGAAAATTCGGGTAGGCGATGCGCTGATGGTAGTGACCGATGAGAGAATCGAGGAAAGCCCGACGGATCTTGGAGAGTTCGCCCAGGGTGACGGGTGACTCTGAGAGCTGCCCATCCTCCATCTTCTCGTCCATGATGCGGTCGACCACCTTCTCGATCGCGTCGGGGCTGGGCTCCTCGGACTGGAACACCGCACGGCACGCCGCCTCCAGCGAGTCGGCCAGCATCAGGATCGCCGACTCGGCGGTGCGGGGCTTGTGCCCGATGTGGCGGAAGTCGTCGATGTCGACCTCGTCCCCGCGCTGGCGACGCGCCTTTTCGTAGAAGTACCGCATGACGCCGTCGCCATGATGGCTGACGATCCCCTCGGCGACATCGGTGGGGATGTTGTACTGGCGAGCCAGCGCCACCCCCGCGGTTACATGGTCCCTGATGACCTGGGCCGACTCCTCCGGATCGAGGTCATCATGGGGATTGCTCATGCCGAACTGGTTCTCGATGAAGAGTGTGGGGTTCTCGGTCTTGCCGAGGTCGTGATAGTAGGCCATCGCCCGGGCGAGGAGGGCGTTGGCCCCGATCGAACGGGCCGCGGCATCGGCCAGGGTCCCCACCATCAGCGAGTGGTTGAACGTCCCGAACGCCTCTTCCTGCAGCATCTGCAGCGCCTTGTGGTTCCGGTCGGTCAGATCGAGCAGGCCCAACGTGGTGGTGATCTCGAATGCCGCCTCGAAGAACTGGAGGGCGGCGAGACCCAGAAGCGACGCCATTACCGACACCCCGAAGGCCCAGGCCACCGAGACGCCCACGGTCTCCACGATGATGTCGTTGGGGCCGACATGGAAGAACCACGAGGTCGCCGCGGCCACTCCGGCGGCCACCAGGGATGAGAGCACTACGGCGTTGCGGAAGGCGCCTCGGCTGCTGACCGCGGAGACGAATGGGATCGGCGCCAGGGCGGCGAGGATCCCGTACACCGTGGCCCCGGTGTCGAGGGTCCCCACCGCGGTGACGACGCCGACGGCGAGGGCCATGAGGATGGCAATCCTCTGGTCGAACAGCACTGCTGTCACGAGTCCGAAGGCGACAGCGGGCAGCACATACCAGGTGAAGCTCTCCTGGAGGGCGACCGTGGCACGTACCGCACCGGCAGTGAGCACCAGCATGATGCCGAGCAAGGCGACCATGCGGGGGCGCGACCAGAACTCGGGTCGGAATGTCGCCAGGTAGAGGCCGATGAGGGCGACCAGGACTGCCACCACGGCGCCCAGGCCCCATGATGACTGCTGGTCGAGTGTGGGCACGGTTGTGGCATTGATGGCGGCGATAGCCAGCGCCGTCAGGGGGTCGCCCTGGTCGACAATCCTCTGATCCTCCAGGTACTCCTCCTCGACCGGCCGCACCTGAGCGGCCGCAGCATCCTGCTGCTGCGCCCACAGTGCCTGGTTGATTAGCAGATTGGCTTGGAGATTCGTGGCGACCACCTCCGCCGCTGCCATCGAGCCTTCCTCATCGGGAAGACCGTCGTAGAACACAAATGGGGGGTTGGAACGGACGTTGGCCCGTGCCGCCCGCAACTCCTCGCCGGCGTCGCCGGTCTGGATGCCCGGCGCCATCTCGAGTCGAGCCTGATTCACCGCCGAGGTCTGGATGACGGGCAGGTGGAGTGGCTCGCCCAACACGGCGCGCTCAACATCGTCGGCGGCGACGGTGGCCAAATAGAGGACGGTCTCCTCGGGCAGCGTGTGCTGGCTTGCCACGACCTCGACCACCTCGGAGATGGGGCGGAGATTCACTCCGAGCCCTACGTTCTCAGTCTGACAAGAGGCACCGGGCTCGCACTCGACCAGCTGACCGGTGTTCTGGGTGCTGACCAAGTAGCCCTCGGGCATGTCGGCGTCGGTGGTGTCCACCACCACCACGGCGGGCCCACCGCCGTACTCGTAGGACCACGAGCCGTCGGCCCCGGTTTCCACGGTGGTCGTCTCCGCATGAGTCCTGACCTCCACCGAGACGCCCTCGACCCCGACGTCGGACCGTGCCTCCTCGGACTCCGGGGTGAAGTTGTGGTCGCCGTCGATGTCGATGAAAACCACACCGCTGATCACGGCCGGTGGCGGAGCGATGGTGGTCGTGGTCTCGTCTCCCTCGGCCGTCGAGGTGGTGGCCGACTCCTCTTCGGCTGGCAACTCCGGGATAGTGGGCCCGGCTTCGAGCGGATCGTCGCCGATCGCCATCGATGCGAGGTCGTCGAACACGGCCGCGACCGCGGCCTCGACCGATTGCGCTATCTCTTCGTTTCTCTGCAGCGGTGGCGGCACTGCGGCCCGCTCCGCGTCACGAAGCCGGTCGGTCTCGACCTGATCCACCACAGTTGCGGCGCGTTGTGCGGTGTAGTCCTGTTTGGCCAGCGAGCCCACTTCGAGGTCGGGGGTATCTGCAGCCGAGCCCAATGACAATATGGCCCAGGCTGCGACCACTGTTGCCAGGAAGATGGTGACGCGTACGAGCGTCGAACGCTGCATCAGCTTTCCTCGGTCTCGAATCGCTGATACGCCTCGACGATCGAGGCGACGATGCGGTGACGGACCACGTCGCGTGAGCTCAGCTCGATGAAGGCGACTCCGGGTATCCCGCGTAGGATCTCACGAACGACTCTCAGACCCGAGCGGCGACCGGTGGGAAGGTCGGTCTGACTGATGTCCCCGGTGATGATCATCTTGGAATTGAACCCGAGTCGGGTCAAGAACATCTTCATCTGCTCCGGGGTCGTGTTCTGGGCCTCATCGAGGATTACGCAGGCGTCGTTCAACGTCCTTCCACGCATATAAGCGAGTGGGGCTATCTCGATAGTTCCCCGCTCGATGAGCGACGCCGTCTCCTCGGGGCCGAGCATGTCCCAGAGGGCGTCGTAGAGAGGCCGCAGATAGGGGTCGACTTTCGCGGTCAGGTCACCGGGGAGAAAGCCCAGCCTCTCCCCCGCCTCGACGGCGGGACGGGTGAGGATGATGCGTCGCACCGAGCCGTTGATGAGGCTGTCGACCGCGGCCGCCATGGCGAGATAGGTCTTGCCAGTACCCGCCGGGCCGATCCCGAAGCTGAGTGTGTTCTCCCTGATCGCCTCCATGTACTTCTGCTGGCCATGGGTCTTGGGCCGGATCATCCGTCCCCGACCGACCGGGATGCCGTCGCTGAGGAGCCTGGAGGGGTCCGGGACGTCATCGGTGACCATCTTGACCACCTCTTTGACCCGCCCCTCGTCGAGGGTCTGGCCCTCCTGGACGAGGATCAGCAACTCATCGAGGACGGTGCGCGCCCGTTCGACGTCACGGGTCGAACCGGCCATGACGATCTCATCGCCGCGTGCGACGAAGTGAACCTCGGGGATGAGGTCCTCCACCTGTCTGAGGTGTCTGTCGGACTCTCCGATCAGATCCAAGAGCAGGTGGTGGCTGGGTACGCGTAAACGCGATTCGATGTGGTCAGTGGACACGGGTAAACGCCTTGATTAGGCGGGGACGGTCCCATTCTAGGGGGATACCGGGACTGAGCCAGCGACATTGCCGACCCTCGAGCCGGGAACGGCCAGGACAGGGGAAAGCCGTAGGGAAAAGGCCGGTTGGAAAGTAGCGGCTAACTGGGGTCAGGGGACCGCACCGATTGGAGAAGTGAGCTGATCACCGCCCGATCGGAATCCCTTACCTCATCGACACCTGGCTGCTTGCGCATCATTTGGATCGCTGCCAGGTAACGATCGACCAGGTCACCGTCGTCCTCGGCCAACAGGTCCAAGTCGATGACCAGACCACGGTCGGCGACTGCGGGCAGGAGATCGGATGCAGAGCTGCCGTAGATGTCGGAGAGACGAACGAAGCGCTGCACCGAGATGGCCCGCTCTCCCCGCTCGTACGCTCCAACTACCGACGCCTTGAACTCGCCGCTGGTCTGCGACTCGACATCGCCCAGAGACCAGCCACGGTGGCGGCGCGCTGCTCGGAGTCTCTGCCCGAGCGCGTAGTTGAAGTCTTCGACCAAGGTATCCGCTCCCAATTCGGCACGATCATCCTATTCCCCATGTTCACGGATTGCACCTACCGTCCAGAATGCGTGCGGCGGCCACCAACGCCGCCGTCTCCACCCGAAGGACGGTCGGACCGAGATCCCAGAGACGGGCCCCTTGAGGAATCTCGTCGAGGGCGAGCCCACCCTCGGGCCCGATGACAACGGTGTCGGCCCCACCCGGATCAGCCAGCCCTCCCCGGTGACACACGACGAGGTCGCCGTCGAGGTCACCGATGGCCACCACGTCGTCGGAAGTCTCCATGAGGAAGGCACCCTGGGACTGCTCGACGGCTGCCACTACCCAGCTGAACACCTTGGACGGATGGGCAATCCGGTTCTTGCCGCGGGTGGTCCCCAGCCAGAGGAGACGGGCCACCCCCAGCTCGGCGAGCTTCTCCACCACGAAACGCTGCCGGTCTTTGTTCGCCGGCGGAGCGACGGCGACGGTGAGCTCATTCGACTGCGCCACGGTCTCCTCGTTCCCCCTCTCGATCATCTGGTGGCGGAGTGTCCCGGTGCCGATCTCGCCCAGCCCATCGGTGTAGCTCACCGCTCCGCCGCTCTTCATCCGCAGCACCTTGGTCACATGCCGCCACTGCACCACCGACAGTGCAATCGTCGGGCCCTCCCAGGGCGCGGCCACCACCAAGTGGGGTACGTGCTTCATGAGGTCGAGGCCGGCCGGTCGGTTCGCTCCCCGCGCAACTCGGCCCACCGTCTCAGCAACTCCTCCTCCTCGGCGCCGACGTCCTCCGGGATGGCCACATCGATCACGACCACCAGGTCTCCCCGCCCCCGGCGACCGAGGAAGGTCATTCCCCTCCGCTGGATGGTGAAGCGCGAACCCGGTTGGGTGCCCCGCGGGATCTCCAGGGGCATCGGCTCACCGTCGATGGTGGGGATCTCGACACGGGTCCCCAGCACCGCCTCGGCTATCCCGATTGACGTGCGGTGCACGAGGTTGGAGTCATGCCGCTCGAAACGGGGATCGGGATCGACCGTGACCTCGACGAACAGGTCACCAGGATGACCGGTCCGGCCTCCCGACTCTCCGCGGCCGGTGAGCCGGAGACGAGTACCGGTGCTCACCCCGGCCGGGATCTCCACATTCACCTTCACCGGCTCACACCTCGCCCCCGAACCGGCGCAGTCGGGACAGGGATCGGTGACCAGGGACCCTTCGCCACGACATGTGGGACAGGTGGTCACCGACATCATGGTCCCGAACACCGAGCGCTGCGCCATTCGCACCTGGCCGGCGCCGCCACAATCGGGGCAGGTCACCGGGTGTGTCCCTGGGCTCGCCCCCGTCCCCGAGCAGGTGGCGCAAGTAGTTGCCGCCTCGTACTCGACCACTGCATCGGTGCCGAAGGCCGCCTCCTCGAGACTCACCGCCGTGCGGACCAGGATGTCCCGCCCTCGGGGCTGGCGGTACGGCCTCCCCCCGAACAGTCCGGAGTCCCCGAACACCGACCGGATAAGGTCATCTATGCCGCCAACCCCCGCGAAGAGATCGGAGAGGTCGATGGTGTCGCCCCGGTCGTAACGCTTTCGCCGCTCCGGGTTGGAGAGCACCTCGTAGGCCTCGGCAGCCTGTTTGAACCGTGTCTCCGTATCAGGGTCTTCCGGGTTGGCGTCGGGATGGGTCTCTCGCGCCACCCTCCGGAATGCCTTCTTGATCTCCTCGGTCGTGGCAGAGCGTTCAACCCCGAGGATCGAGTAGTAGTCCTGGGCCATACTCAGTCGGACCTGGTGCCGATCTGTTCCTCGAGCTCTCTCGTCACCTCTTCAACGGCTGAGATCGCCCTCTTGTAGTTCATTCGCATCGGCCCGATGACCCCAACCGAGCCGGCGTCGCCTCCGCTGTCGTATCCCTTGGACACGACGGCGAGGTCGAGGTCTTCTCCCAACTGGATCGAGGTGCCGGAGGCTCCGGCTAGCAGATTCATGACCTCGGCCTCCCGCTCCATGATCTCGAGGATGCGTTGAACCGTGGCGAGGTCTTGCCAGACCTGGGTCATCCGCTGAGTCCCGCCGACGAACATCTCAGAGCCCGAGGTTCCTGCGAGGTGGAGGGAGTCGGTGATGGTCAACACCGCCTCCCTGATCGGTTCGGAAACCCCCCTCTCGATCTCGACTCCGAATTCGGGGGTGGCTCCGAGCTCCTTGCCGACCACGGCCGTGGTCACCAGCATCTGGGCTTCCTCGATCTCCAGGGGAGTCACAGGGACACGGACCCGGCCCCGCTGCTGGACGACCCGCCCGCCTTCGGTCACTGCGATCACCAGCACCTGGTCTTTGGCCACCTGGACGGCGTGAACCGCCCTCACGTTCTCTCGGGCGAAGCCGGGGGCCACCACCACGCTGGGCAGGTCCGTGATCTCGGCGAGCAGGTTTGAGGTTGCCTCGAGCAACTTGGACAGCTCCATATGGACGTCACCGAAGAACGTGGCGATCTTGGCCTGGGCCGCCTGCCGGAGACGTCCCGGCCCGAGGTGGTCTACGTAATAGCGATATCCGGCAACCGTCGGCACCCTGCCCGCCGAGGTGTGCGGCTGTTGGACGAGACCGTCCTGTTCCAGGGCGGCGAGATCGCTGCGCACCGTTGCCGCGGACACCGCCAGCCGGGAGCGCTCCAAGACCGCGCGTGAGCTCACCGGCTCTCCGGTCTTGATGTGCTCTTCGACCAGTGCACGGAGGACCTCGGACCTACGGTCTTCAAGCATCGCCATCGACCCCGACGATAGGGGCCAACTGGGCCAGAACCGAACGATGCACCGCGTCCGTGAGCAACGGGCGGCTGACCACCATGCGACCGGACTGCTCGGCGATGACCCCGGCCGCCACCAGCATCCGACCCTCCTCGGAGGAGAGAAGGGTCTCGGTCCCCGGCCCGTTGGCCACACCGACCGTTCGCCGCAGACCCACGAAAAGACGATCCAGCTCGGCACCCCAGCCATCGATCATTTCCTCGCCGGCGTGTGCCGACCTCCCTGCCTCCACCCGATCCAGGTAGGCGTCGAGTCTTCGCAGGTTGCGGAAGCGACGGCCCCGGCGGAACCCATGAGCCCCGTTGCCGTAGGCCTCGTACTCGCCTTGGGCCCAGACCGTGAGGTTGTATCGGCACTCGTGTCGGGGACGTGACCAGTTGGACACCTCGTATCGAGCCAGACCCGCTCGAGACAGCACCTCGTCGGCGGTCTCGTACCGGCTGGCCTGAACGTCGGGATCGGGGGCGGGGGCACCGGCCCTCACCTCCCTCCCCAGAGGGGTCCCGGGCTCCACCGTGAGGGCGTAACAGGACACGTGGTCGGGTTGCAGCCGGAGGCCACTCTGCAGTGACTCCCCCCATGACTCGTCGGTCTCACCGGGTGTGCCAAAGATCAAGTCGATCGACAGGTTTTCGAAACCCGCCGCTCTGGCTGACTCGAACGAGGACTCGATTTGGGAGGCGTGGTGTCTCCGACCGAGGCTCGACAGCACACCCGGGTCGAAGCTCTGGGCTCCGAACGACACCCGATTGAAACCGACTGCGCGCAACGCCGCCGCGGTGCCCGTGCTGAAGTCCTCGGGGTTGGCCTCGAGACTCACCTCGGCGTCGGGCGCGATCCCGTGCTTGTCGGCCAGGGCGTCGAGCACCGAGCCCAACAGCGCCGGGTCGACGTGGCTGGGGGTGCCACCCCCGAGGTAGATGGCGTCGAGGGGGCGCCAGGGCCGGGACCTGCCGATCTCGGTGCAGACCGCATCGATGTAGCGGGCCGCCAGATGGTCCTGACCGGCAACCACGGCGAAGTCGCAATAGGGGCAGACCGCCGAGCAGAAGGGTATGTGCACGTAGGCGGCGGCCGATTCGACGAAGCGGTCGGCCTCTGCAGGGGTCATGACTCCTCGTCGACCTTCAGGGCCGCCACGAAGGCTTCCTGGGGCACTTCGACCGACCCGACCATCTTCATCCGCTTCTTCCCTTCCTTCTGCCTCTGCAGGAGCTTCTTCTTCCGGCTGATGTCGCCGCCGTAACACTTGGCGGTCACGTCCTTGCGGGTGGCCCTCACCGTCTCCCGGCTGATGATCCGACCCCCGATGACGGCCTGAATCGGAACGTCGAACAACTGGCGTGGGATGAGCGTCTGCAGCCGTCCTGTCATCTTCTTACCGTATGCCTCGGCGTGGTCGCGATGGATGATCGCCGAGAAGGCGTCGACCGGCTGCCCGTTGAGGAGGATGTCGACCTTGACCAGGTCGGCCTCCCGGTACCCCGCCGGCTCGTAGTCGAGCGAGGCGTAACCCTTCGTCTTGGACTTCAGCAGGTCGAAGAAGTCGAAGATGATCTCGGCGAGGGGAATCTCGAAGTCGAGTTCGACCCGCTCCGGGCTCAAGTAGCTCATGTCCCCGACGTGCCCTCGTCTCGTCGTGGCCAATTCCATGACGGGCCCGACATACTCGGTGGGAGTGACGACCATCGCCTTGACGTAGGGCTCGGCGATGCTGCGCCGGTCGGCTGGGTCGGGCAGGTCCTGGGGCGACTTCAGCTCCCGCACCTCACCGTCGGGCATCGTCACCCGATAGGCAACCGAGGGGGCGGTGGCCACCAGGTCGAGGTCATACTCCCGCTCCAGGCGCTCCCGGACGATCTCCATGTGGAGCAGGCCCAGGAAGCCGCAGCGGAAACCAAAGCCCAGTGCCTTCGAGGTCTCCGGCTCCCAGGCCAGAGAGGCGTCGTTGAGTCGAAGCTTCTCGAGGGCCTCGCGCATCTTCTCGAAGTCGTCGCCGTCGGTGGGGAACAATCCGGAGAACACCATCGGCTTGGGTTCCTGATAGCCCGGCAACGCCTCGGTGGCCGGTTGCCGCGAACTGGTGACGGTGTCGCCGACCTTGATCCGATCGATCTCCTTCACCCCGGTGATGAGATATCCCACCTCACCCGGTCCCATGGTCGCCACCGGCTGTGTCTTCGGTTTGAGGAACCCGATCTCGTTCGCCTCGTGGACCTCGTTGGTGGCCATGAAGCGGATGTCGTCCCCCGATTCGAGGAAGCCGTCGACGATGCGGACGTAACAGACCACGCCTCGATAGGCGTCGAAATAGCTATCGAAGACCAGGGCGCGGAGAGGGGCGTCGGGATCCCCCCGCGGTGGGGGTACCTCCTTGACCAGGGTCTCGAGGAGATCGGGCACCCCCTCGCCTGTCTTGGCCGACATCCTCAACACGTCGTTGGGCGATCCTCCGATGATCCCGACCAACTCGGCGGCCACCCGATCGGGGTCGGCCGCGGGGAGGTCGATCTTGTTGATCGCGGGGATCACTTCGAGCCCGGCGGCGATGGCCAAATGTGAGTTGGCCAGGGTCTGGGCCTGCACCCCCTGGGCGGCGTCGGCGAGGAGGAGGGCCCCCTCACATGCCGCCAGTGAGCGGCTCACCTCATAGGAGAAGTCGACGTGCCCTGGGGTGTCGATCAGGTTGAGCACGTAGGTCTCGCCATCGCGGGCCTCGTGCTCGAGACGCACGGTCTGGGCCTTGATGGTGATGCCGCGCTCCCGCTCGAGGTCCATCGAATCGAGGATCTGCTCCCTCATCTCCCGTTGCGAGACGGCACCGGTCATCTCCAAGAGCCGATCGGCCAGGGTCGACTTGCCGTGGTCGATGTGGGCGATGATCGAGAAGTTGCGAATGCGCGCTTGGTCAGTCATATGGGGTGTGAGGACGGCTCCATTGTACCTTCATGCCACCTACTGCTACGCTTCCCCATCCGGAGCACCAGACCGTTCGGTGCCCCGGAATCCCAACCCCTAGTTGAGTTTTCACACGTTCGAGCATGGCAAACATCAAGTCACAGAAGAAGCGCAACCGACAGAACGAGACGGGTCGCCAGCGCAACAAGACGATCACGAGCGACCTCAAGACCAGCATCAGGAAGGTCGAGCATGCCGCGATCGCCGGTGAGCCTACCGACGAGCTCTTCAGGATTGCTCAGAAGAAGATCGACACCGCGGCCTCCAAGGGGGTAATCCATCCCCGAACCGCGGCTCGCAAGAAGTCGCGTCTCGCCGATTCGATCGCCGAGTAGACCACCGACCCCGTCTGCCCACGCTGTTCCTCGGCCGGTCTTCTGGGAACGCCCTCAGCCATACCACCGACAGAAGGCGACGGTGAGTCGCTCCAGGGTGACCCGGTGCACCTCCTCGGGGTGGGTCTTGACCACACGGTCCGCCCTTACCAGGGCGGCCTGAGCACGACGCAGCGACGACTCCCTCACCCGTCCTCGCTGTGCCCACAGGCGTGACAGCTGACGGTCGGACCCGCCCAGCCATTGTTTCAAGGTGGCCTGATCGGGAGCTGTGGCCGCCAGCGAGCGCTTCTTGAGATCGGACTCCAGAGCTGCCAGATAGACCAAGGGATGTTCGTGGACCAAGAAGTCGGAGAGCCGACGAAGGGCGGTCCCGACATCACCCTTCCCTATGGCGTCGGTGATGTGCCAGGTGGGCTCGTCGGGCCGATTCTTGAAGCGGTCGAGGATCAGCTCGGCGGTGATCTTGCCGGGGGTCTCCTCGAGTTGGTCGAGTGCCTGGCCCATACTGGCGGTGTCGGTGCCGAAGCGC
>Ga0256867_10000214_pt1 | contig 22194 bp, 17 predicted proteins | sample RVTome_15_FD_185939 | JGI IMG/M metagenome (GOLD analysis project Ga0256867, IMG submission 185939) | Soil microbial communities from uranium-contaminated site in the Upper Colorado River Basin, Wyoming, United States - RVT150D86 (HiSeq) ... | reverse complement strand
TCCCTCCCGACCTCGTCCAACGGCTGCGCGACCGCATCGAGGGCGCGGCTCGTGAGCTCGAGCTGGCCGAGCAGCTGTGGATCGGCAAGGAGAAGCTCAACCAGCACGGCCGGTGCGAGGGGTTGTTCCAGGCGGTGCTCGCGGGCGAGGCACCGCCGTTCGCGCACTCGGCGCGCAGCGCTCACGGGGTGCTGCTGCACAAGGCGATCGAGGTCGAGGTCGGGGCGCGCGACGGCATGGACCCGCACGAGATCGCACGGGTGGCGGTCGACCGGGTGCTCGAGCGCGAGGAGCGCTTCGGTGAGTACTGGCGTGAGCTCCCTCCTTCCGACCAGGACGACGCGCTGATGGAGGTCGTCCGACGGGTCTCGCTGTTCCAGGCGTCGTTCCCCCCGCTGAAGCCGCTTCGCCGCGAGCTGGCGCCGATCAGCGAGCTCAGGGTTCGGGCCGAGCTGCTCGGGGGCGACCTCGTGCTCTCGGGGCAGATCGACCTCGTGCTCGGCCTGCCCGACCGGCTCGAGCCCAACCGCGCCACCCGGCTCGTCGTCGACCTGAAGACCGGGTCGGCGTTCCCCGAGTTCGCCGAGGACATGCGGTTCTACGCGCTGCTGATGACGCTGCGGTTCGGGGTGCCCCCCTATCGCGCGGCGTCGTTGTTCCTCGAGAGCGGCACGTGGCAGGCCGAGGACGTCACCGAAGAGATCCTGCAGCACGCGGCCGACCGCGCGATCGAGGCGGCCCGGGCGGCGGCCGCCCTCTCGAACGGGCGAGAGCCGACGCTCACCCCGGGGGGCTATTGCGCATGGTGTCCGCGCGCCGGCACCTGCCCGGTGGCGGAGCTCCCGTCGGTCGCTGCTCGCTCGACCTGAGCGGACTGCTCCACGTCTTCGGGCACAGTGCGAGGTATCGTCGCCACCGGTTGACCTGGGGGTGTCGAGATGGGTTCGATCTCGCGAGGGTTCCGCCTCGTGAAGGCGAGCTGGGCGGTGGTGAGGCAGGACCACGAGCTCCTGGTGCTGCCGGCGATCTCGTTCCTCTGTTCGCTCGTCGTGATGGCGGTGTTCGGACTGGGCATGGTCGGCATCGGGCTGCCCGAGAGCGACGAGTCGCCGAGCCTCGCCCACTACGCGGTCTTGTTCGCGATGTACGTGGCGTTGTCGATGGTGACGGTCTTCTTCAACGCCGCGGTGATCGGCACGGCGATGAAACGCCTGCGGGGGGAACCGGCCACGCTCCGCGACGGGCTGGGGCTCGCTCGCCGGCACCTGGCTCAGCTCATGGCCTGGGCCGTGATCACCGCGACGGTCGGCATGATCCTGCGCGTGCTCCAGGAGCGTGCCGGCGTGATCGGCCGGCTGCTGCTGGGTGCGCTCGGCGTCGCCTGGACCGTCATCACGTTCTTCGTCGTTCCGGTGATCCTCTACGAGAGCGCCGGTCCGCCCCAGGCGATCCGGCGCTCGGTGTCGCTGTTCCGCGAACGCTGGGGCGAGCAGTTCACGGGCCAGGCCACGATCGGCCTCGCCCTGTTCCTGATCGGGCTGCCGATCGTGGTGGTGGGCGGGGCCGTGGCGGTCGCCCTGCCGGTCGTCGGCATCCCGGTGCTCGTGCTCGCGATCGGCGCCTTGGCGGCCGTCGGCGCGGCGTGCTCGGGGGTGTTCAACGCCGCCCTCTATCGCTACGCGACCACCGGCGAGTCCTCGGGCGCGTTCAGCGAGCACGATCTCAACGCCACCTTCCGCCCGCGCCGTGGAGCGGCGGCGGTCTGATCGCTCGCCGCCGCTCCGGGTCGATTGTTAGGGTGCCTCGCGTCCCCCCGAGACCCGACGCTGGCGGAGGCTGAGACGCGATGGCCAAGGACCTGTACGAGATCGGCGAGATCCCCCCGGTCGGCGAGGTGCCGGCGCGAATGCACGCGCAGGTCGTGCGCCCGGATCGGTACGCCGAGCCCGAGAAGGCGATCCAGACCGAGGTGATCGACGTGCCCGAGCTCGGATCGCACGACGCGCTCGTGATGGTCATGGCGGCCGGCGTGAACTTCAACAACGTCTGGGCGGCACGCGGGGTGCCGGTCGACGTCACGAAGACCCAGGCGCGGTGGGGGGAGCCGACCGACTTCCACATCGTCGGCTCCGACGCCTCCGGTGTGGTCTTCGCCGTCGGCGACCAGGTGACGAACGTGCAGGTCGGCGACCGGGTGGTCGTGCACGCCGGGCAGTGGGACCTCGACGACCCCTGGGTCAAGGCCGGCAAGGACCCCGGCCTCGCGGGCAGCTTCCGGGTGTGGGGCTACGACACCTGCTGGGGTTCGTTCGCCCAGTTCTGCAAGGTGCAGGCCCACCAGTGCCTGCCGAAGGCCGACTTCCTCACGTGGGAGGAGGCGGCCGCCCCCACCCTCACCGGTGCCACCGCCTACCGCATGCTCTTCGGGTGGCCTCCCCACACCGTGGAGCCCGGCGACGTCGTGCTGGTCTGGGGGGGGAGCGGGGGTCTGGGCTCGCTCGCGGTGCAGCTCGTCGCGAACGCCGGCGGTCGCGCCGTCGCGGTCGTGAGCAGCGACGAGAAGGGCGAGTACGCGAAGGAGCTGGGCGCGGCCGGCTACATCAACCGCAAGGACTTCTCGCACTGGGGCGTGCCGCCGAAGTGGGATTCCCCGGAGTGGAAGGACTGGTTCGCCGGTGCGAAGGCGTTCGGCAAGGCGATCTGGGATGTGCTCGGGGAGAAGACCTCGCCGCGGATCGTCTTCGACCACCCGGGCGAGGACACGATCCCGACGTCGATCTTCGTCGCCGATCGCGGCGGCATGGTCGTGATCTGCGCCGGTACGACCGGCTACGACACGCTCGTCGACGTGCGCTACCTCTGGTACATGCAGAAGCGCTACCAGGGGTCCCACCTGTTCAACGACGAGCAGGCCGCCGCGTTCAACCAGATGATGATCGACGGGACGATCCGCTCGACCTTGGGCTCGGCCTATCCCTACGAGAAGAGCGGCCACGTGCACCAGCTGATGGGCGACGGCGCCCTGCCCGAGGGGAACGTCAGCGTGCTGATCAACTCCCCGAAGGAAGGTCTCACCGACCTGCCGTAACTCACCGTTCCTGGACGAGCTCCACGAGCTCGACCAGCACGCCGCCCATCGAGCGAGGGTGCACGAACGCGATCGACGTGTTCCTCGACCCCGTTCGAGGCGAGACGTCGATCATCTGCGTGCCCTCGGCGCGCAGGTGCTCGAGCGCCGCCTGGATGTCGCCGACGCGATAGGCGACGTGGTGGACCCCGGGGCCTCGCGTCGCGAGCGAGCGTCCGACCGGGGTGTCGGGGCCGAGCGCACCGAGCAGCTGGACGAACGACGAGCCGACCGGGAACAGGACCTCCTCGACGCCTTGGTCCTCGACCCGCTCACGGTGAGTGGGCTCGATTCCGAGCAGGCGCCGGTACTCGCCGACCGCGGCCTCGAGGTCGGGCACGGCGATGCCGACGTGGTCGATGTCGGTGAGCTCGATCGTCATGTGCGACCGTTCCGAGGTGCACGGGCGAGATCCGGCTGCATCCGTGTGATCAGGTCGCGCGCGTGGGCGACGTGGTAGGCGGGGAGCTCACGCGCCCGAACGACGGCGGCGACGCCGAACGCCCGGAGGTCGGGCTCCGGCTTGCGGCCGGTCGCCGGCGAAGGCGCGGAGCCCAGCACGAAGAACTCCACGAGCTCGAGGAACTGCGCCAGCGAGGGGACCAGGCCCCCTCGCTCGTACGCGTAGATCGTCTGCCTCGACGCCGGGCATGCAGGAGCGGCGGCCGCCGCCTCCGCGGAGCGGTACCCCGCGGCCCGCCGCAACTCTCGCAGCAGGGCGCCGACCACCGCCTTGTCGTCGGCGCTGACGGGAGGCTGCCGCTTCCTGGCCACGACCTGCACTGTAACGGTTCCGCCATCGGAACCCGGCCCGATGCCAGGTGCGACGGTCGGTCATCTGGGCCGAAGGACCGATGCCGGGGGAACCCCTCCGGCGTAGGGTGGTTCCCTCGGAACGTATCGCCGGGGCCGAGCCCACGACCGAGGGGGTTGTCGTGTCGAACAAGGAACCGACCGGCGCCGCGGCTCTGCTGGAGGGATCTCAGCTCCTGCAGCAGGGCCGGGCCGACGTCTTCCGCAAGCGCGAGCGCACCAAGCTCAAGCGCGTCGTGCGGGCGCTCGTCGTCGTGTTCCTCGTGGACTGGTTCCTGTACCGGCGCTACTCGAGCGGCAACCCGATCACGTTGCCCTCGCTGCCCGACGGGTGGGTCTTCCTGGCGTTCCCGCTGCTGATCCTGATCCCGGTACTGATCATGGTGGCGCTGCCTCTGATCAACGGGAAGTCGCCCCACGTCACGGTCTACCCGGAGCAGGTGGAGGCCGGGCTGACCGACATCAAGGGGCTCGATACGCAGGTCGACGAGGTCGTGCGGTCGCTCGACGTCTTCCTCGGGTACGCAACGTTCAAGGACGAGCTCGGAGGCACCCCCCGTCGGGGCATCCTGTTCGAGGGCCCACCCGGTACCGGCAAGACCTACCTCGCCAAGGCGATGGCCAAACAGGCCGGCGTGCCGTTCCTGTTCATCTCTGCTCCGGCGTTCCAATCGATGTGGCAGGGCATGACCGCCTACCGCATCCGTTCCTTCTTCAAGGCGCTGCGGAAGATCGCCCGGAAGGAAGGAGGCGCGATCGGGTTCATCGAGGAGATCGACGCGATCGGCATGTCGCGCGGCGGCGTGAGCAAGTCCACCCCGGGACCGGACGGCCTCCAGCGGACCACCGAGGCGTTCATGGGCCAGGGCGACGGCGGGTCGATGGTGAACGAGCTGCTGATCCAGCTGCAGTCGTTCGATCAGCCGCCGTTGCGCAAGCGGCTGCGCGCCCGTCTGATCGGCTGGGTGAACGCCTACCTGCCCAGCGATCGGCAGCTCACTCCGATCAAGTCCGAGTACCACAACATCCTGTTGATCGCCGCCACCAACAGAGGCGATTCGCTGGACCCCGCGCTCGTTCGCCCGGGACGTTTCGACCGCAGGCTGTACTTCGACGTGCCGACGAAGCAGGGTCGCATCGACCTTATCGACCACTTCCTCGACCGCAAGCGGCACCACCAACAACTCGACGACCGGTCGATGCGCGAACGGATCGCCTACGAGACGTTCGGCTACACCCCGGTGATGATCGAGCACTTGTTCGACGAGGGCCTGTTGGTCGCTCTGCGCGAGGGCCGCCGGGAGATGAACTTCGACGACGTGATCGAGGCGAAGTTCAACGAGGAGATCGGGCTGAAGCAGCCCGTCGTCTACACCGAGCAGGATCGGGAGGCCGTGGCCACCCACGAGGCGGGACATGCCACGGTGGCCCACTTCGTCGGCCAGAACCGCCGCCTCGAGGTCCTCTCGATCATCAAGCGACGGGCGTCGCTGGGCCTGCTCGCCCACGGCGACTCCGAGGAGCGGTTCACCCGTACGCGCACCGAGATCGAGTCGGGCATCGCGATCGCGCTCGGCGGGCTCGTGGCAGAGGAGCTTTGCATCGGCGACACGGGCACCGGACCGGCGGCCGACCTCGCCCACGCCACCACGCTCGCAGCCAACATGGTCGGCTCGTTCGGCATGGCCGGCTCGCTCATCTCGTTCGACGCGATCAGCGACGGCCCGATCGGCGGTCCGAACCTGGTGGGGAAGGTGCTTGCCGACAAGGAAGCGCGCCAACGCGTCGAGGACATCCTCGAGCAGCAGCGCCAGCGCGTTCGCGAGGTGCTCGAGCTCAACGCCGACGTGCACGCTGCCCTGCGAGATGCGCTGATCGCGCGTGACGAGCTCGTGCGCGACGAGATCCTCCAGGTGATCGACCGGGCGTTGTCGGCCCGCCCCTGAGTGCCATCGTCGTCGACGGCGCCGTCCGCGGGCGCCATCCGCGGGCACGGATAGACTTGGCCGTATGACGACTTCCGTCATCGTCGCAGGCGCCCGCACGCCGATCGGACGGTTCAACGGTGCCTTGGCCGGGCTCCGGGCCGTCGACCTCGGTGCGGTCGCGATCCGGGAGGCGCTGTCGAGGGCGGGGCTGTCGCCCGACCATGTCGACTACACGATCATGGGCCACGTCCTGCAGGCAGGTCAGGGGCAGATCACCGCCCGCCAGGCCGCGATCGCCGCCGGCATCCCGATCGAGACCCCGGCGATCACGATCAACAAGGTGTGCCTCTCGGGCACGTCGGCCGTGGCCATGGCCGACCAGATGATCCGAGCCGGGGAGCTGGACGTTGCCGTCGCGGGCGGGATGGAATCGATGACGAACGCGCCCTTCGTGCTGCCCGAGGCCAGGGGAGGCACGCGGCTGGGCGACACGCCGATGGTCGATTCGATGATCCACGACGGGCTCTGGTGCGCGTTCGACGACCGGCACATGGGTGAGGGAACCGACATGATCAACGCGGAGCTCGGCATCGGTCGCGAGGAGCAGGACGCCTGGGCCGTTCGGTCCCATGCCCGAGCACATGACGCATGGGAGGCCGGTCGGCTCGCGGAGGAGGTCGTCGAGGTCGGGGTGCCGCAGCGGAACGGCGAACCGGGTGCCTTCGGCCGAGACGAAGGCATCCGCCCCGATACGACGTTCGATGCCTTGGCCGGCCTTCGAGCGGCGTTCACGGCCGACGGCACGGTCACGGCGGGCAACGCGTCGCAGATCTCCGACGGCGCGGCGGCCGTGGTCGTGATGAGCGAGCAGCGCGCCGGCCAGCTCGGCCTCGAGCCGATCGCCGAGATCGTCGCGTTCGGCATGTCGGCAGACCGGTACGCCTCGCTGCAGACCGTGCCTGCGCTCGCGCTCGAACGGGCGCTCAAGAAGGCCGGGCTGGCGACCTCGGATCTCGGGCTCGTCGAGATCAACGAGGCGTTCGCCGCGGTCGCCCTGCACGCGAGCCGCATGCTCGACCTCGACGAGGAGATCGTGAACGTGAACGGCGGCGCGGTCGCCCTCGGGCATCCCATCGGTGCGAGCGGCGCGCGCCTAGTGCTGACCGCGGCGATGGAGATGCGGCGCCGCGGCATCGATCTCGGTGCCGTTGCGATCTGCGGCGGCGGCGGCCAGGGCGACGCGCTCGTGCTGCGGCGGCTCTAGCGAGACGCCGGACGGCCACATCCACCGGGCGGCCCGTCGGGGCGCCCCCTCGCCGCCCCGCCGACCGCTCCGGAAGCCTCAGTCCTCCGCGGTGGAGAGCCGGTGGAGCTCTTGCACGAGAGCGTTCCCGTCGGCACTCGCGCTCGACTCCGGACTCGCGCTCGACTCGGCGCCTTCGACCACGATGTGCAGCGCGTCGCCGACCGTACCCTCGTCGGGCGCGGTTGGGTCGTCGGGGCGCTCGGTCCTCGCCCCGTCGGGCAGGAACACCTTGAACGACGATCCGCCGTTCTCGCGGCTCTCGACCTTGGACCACCCTCCTTGCACCTCGGCGAAGCGTTTGACCATCGGGCCCAGCGAGGCATCGGAGGACGGCTCGGGGTCCTCGACCGCAATCAGGGCTCCGCCGTCGGTGGCGGTGAGCCGAACCGCGATGGCCTTCTTCGCCGGTGTGCGGTCGCCCGCGGCGCGGAGCAGGCCCGAGAGGATCTGTTCGGTGCGAAGCTGGTCGATAGCGACGACCACACGCTCGGTCTCGATGCGCACCTCGTGGTCCGCATCGATCCCGGATTCCTCCACGACCCGCCGGACGAGCGGCTCGAGGTCGGTCCGGCGCACGGTGAGCTGCACGTCGCCGCGGACGAGTCGGTCCGCGTCGGCCAGATCGGCCACGATGTGCTCGAGTCGGCGTGTGTGGGTCGTGAGCTGCCGCACGAGCTGGGCTTGATCCTTCCCGTCGGGCTTGTGCTTGAGGACCTGCGTGATGCCCATGATGCGGGTCAGTGACTTGCGGGCGTCGGTCGAGAGCTCCTGCATGAACGGCGAGGTCGCGCGGCGATCCTCGAGCGGGGCGACGTCCGGGGTCGGCACGCCGGGGGATGCTTCGTCGGCTGCGTCGCCGTCTTCGCCCCGGATGTGCCGCATCGCGGCGGCCATCTGCTGCTGCCGGAGCTCGCTCTCGGTCTCTTCGAGCCTGGTGGAGGCGAGCTGGGCCTCGCGTTCCAGGGCGTGCACGCGCTCTTCCGCCGCGATCAGCTTCTCCGTCTGCCCCGCCAGCCGCTCCTGGGTGACCCGCAGGATCTCGTCCAGATCGGCGCGCCCCTCCGCGTCGGCGAGCTCGAGCTGCCGGCGGGACTCGAGCTCCTGCAGACGTCGGTTGACGTCGATGTTGTCCTTCGCCGCGGCCTCGAGCTCCGCGGCCAGACGCTCGCTGCGCGCGATCGCCTCGGACGAGGTTCGTTCGAGCTCCTGCAGGTGTTCGTTCGTCCTGCCCAGCGCATCCGACTCGGATGAGAGCTGCGCGACGGTCGTTTCCAGCTCCGCACGGGCGACCGTGAGCTCACCGTTGAGCCGCGCCGCCTCGGCCTGGGCCATCGCGATCTCGTCCTCGGCGTTGGCGAACCGCTTCGTGCGCTCGCCGAGCTCGCGCTGGACCGCGTCGACCTGCTGCTGGGCGGAGTCCTCGACGCTCGCGAGGCGCGCGTTCGCGTGCTCGTCCCTAGCCGCCAGCTCCTCGGCGTGGCGCGCTTCCGCGCGGGCGAGCTCGCCCTGGAACTCCTCCCGCGCGGCGCGAACCTTCTCCTCCAGTTCGACCTCGCGCTCGATCAGCTCCGCCCGATGCGATGCGGCGACGCTCTCGAGTTCGGCCTTGACCGAGCGCAGCTCGTCCTGGAGCATCGCCGCGCGCTGCTCCTCGGCCCGGAGTGCCCTCACCTCCGCCCGGAGGTCCTCGAGCTCGCGGGGGGAGATGGATGGACCGGCCGGTGGGTTCGTCGATGCCTCGCGTGCCTTCCTCAAGTCGACCTTCAGCGACTCCAGCTCCCCTTCCAGATCGCCCACGCGATCGGCCTGTGCGCGCACGGTCTCCAGCTCCCGCCGGACCAACGAGAGCTGCGTCTGAGCTCCCTCGAGCTCGGCCCGCAAGCCGATCGTCTCCTGCCCCGCGGCGTCGAGGCTTCCCTCGGCCCCGTCTCCGGCGGTCGGACGTTCGGCGAGGAGCCGGGTCATCTCCTCGAGTTCGGCCCTCGAGCTGTTCGCCTGACGCTCGAACAGCCGGGCTCGGTCCTCGAGCTCGCGGGACCGCTCCTCGAGGGCACGGGCGCGCTCATCGGCGCTCCGTGCGTGCTCTTCGAGCATCGAGGCGCGCTGCTCCGCCTGCATCGCCCGACCCTCGGATGCCGGATCCGGGGTCGTGCTGGTCGCCTCGCGGAGGTTGTTCTGCGCCTCCTGCAGCTCGTCGAGCGTCTTCCGGTACTGATCCTGTAGCAGGCTCAGACGCTCCTCCGCCGCGTGGGCGCGGTCCTCGGCCTTCCGTCTGGCGTCGCCTTCCTCCTTCACACCCGGCGAGGGCACGGCGATCGGACGCATCGCCGCAGCGACGACCGACCCGGCGACGCCTTTGCGGGATCCCTGTTCCGACCGCATGTCGAGGGGATGGCGCCGATCCCACACGAGCAGCGCTCCCACGAACAGGAGCGCGATGCCACTGAACCACGCCATGGTGCGCCACGGGGACCCCGCGGCCTCGACCGGCCCGGCGGAGGTCGTCAGCTCGACGACGGCGGGCTCGCCGACACCCGACTCGAACCGCATCGGCACCATCACGGAGACCGTTCCGTCGTTGGTGCTGATCTGTGGGTCCTCGCGCAGGGCGGAGCGGATCCGTTCACCCTCGCCGGCCAGGCGATTGCCGATGCGGCCTTCCTCGGTCGAGTACAGGATGTCCGCCGTCGGGGACCACAACGTGACCGTGTCGAAGTCGCTCGGGTCGATCACGACCCGGCTGATCTGGTCGCTGAGCGCGGAGATCCGCGAGCCGGATGCGACGGAGCCGAGGTCGTCGGGTTTGAGCACCAGGCCGAGCGATGCGTCCGTGATCGCCGTGGCCTGTTCCCGGATGTCGTCGAGCGCCGCGCCGCGTGCCCTGAAGCCCATCACCAGGGAGCCGATCACCCCCGTGAGCAGCAGCACGGCGAGGCTGATGGTCGCGATCCTGGCGATGCCCGTCCCGTTCTTCGTCGTGACCACAAGCGCTCCTGCCAAGGTCGGGTCTGGTCGTGGTTGGTTGGTTTATCGGCAGGGCTTCCGCCCGGGTTCAGTCGGCCGAGTGGGGTCTGCCACACGCATCCGTCGGGGACCGAACGGCCTAGGACCGTGTCATCGCCTGGCGCCCGCCACGACCACGGTCTCGCCGGTGAGGTCGTGCTTGTCGAGCACGATCAGGTCCTCGAGCATCTCTCGCATCTGCTCGACGTGGCTCACGAGCACCACGAGACGCCGGGGATCGTCGGCCACGAGCCGGCCGACCCCGTCCATCGCCCGATCGAGATGCTCGGGGTCGAGCGAACCGAACCCCTCGTCGAGGAAGAACGCGTCGAGCCGCCCTCCGCCGCGCGCCACCATCTCGGCGAGCGCGAGCGCGAGTGCGAGCGACGCGAGGAAGGTCTCACCGCCGGAGAGGCTGTCGGCACGCCGTTCGGTGCCCGCCGCGTTCATGTCGAGGACCTCGAACCGGTCGTCGTCGGTGAACCGGTAGGCGTTGCCGCTGAGCTCCTCGAAGTGCAGGCTGCCGAGCTCGGCGAGGGCACGCCGTTCCTCCTCGAGCAGGAAGGCGAGGAACCGCCCCGGCTGCAGGTCGGACGTGAGGCGTTCGGCGAGGGCATGCTCGATCCGAGCCGCCGTGATGCGCGCGTCGAGATCGGCGCCGGCCTCGATCGCGGTCCGCAGCCCGCGCACCTGCTCGTCGGCCGCACCTCGTTCGGCCGCGGCTTCCGCGAGGGACATCGTGAAGTCGGCGTCGGGTGCCAGGCCGGCGGCCGCGAGCACCTCTCGCACCGTGGCGGCCGCCCGTTGCATCTCCTGTCGAGCGGCGTCGAGATCGGCGCGGGCTCGATCGTCACGGTCGAGCAGTGCCTGCCCGGCTTCGACGAAGGCCTCGCGGATCGCAGCGGGCTCGGCCTTCACCTCGCGGGACTCGCCGAGCATGCCCCAGACCGAGGCGAGGCGGTTCGCGAGCGCGGCCGCCGCGGCGCGGCCCTGTTCGCCGAGCTGACGGGCGAGGTCGAGCGCGTCGCGCGCCTCGCTCGCCGCGGCGGCCGCTCGCTCCACCGCGGCGGCGGCCTCCGCGAGCTCGCTGGTCCGCTCCTCGAGCAACGCGCGCGGGTCTCCCTCACCGAGGCGGTCGACGAGCTCGCTCTGAGCCGCCGCGAGCGACGCATCGGCGACGCGGAGGGCCTCGTCGGCCTCGTCGAGCTCGGCGGCGCGTTCGTCGAGGCGGGCCCGCGCCGAGGACAGCCGCTCCTCGGCCGAGGCGGCCTGTCCCGCCGCCGTCTGATGCGCGGCCCTGGCCTTCGCCTCGGCCTTCCTGGCGCGTTCGAGCTTCTGCTCGGCGCCGGCGATCGCGGGCACCCTGCCGGCCTTGGGGACCTCGGCCACCGCCTGCTCGCACACCGGGCACGGCTCCCCGGCGACGAGCTCGGTGCGAAGCGAGCGGGCCATCTGTGCGTGGCGGGCGTCGTGCAGCGCGCGCTCCGCCGCACCGACCGTCGAGACAGCTCCTTCCAAGGCCCGTTCCGCATCGGCGAGCGACGCCTTCGCCGCCTCCTGAGCGGCGGCGCTCGCCTCGACCGCGGTGCCGGCTTCCTCGACCGTGACCGCGGCGCGCTCACGGGCGGTCGCCGCCCGCTCCGCCGCCTCGACGAGATGCTCGTGCCGGGTCACGAGCGCCGCGAACGCCACCTGATCGCCGACCCGCTCCGCGACGGCGGCGTGGGCGGCCTCGGCGTCGGCCCGGCCGGCCTCGGCTCGGCCGGCCTCCTGCACCGCCCGCTCGACGGCGGCGTCGGACTCCTGGGCCAGCCGGGCACGCTCGTCGATCTGCTCGGCCGGTGGCAGGCTGGCGGCGACCTCTCGCAGGCGCGCCGCCGTGGCCTCCGCCTCGCTGGCACGTCGATCCGCGTCCCTCGTGATCGCCGCCGCCTCCTCGAACGGCTCGCGCCCTGCCTCGAGCGTCTCCGCGCGCGCGCTCGCCGCCTCGAGCCGGCGCTGGGCGATCCCGAGCTGCTCGCGCGCCGTCGTCAGCTGCGAGCCTTCCCGCTCGAGCGACTGCAGGAGCACGGCCGCGCCGGTCACCCGGCGCCTCGCCGCGTCGAGGGCGGCGTCGAACCGTTCGTAGCCGAACACGCCCTTCAGCACCTCGTTGCGGTCGCCCGGGGTCGCCTTCAGGAAGTCGGCGAACCGGTTCTGGGCGAGCAGCACGGACCGGCAGAACGCGGCGAAATCCATGCCGAGGAGCTGTTCCACCCGCTCGCGCACGGGCCGTCCGCCGGTCACCGACTCGAGCACACCGGCGCCGGGATCGTCGGCCGCCAGCCGTTCGAGCTGGTGGCCCGAGGCGCCTTTGCGCCGGAGCCCTCGCGCCGCGCGCCACACCTCGCCGTCGACCTCGAAGCGGAGCTCGACGTGGCACTCCGACGCGGTCTGGTTGATCAGCGACTTCGTGTTGGCTTCGAACGTGGGGGTCTTGCCGTAGAGCGCGAACGCGATCGCGTCGAGGATCGACGACTTCCCCGCGCCGATCGGGCCGACCACGCCGACCAGGTGCCGCCCCCGCCAATCGAAGGCCGTCTCCTCGCGGTAGGAGCGGAAGCCCTTCAGGCGCAGCTCAAGCGGGCGCATCGGCGGCCTCCTCGAGCACCTGACGGAACAACGAGACGAGCTCGGGAGGCGGTTCCTCCCCGGTCGTCCGGAGCACGAACCCGGCGTACAGCTCCTCGTCTGAGGGGCGCGCGGCTCCATCGAGTCGTTCGGTGCGAGGTCCGGCGGGCCGCTGCCCCCGCACGTTGACCAGGTACGGGAACGCATCGGCGGCGCGCCGGGCGAGGTCGGGGTCGGCCCCTCCGACCTGCACCGTGAGGTCGACGAAGCTCTCGGCGAGCTCGCCGGCCCGTGCCTCGATCTCGTCCCACGTGCCGCTCACGCGCACGAGCGGGCGGCCGCGCTCGAGCGGGATCGACGCGATCGTGGCGAGTCGCCCCGGCTCGACGTCGACCACCACGACGCGTTTGGCCTCGCCCGCCTCGCCGAAGTCGAGGGAGATGAGCGAGCCGGCGTACTCCGCGGGGACCGGCGCGCCCGGCACGGGCTGGGGCGCATGGATGTGCCCCATCGCGACGTACTGGGGCCCCGCCGGGATCGCCTGGGCGGTCGCGGTGTAGGCCTCACCCATGTGCAGCTCGCGTTCGCCGCGAGGAGCGGCCCGATCGACCTTGACGCCGCCGACCAGGAAGTGCCCCATCAGCACCGGAACGAGGGAGTCGCCGGAGCTCGCCACCAGGGCATCGTTGTAGGCCGCCGTCACGCGGGCCACGCGGGTCGAGTACTCCCCGTACCACTCGCCCGCATCGCGCATGAAGTCGATCACCGTGCCCTCGCGCAGGAACGGGAAGCACGCCACCACTGCGTCGATGCCGAGCGCCTCGGGTCCGAGCAACCCCCCCTCGCCGGGCCGCTTCACGCGGCCGACGAGGTGCACGCCCTTCGCCTGGCCTCGAAGCAGCGGGGCGAGCGCCTCGAACAGGTCGGGGGAGTCGTGGTTGCCGGCGACCGCCACGACCGGCCGGCGCTGAGCGAGCCGCACCAGCGTCTCGATGCCGAGCGCGAGCGACTCGACCGGCGGGATCGGGCGGTCGAACACGTCGCCGCTGACCAGCACGAGGTCGACGTCGTGCTCCTCGGCGATGCCGCAGACCTCGTCGAGCACGTCGCGGACCTCGTCGGAGCGGTCGTGGCGTCCCAGGCGTTTGCCGATGTGCCAGTCCGACGTGTGAAGGATCTTCATGCGGGGGAGTCGCGGCGCTAGAGCCCCTGGAATGGGTCGGGGCCGGCGGCCTCGTCCACCTCCTCCTTCCGCGTCGCCCACGGCGGGAAGGGGAAGGTCACGACGAGCGGCACGGGGATCGCCGGCTGCGAGATCACCATCGTGCCCGGTTTGAGCAGGCGAGCCCGGGCCCGGGTCGACGGCAGCATCCAACCGTACTCGGCGCGTTCGGCCTCGGCGGCGTCGAGCCGGCCGCTCACCCGGATCGCGGCGTTCTCGAGCACCTCGGGCGCCACGCGGCTCGCGGTCTGCTGGGCCCCGACGAGCAGCACGCCGAGCGAACGGCCCCGCTGCGCGATGTCGATCAGCATGTCCTTGAGCGGCCCCGTGCCCTCGCGTGGCGCGTACTTGTTGAGCTCGTCGAGCACGACCACCGACAACGGCAGTCGCTGCCCGGTCTCCTCCTTCTCGCGGAACGTCTCGGCGAGCAGCGCCCCCACGACGAACCGCTGCCCCTGCTCGTGCAGCGATTGGATCGCGACGACCGTGACCGTGGCCGCGCCGCGATCGATGCGTCGCGAGGGGCCGGCCTGCACGAGGTGACCGAGCCGCGAGGCCGCCGCGTGCAATCGGCGCATGAACGCCGAGACCGTGCTCGGCATCACTCGGCCCGTCCAGGCCTGGTCGGGCTCCCCGCCGTCGTCGGGGTCGAGGAAGACCTCGAGAGCGGTCACGAGCGACGGCAGGTCCTCGACGACCGGCTCGCCCGGGCCGGCCGACACCTCCTGAGTGCCCCATCGTCCGCCGGGCGTCTGCGACGGATCGCGTAACACGACCGCCCCAGGTCGCCCGGCGACGTCGACCGCGAACCGCTTCAGCTGGGTCTGCACGCGTTCGCGGATGAACGGGATCTGGTTCTTCGCGTCGTTCGCGTCGGTGAAGCAGAACTGCAGCAGGTCGTCGTCGATGAACTCCCGCGGGGTCCAGGAGAAGACATCGATGCCCTCGAGGCGTCCGCCCGTGTCGGGCACCGCGACGTCTCCCGATCGGCGCTTCGGCGAAGCCCAGAAGGCAACCGACGGGAAGGGGGTGGGCTCGACGCCGAGCGCATGCCACCCCTCGCGCGCCTCGTCGTCGAACCGGGCGTTGGGCCGGTCGAGCCACAGCAGATCCTCGCCCTTCACGTTGAACACGAGCACTCGCATGTTCGACGCGCCTTCACCGACGACGGCGCCGTGCTCGCGCGCCGAGAGCATGCGCAGGAAGAACAGCGCGAACGAGGTCTTCGTCGCGACGCCCGAGATGCCGCTGATCGACATGTGTCCGCCCTTGCGCCCGTCGAAGAAGTCGAGGTCGACATGGACCGGCAGCTCGTCGCGGCCGATTCCCACGGCGAGCGGACGCCCCATCTCGTCGACGTAGAGCGCCTTCGCGCGCTCGTCGCCCACGGCGCGTTCGACCGTCTCACCGGGGTCGGGGGAGACCCAGACCTCGGGGTCGACGCGCGTGACCTGCACCTGTGCGGTTCGCACCTTGGCCGCCGGCATGATGCCGAGCTCGGCGATGCGGTGGGTGTCGCTCTCGTACGACGCCCCCTCGTAGACCGCCTCGGCCTCGGTGACGACGCCGTACGTGCGCACCTCGCCCGCCTTCGGCACCTGCGTTCGCACGAGCACGAGATCGTCGAGCTGCAGGAAGTCGTGTTCGTCGAGCACGACGCGGAACGCGCTAGTCGAGGAGTGCTGAGACCCGAGGACGCGGCCGACCTGCTCGCCCGTCACGATGCTTCCCGCTCGACCTCGGGCTGCGTGACCGCGTGCCGGAGCGCCCGGAACACGAGACCGCGGTCGCCCATGCGGTGACGCAGCTCTCGTTCGAGCGCCCCGATCGGCACGAGGTTCTGGGGCGCCCGCGGGTCGACGTGCGGCTCGCTCGCGACCAGCGGCAGTACGGCGGCGGTGCGATCGGCGATCGTCGACGCTTCCTCTCGTGGAAGTCGTCCGGAAGCCTCGCAGCGCACCACACCGGTCCACGAGTGCCCGCCATGGAGCATCGCGAGCCGCAGGTACCAGGAGTAGCGGGCATAGGGGGTCTGGGCCGCGATGCAGAACATCGGGGACCGCTGCCCGGGCGCGAGCTCGGCGATGACCCCGCTGAAGGGCGGTTCCAGGTAGGTCACGCGATGGGTCTTCACGTACCCGACGGTGGCATGCTCGCGGATCTTCTTGAGCGGGCCGTCGGCCACGACCGCGCACTCGTCGGAGAGCGCCTCGGCGCACTCGCCCTCGGCGTCGCGCATCTTCGAATGCAGGGCCATCATCAGAAGGTTCGGATCGTCGCCCGGCGCGCGCGTGGTGCGGACCCCCGGATCGAGGTCGACGGCGGGCATCTGCTCGCCGCTGCCGCCGGCCAGCACGGCCCATCGCTCGATGCGCACGTCGGCGACCTCGGAAAGCCGGGCTCGCCGGTCCCACACCACGGCGCCGACCGCGAACGTGCCGACCAACCCCGGCGTCGGCCCCTGCTCGGGGTCGTCGAGCGTGAGCCGGGCATCGATGCGCCGCACCCCGTCGACGAACGCGATGCGCTCGACGCCGTCGTCGGCTCCCTCGATCGGCGCCCAGTCGTCGGTCTCGATGTTCGTGTCGACGGAACCCTCGGCGGGGGAGAGCGCGTCGTCGTGGTCGAGCGGGGTGCCGTAGTCGGGGTCCCAGCCCTCGACGAAGATGCGCGCCATGGCGCGTATCGTACCCGTGCCCCCCGACGCCTCCGTGGAGGCGGATCCCGGCCGCTAGTCTCGCTCAGACTAGATCGATGTGAGCTCCTCGGAGACCACCTCGAAACGGCCGCCGTTCCAGGTCAGGACCCGTTCCCTGATCGAGCTGGGGCAGCAGTGTGCGTCCTGCGGCCCGTAGATCCGCGCCACCTCGAAGAGACCGATCGGATCGGGGTTCGGCTGGATCTCGGCGTCGCAGAGGGAGCGCTTCCAGAGAGGAACGCCGGGTGTCAGGTCGACCACTCGATAGGTCGCGCAGGCGCCGCTGCCGCCGGTCTCCTCACGGATCAGGGCGTCGTCGGATCCGTCGCCGGTCAGGTCGGTCGTCTCGGCGGAGATCGCGAGCACGCCGTCCCGCTTGCCGTGAGCCAGGCCGTACGTCGCGCGCCACGGCGGGTCCGCGCCGTCGATCCTCCGCCACACCACGAACCCTCGAGCCTGCGCGAGCGGATCGGGTCCGGGCGTCGCGAACGAGATCACGACTGCCTCACCACCGCCGGTCGTTGCGCGCTCGACCCCCGTGACCTCGTCGCCGGGTGGGATCAGGTCCTCCACGGGGAGCCCACTCGCCGGCACGTCGTCGTCGAAGGACGCCGGGACACCCGCAGGGATGGAAGCCGGGGACGGCGCGGGCTCGATGCTCGTCGACGGCTCGTCGGTCGTGCTCGTGGGCGACGGCCGGCTGGACTCCGATGATGCAGGACCGCTCGCGGCCGGACCGTCCGGGGGGCCCTCGCACGCGACGGCGAGCACGGCGAGTGCGACCGTCAAGGGGAAGGCGATGCGACGCACCGGTCGATGCTACCTGCGGGTGATCCGTGAGCTCGGGACCCCGGCGTAGGATGCCGGCCATGGTCGAGGACCCTCTCGCCCCGAAGCCCGTCGCCGAGTCGCGCGTGGAGCTGACCCAGCTGATGGAGGCCACCGACGTCAACATCGCCGGCACCGTGCACGGTGGGGTGGTGATGCGGCTCGTCGACACCGCCGCGGGCCTGGCCGCCGCCCGGCATGCCCGCGGCCTAGCGGTGACCGTGGCGATCGACGAGCTGACGTTCCGCGAGCCGGTGCACATCGGCGACCTGCTCGTGTTCCGGGCGACGGTGAACGACGTCGGTACAACGTCGATGGAGTGCGGCGTGCGCGTCGAGGCCCACGACGTGGTGACGGGCACGATGCGCCATGTGAACACCGCCTACCTCGTGTTCGTCGCGGTCGACGACGACGGGAACCCACGCCCGGTGCCGCCGCTCGTGACCGAGACCGAAGAAGAGCGGCGCCGCCAGCGTGAGGCCAAGCTCCGGCGCCAGGCCAGACTCGCCCACAAGGAAGCCGTGAAGGCCGCTCGCGAGCTCGGCGACGAGGCGTGATCGCCCAATCGTCGACCGGACGGGAACCGCCGCGTGGGAGGATGGAGGTACCCGAAAGACGGAAGGACTGATGCACCCGTGAGCAGCGAACTCTCCGGGGCGCGGGGGCGGTTGGAGACCGCCGAGGGCCCGATCGACCTGTTCCGGCTCGATGCCCTCGACGCCGACCTCGCCCGGCTCCCGAAGACCGTGCTGATCCTGCTCGAGAACCTGTTGCGCCGTGTCGGTTCCCGCGACGTTTCCGACGGCGACGTGCGTGCGCTGGCCGCATGGCCGGGCCCGGCCGGCGACGTCGCGTTCATGCCCGGCCGCGTGCTGATGCAGGACTTCACGGGTGTGCCGGCGGTGGTCGACCTCGCCGCGATGCGCAGCGCGGCCCAGCGCGCCGGCGCCGACCCCCTGGCGATCGAGCCGTCGATCCCGGTCGACCTGGTGATCGACCATTCCGTGCAGGTCGACCTCTTCCGCACGCCCGAGGCGTACGAGCGCAACATCGAGTTCGAGTACCGGCGCAACGGCGAACGCTACTCACTGCTCCGATGGGCGCAGCAGGCGTTCGAGGGCCTGCGCGTCGTGCCGCCGGGAGCCGGCATCTGCCACCAGGTGAACCTGGAGCACCTCGGCCAGGTCGTCTCGACGCGCGACGGGGTGGCCTTCCCCGACACGCTCGTCGGTACCGACTCGCACACCACGATGATCAACGGCCTCGGCGTGCTCGGGTGGGGCGTGGGGGGCATCGAGGCCGAAGCCGCGATGCTGGGCCAGCCGATGTTCCTGCCGCAGCCGGTCGTGATCGGCGTGCGGACGATCGGGGCGCTGCCGCCCGGCACGACCGCGACCGATCTCGTGCTGACGCTCACCGAGATGTTGCGTGCCCACGGCGTCGTCGGGAAGTTCGTGGAGTTCTTCGGCGACGGGCTCTCCTCGCTCTCGATCGCCGACCGGGCAACCCTGTCGAACATGTGCCCCGAGTACGGAGCGACCGCGTCGTACTTCCCGATCGACGACGAGACCCTCCGCTACCTTGCGTTCACGGGCCGCGAGGACCGTATCGACCTCGCCGAGCGCTACGCCAAGGAACAGGGCCTGTTCCGGCTCGACGGCGACCCCGAGCCGACGTTCAGCGAGATCCTCGATCTCGACCTGTCGGCCGTCGAACCGTCGGTGGCGGGGCCGAAGCGTCCGCAGGACCGGGTGCCGCTGCCCGCTGTGTGGGATTCGTTCGTGGGAGCGTTCCGCGACCATCTCGAGCCCGACCCGAAGGGCACCGAGGTCGGCCGGTTCGTGGCCGAAGGTGGCACGCCGCGCATCGAGGAGCTGCCCGGCGACGACCACATGGTGAACGCGCCGGCGACCGACGCGTCGATGGGACACGGCAGCGTCGTGATCGCCGCCATCACGAGCTGTACGAACACGTCGAACCCGAGCGTGATGATCGCCGCCGGCCTGCTGGCTCGGAAGGCGGTCGAGGCCGGTCTCGACGTGAAGCCGTGGGTGAAGACGTCGCTCGCCCCGGGATCGCGGGTGGTGACCGACTACCTCGACCGGGCAGGGCTCACGCCGTACCTGGACAAGCTCGGCTTCGCGCTCGTCGGGTACGGGTGCACGACGTGCATCGGCAACTCCGGTCCCCTGATCGAGGAGGTCGCGACCGCGGTCGACGAGGAGGAGCTCAACGTGGTCGCGGTCCTCTCGGGCAACCGGAACTTCGAGGGCAGGGTGCATCCGCAGGTGCGCGCCTCGTACCTGGCGTCGCCCCCGCTGTGCGTCGCGTACGCGCTCGCCGGTCGGGTCGATCTCGACTTGACGACCGAATCCCTGGGCGACGGCTCCGACGGGCAGGTGTTCCTGCGCGACATCTGGCCGAGTCCCGACGAGGTTCGCGACGCGATGGCGACGGCCATCACCGAGGAGCAGTTCACGACGCAGTACAGGCGCATCTGGGACGGCGACGAGCACTGGCAGGATCTCCCGACGCCGACGGGGCCGGTGTACGCGTGGGACCACGATTCGACCTACGTGCGGGAGCCGCCGTTCTTCGAGGGTCTCGACGACGCGCGAGAGATCGGCGACATCGAGGGCGCCCGGGTGCTCGTGAAGGTGGGGGACTCCATCACGACCGACCACATCTCCCCGGCCGGAACCATCAAGGCCGACTCGCCCGCCGGCGAGTACCTGCGCGAGCGGGGTGTCGAGCCGGTCGACTTCAACTCCTACGGCTCGCGCCGGGGCAATCACGAGGTGATGATGCGCGGCACGTTCGCGAACATCCGCCTGCGCAACGACCTGGCGCCCGGCACCGAAGGCCCGTACACCACTCACCTGCCCACGGGTGAGGTAACGAGCATCTTCGAGGCAGCGGAGCGATACCGGGCCGACGGCGCGCCGCTCGCCGTGCTGGCCGGAAAGGAGTACGGCAGCGGCTCGAGCCGCGACTGGGCGGCCAAAGGTCCCGACCTGCTCGGCGTGCGGGTCGTGATCGCCGAGAGCTACGAGCGCATCCACCGTTCGAATCTGGTGGGTATGGGCGTGTTGCCCCTGCAGTATCTCCAGGGTGACTCCGCCGGCACGCTCCGTCTGACCGGCCGGGAGACGCTCGCGGTCCGCGGCCTCGCCGGCGGTATCACGCCGGAGCAGGAGGCGACGGTCGAAGCGGTCGCCGACGACGGCGCGGTCACGTCGTTTCCGGTGAAGGTCCGTATCGACGAGGAGGCCGAGCTCGAGTACTACCGGACCGGCGGCATCCTGCGGCTCGTGCTCGCCCAGATGCTGGGCGGCTGAGCCCGAAGTCGCGGAAGATCGGCGCGGCCGGGGCCCGCCGGCCCTACTCCTCGACGGAGCCGGGCGTCGTGGTGTGCCGCGCGAGGTACGCGGCCGCTTCGGCTCGCCGCGCAACCTCGAGCTTCGACAGGATCGAGGAGACGTAGTTCTTGACCGTCTTCTCGGCGAGACTCAGCTCGTCGCCGATCTCCTTGTTCGTTCGGCCGGCGGCCACGAGCGTGAGGATGCGCTCCTGCTGTGGAGAGAGGCGCGCGAGCTTCTCGTCCTTCATCAGGTGCTTGCCCTTGCGCAGCCGATCGAGCACCGCGCTCGTGACGCCGGGGTCGAGCAGGGAGTCGCCTGCTGCCACCGCTCGGATCGCCCGCAGCAGGTCGCCCGACTTCACCTGCTTCAACACGTAGCCGGAGGCCCCGGCCATGATCGAGGCGAACAGCGCCTCGTCGTCGGCGAACGAGGTGAGCATCAACACCCGGGTATCCGGATGGTCGGCGCGGATCTCGCGCGTCGCCTCGATCCCGCTGCCGTCGGCCAGGCGCACGTCCATCACCACGACGTCGGGCCGAGTGCGGTGCGCCTCGTCGATCGCCTCGCGGACCGTGCCGGCTTGGGCGGTGACCACGACATCGTCTTCCACGTCGAGCATCGCCTTGATACCGTCGCGGACGATCTCGTGGTCGTCGACGAGCATCACGCGCAGCGGCGCCGTCTTCGTCATGACGCCAATCCTAGCGGGGGCTCAGACGCCTGGATGGACGTCCTCGCGCTGCGTTAGCAGCGAGTCCCTGACACGGTCCAGGAAGTCCTTGAGGGTGGCCTCCGCGACCCGGAAGAGGATCGCCCGGTCGATCGTCCGGCCCACGGCGCCCAACGGCGGCACGTACCGGGCGCTCATCGCGAGCTGCGTGCGGTGCGGGTCGAGCGGGGCGATCTCGAGGTCGGCATCGAGCGCAGGGAACAGGCCGCTCGCGCCGACCGCGGTCCACCTGATCGGCACGACGGTCTTGCTCGGCATCTTCACCGGATCATCGAGCTCGATCGCCACCGTGCGAGCCACGCGGATGTCGTCCCCGAAGCCGACGTCGGCGAGCAAGGTGTCGCCCTGGAAGTTCGCATCGCTCGCCAGTCCGGGCAGCCAGGCATGAGGATCGCGCAGCAGGGCGTCCTCGACGCGGTCGGGATCCATCGGCAACTCGACGAAGTAGCGAGCGAACATGCGATCGAGTGTGCAGGCGCGGCCGCGACCGACGCAGGGGCAAAGGTCCCGACGTGGTGGGGACCAAGAGCACCCGCGCCGACCCCCCAGGACTGCAGACTGTGATCG
>Ga0256867_10000213_pt1 | contig 22340 bp, 17 predicted proteins | sample RVTome_15_FD_185939 | JGI IMG/M metagenome (GOLD analysis project Ga0256867, IMG submission 185939) | Soil microbial communities from uranium-contaminated site in the Upper Colorado River Basin, Wyoming, United States - RVT150D86 (HiSeq) ... | reverse complement strand
GAGGCCGTGGAGCAGGCCGCCCGCCAGGAGGGACTGGAGCCACGTGGGTGGCGCACGCCCGACGTCGACCTGGAGGCCCTGGGCGAGCTGGCCAGGCGGACCAAGCCGGATCTCCGCCAGTTCCTGTTCACCGCACCCGACGGCCGCGGTGACGACCGCTCGACCCTCCGCCTGCGCCGCCGGATCGAGGCGACGACCACGGGCACCTACGTGGCCTCGTGCTCGTTCCGCACGATCAACTACAAGGCCCTCACCCCGTCGGACCGCCTCGCCGACTTCTACGCCGACCTGGTCGACCCACGCTTCGAGATCGCCTTCGCCATCTTCCACCAGCGCTTCTCGACCAACACCGCCCCCACCTGGGAGCGGGCCCAGCCGTTCCGGATGCTGTGCCACAACGGCGAGATCAACGCCATCGAGGGCAACGAGAACCGCATGCTGGCCCGCTCTTCGCTGGGCACCGTCGAGGCCGGCCTCGGCCCCGAGGAGCTCTTCCGGCCGGTGGCCGACCACTCCTCCTCCGACTCGGGGAAGCTCGACAACGTGGTGGAGATGCTGACCAGGGCCGGTCGGGACGTGCGCCACGTGATGGCCATGCTCATCCCCGACGCCTGGGAGAACCTGTGCGACATGGACCCAGCGGTGCGCGGGTTCTACGAGTACCACTCGGCGCTGGTGGAGCCGTGGGACGGCCCAGCCGGCGTCGTGTTCACCGACGGTGTGGGCGTAGGGGCGTGCCTCGACCGCAATGGCCTGCGACCGCTGCGCTGGAGCGTGTCGGAGAACGGGTTGATCGTGTGCTGCTCGGAGGTCGGCGCCGTCGATCTCTCCGGCACCGGCATGGTCAGGCGTGGGCGGCTGGGCCGGGGCCAGATGATCTTCGTCGACCCCACCCGGGGGGTGCAGTTCGAGGACGAGCTTAAGGACCGCCTGGCCGCCGCCGGCCCCTACGCCCGCTGGGCCTCGGTCGGACTGCGCAGGCTGGGCACCGGCAAGGCGGTGGTGGAGGTTCCGGACGAGGACGAGCTCGCCGCCCGCCAGGCCATGCACGGGTACACCAAGGAGGACCTGGCCATGGTGGTCCGCCCCATGTACACCGACGGCAAGGAGCCGGTGTTCTCCATGGGCGACGACTCGCCGCTGCCGCCCATGGCCGGTCGGGCCCGCCCTGTCCACCACTACTTCAAGCAGCGGTTCGCCCAGGTGACCAACCCGCCCATCGACCCGCTGCGCGAGGGCTTCGTGATGTCGCTGCGAACCCTGCTGGGACCGCGTGCTCCGCTGCTGACAGAGACACCGGAGGCGTGCCGCCTGCTCGAGCTGGACACGTTCTTCCTGTACCCCTCGACGCTGGAGGAGCTGGCCGACGAGCGGTCCACCCCCTTCCCGACGGCGCGCCTGGACGCCACGTTCCCCCTGCGCGATGGCCCCGGCGGACTGCGCACCGCCATCGAGCGGCTGTGCTCTGCGGCCAGCCGGGCCGCAGCCGAGGGCGCCGGGATCCTGGTGCTCGACGACGGCGCCGCCGGACCCGAGCGGGTGCCGGTCCCGAGCGTGCTCGCCACCGGCGCCGTGCACCACCGCCTCGTCGCCGACCGACTCCGCTCCGAGACCGCTCTGGTGGTGGTGAGCGATTCCGCACGGGACGTCCACGAGTTCGCATGCCTCCTCGGCTACGGCGCCGATGCCATATGCCCCCGCCTGGCGCTCATGTCGGTGGCCCAGGAGGTGGACTCCGCCGAGGACGGCGATCTGCTGGCACCCGAGGCCCAGAACCGGTTCCAGGCCGCGGTCGAGGCCGGCGTGCTCAAGATCCTCTCGAAGATGGGGATCAGCACCGTCGACTCCTACCGGGGTGCGCAGATATTCGAGGTGCTGGGCCTGGCCGACGAGGTGGTGGAGACCTGCTTCAGGGGCACGGTCAGCGAAGTGGGCGGGCTGGGCTGGACTGAGCTGGGCGAGGACTGCCTGGCCCGGCACGCCCTGAGCGACCTCGAGTCGCCCGGCTACTACCGGGTGCGCACCCGTGGCGAGTACCACGGCAAGGGCAAGGAGGTGGTGGACGCCCTCAACGAGCTGTCGCTGGTGTCCGAGCCGGCACCGGCGCGAGGCCGGGCCCGGATCCAGCGGGACGTGGCCAGCGATCGGGTCACCGATCCCGATCCACGCGTCACCGACCGGGCGCTGGCCAACATGACGGCGGCCCACCTGCTGCAGCGCGCCATCAAGGGCGAGAGCTACGACCGCTACGAACACTTCGCGGAGCTGGTCAACGGACGGCCGGCCACCGAGTTGGGGGACCTGCTCGAGCTCGCCACCGGTGCCGTTGCGGTGCAGCTGGAAGAGGTGGAGCCGGCCAGGGAGATCATCAGGCGCTTCTCGACAGGGGCCATGTCGCACGGGGCACTGTCGCGCGAGGCCCACGAGACCCTGGCCAGGGCCATGAACCTGATCGGGGGAATGGCGAACTGCGGGGAGGGTGGTGAGGACCCGTCCCGCTACCGCACCCGTGGATCGGGCCGTGACGATCGCAACAGCCGCATCAAGCAGATCGCCTCGGGTCGCTTCGGCGTCACTCCGGAGTACGTCGCCCATGCCGACGAGCTGAACATCAAGATGGCCCAGGGCTCCAAGCCAGGCGAGGGCGGCCAGCTCCCCGGGCACAAGGTGAGCGACGAGATCGCCCGGCTGCGCCACACCCAGCCTGGGGTGGCCCTGATCTCGCCGCCACCGCACCACGACATCTACTCCATCGAGGACCTGGCCCAGCTCATCTACGACCTCAAGCAGGTGAACGCGGCCGAGGTGTCCGTGAAGCTGGTGGCCGAGGACGGCGTGGGCACGATCGCAGCCGGCTGCGTGAAGGCCCTGGCCGACGTGGTTCAGATCAGCGGGCACAACGGCGGCACAGGAGCCAGCCCCCTGTCGTCGATCAAGCACGCCGGCATGCCCTGGGAGCTCGGCTTGGTGGACGCCCAGCGCCAGCTCATCGCCAACGGCCTTCGCAGCCGGGTGCGCCTGCGCGTCGACGGCGGGTTCATGACGGGCCGCCACGTGGTGGTGGCCGCGCTGCTGGGCGCCGACGAGTACAGCTTCGGCACAGCGGCCATGATCGCCGAGGGCTGCATCATGTTGCGCGCCTGCCACCGCGACACCTGCAAGCCGGGCGTGGCCACCCAGCGCCCCCACCTGCGGGCCAACTTCGCGGGGACGCCAGAGGGGGTGGCGGCCTACTTCCACTACGTTGCCGAGGAGGTTCGCTCACTCCTGGCCGGGCTCGGTCTGCGCACCCTGGACGAGGCCATAGGTCGTGTCGACCTGCTCGACCAGCGCAGCACCGGGGATCCGCGCGTCGACGCCGTCGACCTGGCGCCGTTGCTGCGCGCACCGCCGGGCGACGCCGCGGCACCGCGCCGGTTCGTGGAACGCGTGGAGCTGCAGCGACCCCGGTCCGACCTGGGGGACCGGCTCCTGGCCGACGCCTTCCGAGCCGTATGGGACGGGGACGTCATCGACCTCGAGTACCAGATCCGCAACTCCGACCGCACGGTCGGCGCCGCCCTCGGTGGCGCCATCGGGCTGGAGTTCGGCGAGGTCGCCCCCCGGGGCACCGCCCGGGTGCGCTTCGTCGGCCAGGCCGGGCAGAGCTTCGGGGCGTTCCTGACCGCGGGAGTCGAGCTGACACTGCTCGGAGAGGCGAACGACTACGTGGGCAAGGGCATGGGCGGCGGGCGCATCGTGGTGCAACCGCCCCTCGACGACATGTCCCGCCATGGCGACATGGGAATGCCGCCCGCCCTGATCGGCAACACCTGCCTCTACGGAGCCACCGGTGGTGAACTGTTCGTGGCCGGTACGGCCGGCGAGCGGTTCGCGGTCCGCAACTCTGGGGCCACGGCGGTGGTCGAGGGCGCTGGCGACCACTGCTGCGAGTACATGACAGGCGGCACCGTGGTCGTGTTGGGCGACATCGGCTACAACCTCGGCGCCGGCATGACCGGGGGCGAGGTCTTCGTCTGGACGTCGGCAGGCTCAGACGAGCTCGTGTCCCGACTCAACACCGATCTGGTGACCGTCGAGCGCCCCGAGGTGGAGGAGCTGGCGCAGGCCCGCTGGCTCATCGAGCGCCACCTGGAGCTGACGGACTCGGAGCGGGCGGCCAAGCTCGTGGAGAACTGGGACCGGACGGTCAGCCAGCTCTGGCACATCGTGCCCCGCGACAGGGCCGCCCACATGCGCCGCCAGGCGGCCGAGCGGGTGGCCACGACGGCCTGACGGTGTGGCACGCTCGGCACCGTGAAGCTCAACCTGACCGCAGACGAACTCCTCACCACCACGCGCGCCGTCCGCAAGCGCCTCGACCTCGACCGCCCGGTGGAACCCGAGGTCGTCGAGGAGTGCATCGACATCGCCCTGCAGGCCCCGACGGGGTCAAACGCGCAGGGCTGGCAGTGGGTGATCGTGACCGAGCCGGAGCTGAAGCAGGCCATCGCCGACTTCTACGGCCGCAACTTCGACGCCTACGCCGGGCGCGCCGACCAGCCCACGTACGCCGCCGACGATCCGCGCCACGAGCAACGGCCCCGCGTGGTGAGCTCGGCCACGTACCTGCGCGAGAACTTCCACCGGGTGCCCGTCATGGTGATCCCCTGCATCGCCGGGCGCCTCGACACCGGGACCTCGACCATGATGCAGGCCAGTGCCTGGGGCTCGCTGCTGCCAGCCGTGTGGAGCTTCGTGCTGGCTCTGCGCGAGCGTGGATTGGGGAGCGCTTGGACCACGCTGCACCTACCCAACGAGCGTGAGGTGGCCGACCTGTTGGGCATCCCCTTCGATCGGGTCACCCAGGCTGGGCTCTTCCCGGTGGCTTACACCTTGGGCACCGACTTCCGACGGGTGGAGCGCCTGGGGGCCGCAGACGTGATGCACTGGAACCGATGGTGACCACGGGTCGGTGACCCCACCGGCGTTCCGCCCGACGGCGGGCCGGAGGGCGTGCGAGACTCGACCACCACGATGACGAAGGACCTCGGTCTCGACAGCAACCCGGGGAGGGCGGTGGTAGCGGCGGTGGCCGCCCACGGCCGTGCGGCCGTCAAGGAGCTGACCAGGTCAGGCAACAGCGAGAGCTATCCCGACGCCGTCCACGAGTTCCGTAAGCACGTCAAGCAGATGCGGGCCCTGCTCCGCCTGGTCCGGCCGTGGCTCGGCGACGAGGGGACCGACGCCAACGCCGAGCTCCGCTCCGCCGGCCACCTGCTGGCAGGTGCGCGCGATGCCACAGTGGCTGTGGAGACCCTCGACGCCCTGGCCGACGGTGCCGTCCCCCATCCGTGGCCCTCCCTGAAGGGACGCCTGGCGGCGCGAGCCGCCGCAGCCAACGACGAGCTGCGCCTCCACTCCGAGCGGGGCGCGGCCGCGGTCGAGGTGGTCGGAGCCCTGAGCCGCCGCTGCGAGGACTGGCCGGTGGAGGCGATAGGCGCGACGGAGCTGGCCTCGGCTCTGGCCCGCTCCTACCGCCGGGGACGTCGACGCCTGGCCGAGGTGGAGGAGGCGCCGACGACCGAGGCCTTGCACGAGCTGCGCAAGCGGGCCAAGGACCTTCGCTACCAGGTGGCGTTCCTGGCGCCGGCGCGGCCAGCGCTGCTCACGGCCTGGGAGGACGAGCTCCACCTGCTGACCGACCAGATCGGCGACGATCACGACCTGGCCAACGTGGAGCTGGCGGCCCGCCCCATGGGCGGCCTGGAAGGCCGGGCCATGGCCGAGCTGCGCGACCGCAGGTCGGAGCTGCAGGGCAACGCGGTGGCGCTGGCCCGGCGGCTGTACGCGGCCCGCCCGGCCACGATCAGGGCGCTGGTGACCGCCCAGCTCTGCGAGCACGAGGCGCTGCGGCTCCCGGGGGTGGCGGCGGTGGCGGCCCAGCCCTCCTAGCCAGCGGTCCCGCGTGACACCTCGCGGATCCGCTGGGCCACGTCGGCGGCGGCCTGCTCCAGGTCGCGCTGCAGGCGCTCCAGGCGCTCACGGTCGTCCATGGTGGCCAGGCGCCGACGGAGCCGGTCCCAGCCCCACTCCCGGTGTGCGCTCCGATGCCAGCGGCCGCGGCCGTGTCGTGTCCTGCTCATGTCGCATCTCCTGTCGGTGCTCGGCGCTCGCGCAGGGCGGCGAGCGTGGTCTCCAGCTCGGCGAGCGACCGCGTCCACGCTTCGAGCAGCGCGGCGCCGTCGGTGGTGAGGGCGTAGGTGCGCTTGGCGCGACCGCCCAGATCGTCGCGCCACTCGCTCGTGACGATGCCCTCCTCTTCGAGCGAGCGGAGCAGCCGGTAGAGGTTTCCCAGGTCGACCCGTTCCGCCGGGGCGATGGTCTCGATGGCCTCGGCCAGGTCGTACCCGTGGGTCGGGCCCTCGGCCAGCACCACGAGCAACGCCGGCTCGACGAATCGCTCCACCCTGGCCTGGGCCCACCAACCGGCAGCGGCGTCACGACCGCGGGTGCGGCGGGTCGAGCGACGGGACCGGTGGGCACCGCGCCCGCCGTGTCGGGGTGTCACGAGGGCCGCCTGGCCGTGACCAGCCAGGCGGCTCCCCCGAGCTCGACCCCGGTCGGGCCCATGTGGTCGGCCACGAGCCGCCGCAACTCCTCCTCAGCGGCCTCCACCAGCTCCGGCCCTGCGGCCAGAACGGGTTCGAAGCCCGACGAGGACTTCATGAAGGCCACCGTCTCGGTGACGGTGGGGCCAGCGGTGAGCAGCCGCCTGTGGCTCTCCACCAGGACGTCGGTGGCTCCTGCGTCGAGGAGCAGCCGGCGGATGGCCGAGGGGTCGCTGAGGGCGAACATGCCGGGCATGCCGGGCGCAGGGGTGGGCGCCGCGTCGGGGACCAGGCGGGCCACCACAGCGGCCGGCAGCGCGAAGAGGTCGGATTCGCTGCGCTCCTGCCACACGACGACGGCCAGACGGCCACCGGGACGCAGGCGGCTCACCAGGTGGGAGAAGGCGGCTGCAGGGTCGGCGAAGAACATCACCCCGAAGCGGCTCAGCAGCGCGTCGAAGTGGGACTCGGGAAGGTTCACGATGGCTGCGTCGGCCACCACGAGCTCGAGGTTGGTGATGGCCGCCTCGGCCGCCCGGGTGCGAGCCAGGTCCGTCATGGGCTGGGACAGGTCGACCCCGACGACGCTGCCGTCGGGGGCCACGAGCCGGGAAGCCTGCATGGCCAGCTGCCCGGTGCCGGAACCGACCTCCAGGACCCGCTCCCCCGGCTGGAGCCGGGCCGCGGCCAACACAGCGGCGCCCATGGGATCGAGCAGCGTGTCGAAGTGGTCGACGCCGTCGACCCAGTGTCGGCCGGGTTCGCCATTCCAGCGGGCCGCAATCGACCGGGCGAGTTCTCCCGCATCGGGTTCGGCTCGTCGTTCGTTGCGCAGGTCGTTGCTCATTACTGTGTTTTTTACACTGTTAGTTGGGCAGCCGTCAAGGAACTGGTCGATCAACCGGTCGGCCACCGGAATCCGCTCCCTCAGACCACCAGCCGCATGCCGGTGGCCGCCATCGACCGGTCTTCGTGGGGAAGGTCCACGACGAACTCGGTCAGGTGGGAGGGGAAGAGGTGCTCGGCCACCAGTACGGCTCGACCGCCGCGATCGTGGGTCACCCGCCAGGCCCGCAGCATCGGCGACCCCACCGGCACCTCCAGCACGGCCGCATCGGGCTCGGAGGCCACGGTGGCGCTGATGGCCTGGTGGGCCCCACCCACCTCGACGGGTAGGAGGTCGATGAAGGACTGGCGCTCGACTGCAGCCCGAGACAACTCGTCGGCCAGCTCGCGGGGGCACCAGACGGTGACGAGGGCGAACGGCTGGTGATCGGCCAGGTTGAGCCGTCGCACCTCGAGCACCTCGTCTCCCTCCAGCAGCTCGGCCACAGCGGTGGGCGGCAGGCGATAGGCGAACGAGAGCACCCGGCGTTCCGGGGAGCGCCCCGAGGCGGCCAGTTGCTCCTCGATCGTGCCCAGGCGAGCCAGCGATTGGCGCAGGGGCGGGGTGGCGACGAACCAGCCGAAGCCTTGGCGGGCGTCGACGAGGCCTTCGGTCCTGAGGGCATCGAGGGCCCGCCTGATGGTGACCCGGCTGGCTTCGTAGGCGCTCGAGAGCTGCGCCTCGCTGGGCAGGAGGTCTCCCGGCCCTAGCTCCCCCGACGCAATCCGGTGGCGCAGGTCCTCACCGATCTGCGCGTAACGGGGCTTGCGTTCTTGTTTCATACTTGTATTATCACGTGTATGGCAATCGTTGTCCACTGTGGGGATCGCACCGAGCACCGGATCGGACAGGCCGGTCCGGCAGCGGTCGGGGTGCCGGCCAGGGGTGGCAACATGCCAGCGAAACCGTTCACCGCCGACGAGCACCCCATCTCGAGGAGTCCACGATGACCGTCGAAGCGACCACCCCCCTCGATCTCATCGGTGAGGTCTACGCCAGCCTCGACGATCGTCTGGCCGTGGGCCGGGAGCGCCTCGGCCGGCCTCTCACCCTGGCCGAGAAGATCCTCGTCAACCACCTCGACGACCCCGCCGCCGGCGGCATGGAACGTGGCGTCTCCTACACCGATCTACGTCCCGATCGGGTGGCCATGCAGGACGCAACCGCACAGATGGCGTGGCTGCAGTTCATGACGGCCGGCCTGGCGGAGGTGGCCGTCCCCACCACGACGCACTGCGACCACCTGATCCAGGCCAAGGAGGACGGCAGGGTCGACCTGCTGGCAGCCCTGGAGGGAAACAGCGAGGTGTACGACTTCCTCGAGACCGTCTGCGCCCGCTACGCGGCCGGGTTCTGGAAGCCCGGCAGCGGGATCATCCACCAGGTGGTGCTCGAGCAGTACGCCTTCCCCGGCGGGATGATGATCGGCACCGACAGCCACACCCCCAACGCCGGCGGGCTGGGCATGGTGGCCATCGGCGTGGGTGGCGCCGACGCCGTCGATGTCATGGTGGGCATGCCGTGGAACGTGCGCTGGCCCGGTCTCATCGGTGTCCACCTGACCGGTGAGCTCTCCGGGTGGTCGGCACCCAAAGACGTCATCCTGAAGGTGGCCGAGATCCTGACCGTGAAGGGCGGCACCGGAGCAATCGTCGAGTACATCGGACCAGGGGCTCGCAGCATCTCATGCACCGGGAAGGCCACGATCTGCAACATGGGCGCCGAGATCGGCGCCACCACCTCGCTGTTCGCCCACGACGACGCCATGACCCGGTACCTCAAGGCCACCGGCAGGGAGGCCATGGCCGATGCCGCCGAGGCCGTGGCCCACCACCTGCGCCCCGACGACGAGGTGCTGGCCGATCCCGGTGCGTACTACGACCGGGTCATCGAGCTCGACCTCTCCACCCTGGGACCGCACATCAACGGACCCCACTCCCCCGACCGGGCCCGGCCCCTGGCGGCACTCGGCGCCGAGGCCGAGGCCGAGGGCTGGCCGCTCGAGCCGAGCGCGGCCCTGATCGGCAGCTGCACGAACTCCAGCTACGAGGACATCACCAGGGTGGCCTCCCTGGCCCGGTTCGCCAGCGAGAACGGCCTGCAGGCCCGGACCGAGCTACTCATCACCCCAGGGTCGGAGCAGGTGAGGGCCACGATCGAGCGCGATGGCCTGCTGGGCGACCTGCAGGCCATCGGCGCCACCGTGCTGGCCAACGCCTGCGGCCCCTGCATCGGCCAGTGGAGCCGCAGCGACATCTCCGAGGGCGACGTCAACACCATCGTGACCAGCTACAACCGCAACTTCCCCAAGCGCAACGACGGGAACCCCAACACCCTGGCCTTCGTGACCTCACCAGAGACGGTGATGGCCATAGCGCTGGCCGGCACGCTCGACTTCGACCCCGTCAAGGACTCGATCACCTCCCCCGACGGTCGGGATGTGCGGTTGCCCGAGCCGGTGGGCGAGGAGCTCCCGGCGGCCGGCTTCACACCCGGCGAGTCGGGCTTCGTGGCCCCGCCGGAGGACGGCAGCGCGGTCGAGGTGGCGGTGTCCCCCCAGAGCGATCGCCTTCAGCTGCTCGAAGCGTTCGAGCCGTGGGACGGCAACGACCTGCGGGACCTGGCCGTGCTGGTCAAGGCGCACGGCAAGTGCACCACCGACCACATCTCCATGGCCGGGCCGTGGCTGCGCTACAGAGGCCACCTCGAGAACATCAGCGGCAACCTGTTCATGGGCGCCGTCAACGCCTTCACGGGCACCGCAGGCGAGGGCAAGGACCAGCTCGACGGCCAGACCAAGCCGTTCCCCGAGATCGCCCGCCACTACCACCAGGCGGGACAGGGCTGGGTGGCTGTCGGCGACGAGAACTACGGGGAGGGATCCTCCCGCGAGCACGCCGCCATGGAGCCCCGCTTCCGCGGCTGCTGCGCCGTCGTCGTGCGCTCCTTCGCCCGCATCCACGAGACCAACCTCAAGAAGCAGGGGGTGCTGGCCCTGACCTTCGTCGACCCCGCCGACTACGACAAGGTCGGCCACGACGACAGGGTGGCGATCCTCGACCTGCACCGGTTGGCTCCTGGTCAGACGCTGACGATGCGCCTGTCCCACCCCGACGGCTCCTCCGATGACGTCGAGGTCAGCCACACCATGAACGGGGAGCAGATCGAGTGGTTCACGGCCGGATCAGCGCTGAACCTGATACGCCGCCGCCTCCAGGCCACTTGAGGGCTAGGGCCCCTCTCGCTGCCTGCACTGCGCCCTTCGGGCCCTGCTCGGCAGTAAACGGTGCCGTCGCAGCAGCCACCGGCAGCGCGTTCCACGCCCGTGGGGGCCCCTGCTCCAAGGGCTGGTTTCAGTCGCGCATGCTGATGGTGCCCATGACGTCCTGGGCACCGCCCTCGGGTGCGGCGATCTCACTGACCCGCTCGTCGACGTCGTCGTACTCGAGGCGCAGGGCCCTGCACATGATGGCGTGCAGGCGGTAGCTGGCCACGGCGTAGGTGAGCTCCAGGACGGCCACCTCACCGAGGGCGTCGCGCAGGACTTCGAAGGTGGCGCCCTGCACGCGGCCGTCGGCCAGGACCAGCTCGTCGGTGTAGGCCAGCACCGCTCGCTGCAACGGCGTGAACACGTCGGCCACCATCCAGGAGGGGATGGCGGCGACCTGCTCGTCGTTCAGTCCGGCCCGCCGGGCCGCTTTGCAGTGCTGGCTGAAGACGAAGCGGCTGCCGGCAGCGAAGCCCGTACGGGTCAGGGCCAGCTCGCGCAGCTCGGCCGGCAGTGTCCGCTCGGGACTGCTGAGCAGGGCGAAGCCGGAGACCATGTGGTCGAGCAGCGCTGGGACCTGGGCGAAGACGGTCCACCAGTCCCCACGGGTGCCCGTGGCCGTTCCCGGCTCGGCCACCGGGTCCCGCTCACCGAAGAGGCGCTGGTAGACGGCGAGGACCGAGTCGGCTGCCTCGACGCGGGGGATCTGTCGGGTTCTCGGCACGGAACGTATGGTAGGGACGGCGTCCACAGCGGAGGAACAGCGATGTCCGACGATGGGTTCGAGCTGCGGGGTATCAACCACCTGGCCCTGGTGAGCAGCGACATGGCTCGTACGGTCGACTTCTACACGAACGTGCTCGGCATGCCCCTCACCAAGACCCTGGAGATCCCGGGGGGTGCACAGCACTTCTTCTTCGACTGCGGCAACGGCGATCACGTGGCCTTCTTCTGGTTCCCCGAGGCGCCACCCCACGCTCCGGGCCTGGCCGCCGCGGCCGATCTCCCCGGTCGGGGAGGGATCGTCTCTGCGCACGGCTCGATGAACCACGTGGCCTTCGACATCCCTCCCGAGAAGATGGAGGAGTACGTGCAGCGCCTGCGCGACCGCGGCGTCGAGGTGACCGAGATCATCAACCACGACGACAGCCCCACCACCATTGCCAAGGAGATGCATCCGGGCGTCTTCATCCGCTCGGCGTACTTCAACGACCCCGACGGCATCCTGTTGGAGTTCGCCTGTTGGACCAGGGAGCTGGGCACCGACGACGTCAGCCACGCCCCGGCCGATGCCACCGGACGGCGCGCGGAGCTGGCGCCCTCGAGCTGAGCTGGTTCTCCCTGGCTGACCGGCTCGGGCCTCTGCCCTTCGGCCCTCAGACGTCGAGCTGTGACCGCAGGCGGGCCAGCTCGGAGTGGTACACGTCGACGTTGCCCAGCTTGACCTTTTCGTAGCCACGCACCAGGTCGGGCAGGTTGGCCAGCTCGGTGGCCAGCTCGACGTTGGCGTCGGTGACCCTGGAGGCCAGCTTCTCGACCAGGTTGCGGTACTCCTTGACGAGCGAGCGCTCGACCCTGCGCACCCTGGCGTAGCCGAAGGGATCCATGGGCGTGCCGCGCAGCCGCTTGGCCCCGCGCAGGGAGGTCAGCGCCGGCTTGAACCACGGGCCGAGACGAATCTTGCGATCCATCCCCATGGCCCGCAGCGAGGGCGGGTGCAGGTTCCATGACACCTTGACGTCGCTGCCGACGGCGTCGGTGACCTGCAGCTCGGCCGTCTCCTCCAGGTGCAGGCGAGCCACCTCGTACTCGTCCTTGTACGCCATCAGCTTGTACATGTAGCGGGCCACGGCCTCGGCGAACTCGTCGTGACCGGTCCCGGCCGCCTTGGCCACGGTGTCGAGGTACTTCCGGGCGTAGCGCTCGTCCTGGTAGTCGGCCAGGTCGGCCGCACGCAGGCGCACGATCCGGCCCAGCTCGCCCTCGTCGAGCCCGGCGGCGGCGATGGCCTCGGCGAGCGCGGCCGACGGCTTGGGCATGTGATCCTCGGGGTAGACCGAGGCGGCGCGCACCCGCTCGGGGTCGATCGCCCACATGCGCCCCCAGCGGAAGGCCAGCTTGTTGGCCTCGACGGCGGCACCGTTCAGCTCGATGGCCTGCTCGATGGCTTCCGCACCGATGGGCAGAGCACCGATCTGGTAGGCCACGCCGACCTGGAAGATGTTCGCCGTCACCGAGTCCCCGAACAGTCGCTCAGTCAGTTCAACGGCGTCGAGGTAGCGGTTGTGATCGGCCCGCGTGGCCGCGTCGAGCTGGGCTTTCAGCGACTTCTGGTCGGGGAACTTCGCCTTGGTGTCGCGGATCATCAGGCCCGTCGGCGTCTTGGTGGTGGAGGTCACGGCCACCGTGCGCTCCGTGGAGGTGCCCGTCAGGTTGTTCGGCGCCAGGCCGACCAGCATGTCGAACACCAGGTAGAGGTCCACGGAGCCGGAAGTGATCTTGTTGGTGCCCTCGACGGGCTCGTCGGTCAACCGCAGGTCGGACACGACCGGTCCCGCCTTCTGCGACAGGCCCGTCTGGTCCAGGCCGCCGACGTACTTGCCGGCCAGCGTGGCCGCCGTACCCAGCACCTGGGACACCGTGACCACCCCGGTGCCGCCGATCCCCGGCATGCGGATGGTGAGGTCGTGGGTGGGCACGATCGCAGTGGGCTCGGGCAGGTCTGCCGGGTCCAGCTCGGGCCGGCGCCTGGCGCCTCCCTCGGACCGCGACGCCTTGCGCAACCCCTTCTTGCGGGGGACGACGGTGAGGAAGGCGGGGCAGTCACCCTCGAGGCACGAGTAGTCCTTGTTGCACGACGACTGGTGGATCGCCGTCTTGCGCCCGAACTCGGTCTCGATGGGCTGCACCGACAGGCAGTTGGACTTCACGCCGCAGTCGCCGCAGCCCTCGCACACCCGTTCGTTGATGACCACCCGGATGGGCGGATCGTCGGCCAGGCCCCGCTTGCGATCGCGGCGCTTCTCGGCCGCGCACTGCTGGTCGTGGATCAGCACCGTGACCCCGGGCTCGGTGGCCAGCACCTCCTGGGCCTCGATGATGCGGTCCCTGTCCCACACCTCGACGCTGCCCGGCAGGTCGACGCCCCTGTACTTGCCCCTGTCGTCGGTGGTGATCAGCACCCTGGTCACCCCTTCGGCCAGCAGCCACGACGAGAGCCGGTTGACTGGCATGGCGCCAGCGGCATCCTGGCCACCGGTCATGGCCACGGCGCCGTTGTAGAGGATCTTGAAGGTCATGTGGGATCCGGCCGAGACCGCCTGACGGATGGCCAGCGATCCTGAGTGGGCGAAGGTGCCGTCGCCCATGTTCTGGATGAAGTGGTCGACGTCGACGAAGGGCTCGATGCCGACCCAGTGGGCGCCCTCACCACCCATGTGGGTGTTGCCCATCACCGTGCCCACCCGCTTGGGGTCCATGAGGCCGACCAGGCCGTGGCACCCGATCCCGCCGCCTACCAGGGCATCCTCAGGGGCCTTGGTGCCCGTGGAGTGTGGGCAGCCAGAGCAGTAGTACGGAGTGCGCGAGGGCAGCATCTCCAGCCGCTGCCCGGCCAGGGGCGTCTCCACCTCGACGTGAGCCGGCACCAAGCGGCTGGGGTCGACGTGCGTGGTGACGCGGCGGCGCAGTGGCTCCACCAGGGAATCCGCGTCGAGCGCGCCGTGGCCCGGCACCAGCAGTGCCCCTTCGGGATCCTTCTTGCCGATGACCGCCGGCGCGTCGCCGAGCCCGTACAGGGCGTCGCGCAGGTGCATCTCGATGAAGGGTCGCTTCTCCTCCAGCACCACGATCTCGCGCAGGCCGCGCGCGAAGGCCCGCATGACGTCGCGGTCCATCGGGTAGAGCATCGACAGCTGGAACAAGCGGATGCCCAGACCGCCGAGGTCGCCCTCGCTCACGCCCAGCACCCGGAACGCCTCGATCACCTCGTGGTAGACGCGACCGGAGGCGACCACGCCCAGCCAGGCGTCGGGCGCGTCGTGGGTGACGCGGTTGAGCTTGTTCTCCACGCCGTACATGCGGGCCAGCTCGAGGCGGGCCTCGTAGATCTCCCGCTCCACGGCGTTGGTGACCGGGGGCCCGATGCTGCCCCGCACCTTGGGGATGTAGGGCTGGCCGTTCCAGATCAGCTCGGGGATGACCGGGTCGATGCGACCGGGCCCGACCTCGACGGTGCCCGACCCGTCGGCCACGGCGGTCACGATCTTGATGCCGCTCCACAGACCGCTGGTCCGCGACATGGCCACGCCGTGCAGGGCCAGGTCGAGCACCTCCTGGACGTTGCCGGGGTGCAGCGTCGGGACGTGGAGGTCGGCCAGGCCCCACTCCGACGAGGAGGGCAGGGTGGAGGACTTGTTGGACGGGTCGTCGCCGGTCAGCGCCAGCACCCCGCCGGTGCGTGAGGTACCCGCGTAGTTGGCGTGGCGGATGGCATCGCCCGACCGGTCCAGGCCTGGTGACTTGCCGTACCAGACTCCGAGCACGCCCTCGAAGCGCTGCCCCGGGAAGGTGACCGCCACCTGGCTCCCCATCACCGCCGTGGCCCCCAGATCCTCGTTGAGGCCCGGCTTGTGGACGATGTCGAGCGAGTCGAGGAGGGCCTTGTGGGCGATCAGCTCGCGGTCGTAGCCGCCGAGCGGGGAGCCCTGGTAGCCGGAGATGAATCCGGCCGTGCGCTGCCCGGCCCGCCGGTCTGCCCTGATCTGCTCAATGGGGGCGCGCACCAAGGCCTGGACACCGGTGAAGAAGAAGCTGCCCGCCTCTTCCCGGTACTTGGCATCGAGGTCGAACTCGCTGCTGTCGCTGCGGCCACTGATCAGATCGGTCATCGCGGACTCCCCCGGGGACGGAACGGCGACAGCCTATGGCCTGACGCCACCCGCGACGTATTACCGGACGACCGTCCGCAGTTGTGTGCCTCCAGGGGCGACCGCGCACGGGCGCGACCTGGGCTGGCCTCCGTCTGTGCGCCGAGTCAGCGGAGCCGCCTATCGCGGTCCAGCCGCAAGCTCCTCACGGACGATCTACGCGCCTTCGACCAAGGAGGTCATCCTGCCGAAGTCGACCTGGCGCGGGAGGTACTTCATCGCGCAGTCGGGCGCCGCCACGCTCGGTCGTCCTGTTGCCTCCTCGAGCCATTCCGGAGCCAAACCGCCAGCGCTCATTGGCAGGCACCCGCGGCGGAAAGCGCGCGGCCAGCCTCGCTCGAGCGATCGGCCAGTCCGGCTGCGCGCACGAGCCGACGAGCGAAGTTGGAAGGAGCTTCGACAGTGGAACAAGCCTGCTCGTGTCCCGGCCGCTGCAGGAAGCCTGCCGGGACACGACCAGTCAGTTGGAGCTCGCCACCTCGTAGCCCTCGTGGTTCTTCACCATGAAGAGCGCGCCGAGGAAGAACCCGTAGATCAGGTGCCAGACGAGCACCGCAGCCGGCAGCTTCCATCCGTCAGGACCGTAGAAGCTGAAGAACCCGTATCCCTGCTTCGGCACGTACGCGTATGGCACCAATATGCCGACGCTGATGATCGACATGATGACGCTGTACAGGAGCCCGGAGACGACGTTGCCGCCACGGGTGTTGCGGAACGGCATCAGGGGTAGGAAAAGCACCGCGTAGAGGATCGCGAAGACGATCCCGTTCACGAAGTGGAGCGTCTGACCCACGAAGAACGACCCGGTGGTGTTGAACTCGGCGCCGAGGAGGCCGAGCGCGCCGTTGTACAGCGGCCACGGCAGCGTCGGCAGGCCGATCGCCGGGAACACGTAACCGAAGTACGTGCCGAGCTGCGTCGCGATCAGGCCGACAAGAGCGATGCCCCCGACGCGGTGCCGATCGACCCAGTTGAACCACCACGGTGCGATCCCGCCGGCGGTCTTGAGTCGGGCCGCTTCCCCTATCGACCCCCGGTCCGCCGTCGTCGGGCTGGCGGTGATTGTCATCTCCCTACCCCCCTTTTGCCCCCAGTGTCGGGCACAATGTCCGACCAGCGGTCACTGTACCACCGTGCGTACACCACCGCCCGGCTACGCCAAGTGAGGTCTGTAGTCGATGTGCCGGTCGACGTTCAGATAGGATCTCGATGCGGATCGGGGCGGTTCCTTCTCGGCTAGATCCCCCAGGAGCCCGCGCAACGGTCGGCAGGGGCGAAAGCCGCGCATGACGCCCAAGGGCATGTCGAAATCGGCCAAGTGTCTTCGCGATTGCGGACGCGATGCACCACGTATATGCAGCGATCGCGGTATATGCAGCGATCGCGGCTGCTGGCATCACCGTGCAGCTGGACTGTCCGGATCTGGCCATGGGCCGGCAGTCGTCCTATGCGCACATGGACACCGCCGAGTTCCGCGGTCGCGTCGCCGTGAACATCGAGGCGCTGAACCACGCCGTTCGTGACATCCCCGCCAATCAGCTGCGAATGCATCCTTGTTGGGGCAACTACTTCAGTCTCGTCTTCCTCCGATAGGGAGTCTCGCATCTGACGCAGACGGATCTGCAGAGCTGGCAAGTCGAAATGGCCCGGTTCATGAAGAAGGTGTCGATCGCCGGCGGAGGGGTGGTGCTGGCTTCTCGTGATGGACCAGCACGCGGCATGGGGTCTCGGTACCGAGCTCCTGGACGACGGACATCTTTGCGTGAAGCGTTCGCGGATAGTGGGAAGCGAATGACGCCCTCGTGGAGGCCATGGCGGCGGTCAAGTGCTCAGGAAGCGCTCGATCTCCGACAAGAACTGGGGCCAGGCGGGCTCGTCCTCGAGGATCAGATGATTGGAGCTCTCCAGTGGCACGAAGCGGCTGGCCGGGATGCGGGCCGCCAGCTGTCGGCCCAGGGCGAATGGCCACACCTGGTCGCCGCGGCTGTGCAGCACCAGCGTCGGCGTACGGACCTGGTCAGCGAGCTCGGTGACGTCGAGCTCGAAGAACGCCTGCAGGAAGCGGGCCGCGTTGTCGGGCGACGTGGAGCGCCGCTGGAGCTCGTCGAAGTCCTGCCACTGCTGGCGCGTGCCCTCGGGCATGAAGGCGCTGCTGAACACCTGCCGGAAGGCGGGGCTGCGGCGGCCCCAGCCCAGCCGCGCCAGGTCGATCAGCAACTGGGCCTGCTCGTGGCGGCGCTCGTCCCCCCCGTTGGCCAGCCAGCCTCGGGCGTAGGAGCCGTACAGGATCAGGTGCGACACCCGCTCGGGGTGCCGCACCGCGTAGGCGATGGCCACGGCCGCGCCCTGGGAGATGCCCAGCAGCGGGAACCGATCCACGCCGACGTCGCCGACGACCGTCTCCAGGTCCTGGACCCAGGTGTCGAGCGAGAAGTCGTCGACGTCCCAATCCGACAGGCCGCAGCCGCGCTCGTCGTAACGGATCACCTGGTACCTGCGACCCAACGCCTCCAGCCAGTGTCGCCACACCGGGCTCTGCCAGTCGTAGTCGAGATGGGTGAGCCAGTTGGCGGCCTTGACCAGGGGCGGTCCCTGGCCGTGGGTGGCCCGGGCGATGCAGACCCCGTCGGGTGACCAGCAGAACCCGATCTCCTGGTTGCCAGCCGGTCCCTGGGACGGTCCGGCGCCGACCCGGTCCTCGTTCGGCTCCACCTCGACCGCCTCGGCCACCAGGCGGTAGCCGACGCCGTGCACGGTGCGGATGATCCACTGGCGTCTGCCGTCGTCGCCCACCGCACGCCGGGCGGCCTTGATGCGTGACGTGAGGGTGGACTCGGTGACGAACCGGGTGCCCCAGATGCTGTCCAGCAGCTCCTCCTTGGACACCACCCGGTCCCGATTCTCGAGGAGGTGGACGAGCAGCGTGAAGACCTGCGGCTCGACAGGGATGACCACGCCGTCGCCCTTGAGCTCGTGCCGACCGCGATCGAGCTGCATGCCGGCGAACCGGTAGACGGCGACGTTCCCGCGCTGCGGTGCAGGCTCGGCACCCACGACCCGACGGTAGCCGCCACCCGGGACAGGCTCCGGCCCCGGCAGGCGGCACCAAACACTTCACCTGGTGAAGTAGTTTCTGGGGTCATGCCACGATCGCCCGCCGCCGGACCGTCCCGGTCTGCCACTGCTTCGACATCCCCGTCTCGGTCCTCCTCCCCCGAGCTGGAGCTGGCGTCGAGCCTGCGCCTAACCGTGGCCCGCCTCGTCCGCCAGCTGCGCCGGCACGCCGGCACCGCTCTGCCACTGTCGCTGCAGTCGGCGCTGGCCACCATCGACGGCCACGGCCCGGTCAGCCTGGGCGATCTCGCCGCCATCGAGCAGATCGCTCCCCCCACGGCGACGAAGTTCGTCCGGAAGCTCGAGGACGAGGGGCTGGTGGTCCGCCGCACCGACCCCGAGGATCGCCGCGTCACCCTGGTGTCGACCACCGCGCAGGGCCGGACCAGGCTGGAGGAGGGCCGCAGCCGCCGCGAGGCGTGGCTGGCCACGAAGCTCGAGGGCCTGACGGCCGAGGAGCTGGAACGGCTCCGGGCCGGGACCGAGGTCCTGGAGATCCTCGTGCGGCGCGAGGGCGACCGATGAACCGCTGGCTCCGCACCACCACCAACGACACGTTCCGATCGCTGCGCATCCGCAACTTCCGCCTGTTCTTCGTCGGCCAGCTCATCAGCCAGACGGGCACATGGATGCAGTCGATCGCCATCGTGTGGGTGGTCTTGCAGCTCACCGGCGACGGTGTGGCACTCGGGCTGGCGACCGCCGCTCAGTTCCTCCCTGTCCTCGTGCTGGGGGCGTGGGGAGGCGTCGTCGCCGACCGCGTCGACCGCCACCACTTCCTGATCGCCACCCAGTCCGCGTTCGCGGTAGTGGCCATGACGTTCACCGTTCTCAGCTTCGCCGACCTCCTCACACTGCCGCTCATCTATCTGCTGTCCGTGGCCTTCGGTGTCATCACCGCCCTGGACAACCCGGCCCGCCGTTCGCTGGTGGTGGAGATGGTGAGGCCGACCGATGTGCCCAATGCGGTGGGGCTGAACAGCGCGTTGATGACCGGGTCACGGGTGGTGGGGCCCGCGCTGGCCGGGGTGTTGATCACCACGGTGGGCGCCGACTGGTGCTTCGCGCTCAACGCCGTCACCTTCGGAGCCGTGCTGGTAGCGCTGCTGCGCATCGACCGCTCCGCCCTACGTGGCCCGCCTCGGGTGGAGCGAGCCAAGGGCCAGCTGCGCGAGGGTCTCCGCTACGTCTGGAACACCCCGGAGCTGCGCCTGCCGCTGCTGCTGCTCACCCTCGTCGGCACCCTGGCCTTCGAATTCCAGGTGACCCTCCCCCTGCTGGCAGAGCGCACCTTCGGCGGCGATGCGGACACCTTCACGCTGCTCTACTCGGCGATGAGCGCAGGCTCGGTGATCGGAGCGCTGATCGTCGCCCGCCGCACCGATGCCGACACCCGCATGCTGGTGCACGCCACGCTGTGGATGGGTGCCTTCATGGTCGCCCTCACGCTGGCCCCCAACGTGTGGTTCGCCGTGGCGGCCGTGGTGCCGGTGGGGCTGACATCGATCTTCCTCATCTCCGGCGCCAACACCGTCATCCAGCTCCGAGCAGATCCGTCCATGCGGGGCCGCGCCCTGGCACTCACGGCCGTCGTCTTCATCGGCAGCACGCCGATCGGGGGTCCCATCGCCGGTGCTGTGGCCGAGCACTTCGGGCCACGGGCCGGCATCGGCCTGGGGGCCGCCGCCTGCATCCTGTCGGGGCTGTGGACCTGGCGTGAGCTCGCTCGTGTCGGGGCGCCGCCCCGCCATACCGGGGAGGTGCTGGTCGCCCCACCGGTGGCGGGGGGCTGAGCGACCTCAGGCGGCCGGCGAGCTGGAGGCGGCGGGTTCGGGGGGAGAGGTGCCGCGAGGACGGAAGATGGTGTGGTGGCGAACCAGGGCCAGCTCGCTGGCGCCGGCCCCGGTGATGCGACCGTCCAGCACCTGATACTGGTGGCCGTTGCGCTCGTAGGCGTCGACGATGCGCGCCCCGACTGTGACCTCCTGGTCGGCCCATGCCGGTGCGCAGTGCTGGATCTGGCTACGCACGTGGATGGTCGGGCCGTAGGTGAAGTTGTGGCGGGTGAGCGGCGCCATCCTGCCGGCCAGGAAGCACGGGTGCAGGCGCATCCGGCTACCCGACCGGAAGGGCCCCGGGTCGGAGGCCAGGTCCTCCTCCACCAGCGCCTCAGCTGCACCCCCCGACACGAAGACCGCCAACGGCAGCAGGGCCCGACCCACTGGGGCTTCGGCGACGTCGTAGGTCGGCCTGACCGGGGGCGAGTCGACCCCGGTCGACGCGGGAGGCGGATCGAGGTCACCCAGCCACGGCGCCGCGCCGACCCCCACCTCGCCCTCCAGGACGACCCGCTCCGGTTCGACCACGGTCACCACGCTCCACCTGGTCCCTGTGGGTGCCGCTGTGTGGGTGACGGTGGTGGTGAGGCGGTCCCCGGCGAAGACGGGCCGGTGCAGGCTGAAGTCGATCCAGCCCCCGTCGAGCCATGCAGGACCGGCCGCCTGCAGGATCGGCCCCACGGCCCAGCCGTATGTGCGCACCCCGGCCACCAACGGAGCCCGGTAGCCGGCCGCCTGGGCACCGTCGGCCCGGTGTACCGGGTTGGGCACCCCCCTGGGCGGCGGGTCGGCTGTGGCCGTGACGGACTGCTCGATGTCGCCGGTCATGGCCTGTCACCGACGCTGCTCTGGTGGCCGTCACCCCACCCCTCCGTCGCCCCCCTGATCATGGCGAAGGGACCCACCGGCCAGTTCCACCCCGACGTCAGGATGGTGTCGACACCGTCCTCGTCGACGACGCCCTCGTCCACGACCGCTCTGGCCTCCCGGAGAGCCGCCGTGTAGATGCGGTTGCCCACGTACCCCCAGGCGCGGGGGTTGTCGCGCACCACCACCGGGCGCTTGCCGGCGGCGGTGGCGAGGGCGACCACCGCGTCGCGGGTCTCGGCGCTGGTCGAGTCGGTCACGACGATCTCGGCCAGACCCATGATCGGCGGAGGCGAGGCCCAGTGCCAGCCGATGACCCGGTCGGGACGCCGGGTCGCACCGGCCAGGGCGGCGACCGGGAAGCCCGAGGAGTTGCTGGCCAGGATCGCCTTCGTGGGAGCAGAGCGGTCCAGCCGGCCGAACACCTCCATCTTCAGCGCGAGCACCTCGGGCACGGCCTCGACCACGAGGTCGACGTCGGTCACCGCCTCGTCCAGCACATGGGTGAACGACAGCCGGTGGCGGGCCACCTCGGCGTCCTCGCCAGCCAGCTTGCCCCGCTCGACGGCCCGGACCAGGCCGTAGCGACCACCCTCGACCAGCGCCGCCGCCCGCTCGAGCTGGGCCTCGTCGATGTCGTGGCAACGCACCTGGCAACCGGCCACGGCCAGGGTTTGAGCGATGCCGCTGCCCATGACACCGGCGCCGATCACCGCCACCGAGTAGACCTCCATGCCGACCTCCTGCCATCTCCCGGGACTGCCTGCCATGTCCCGGGCCTGCGGTTCCGCCTCCTGCCAATTCCCGGGCCTGCGATCCCGCCTCTGCCAATTCCCGGGCCTGCGGTTC
>Ga0256867_10000212_pt1 | contig 22415 bp, 21 predicted proteins | sample RVTome_15_FD_185939 | JGI IMG/M metagenome (GOLD analysis project Ga0256867, IMG submission 185939) | Soil microbial communities from uranium-contaminated site in the Upper Colorado River Basin, Wyoming, United States - RVT150D86 (HiSeq) ... | reverse complement strand
TTTCCCTGATCTAGATTACGAATGCAAAACCGATCGGGATGAAAATCCGTCCTGATACAGGGGAAGAATCTGGATTAACAAGGGAGGCCGGGGGCGGGGAGGCGTCGATTTTCCCTGCATTGTTCCCTGTTCGCAGGGTAAAGCACCAACAGAGATGATTTTGCAGTGGACTGGTCGCACCGCCAAAAAATGGCCCTTATGCAAGGGCCATTTTTTTTGCAGGAGGGCACGCATTACAAAGTGCGCACGGCTCCGGGGGGCCACACCGGGCGGGACCGACGTCCGGTGCGATTAAAGCGCGTCGAAGAACTGCTCCATTTTTTTCCGCATTGCCTGGTCGGGCAGCCGGCCGCGCGCAGCACCGAGGTTGTCGGTGATGTGCGCCGGCCTGCGCGTGCCGGGAATCGCGCAGGTGACGGCGGGGTGGCCGATCACGTACTTGAGGAAGAACTGCGCCCAACTCTGGCAGTCGAATTCCGCCGCCCAGAGCGGAAGCGGTTTTCCGCGCACTGCGGAGAAGAGGCTCGCACGCCCGAAGGGGAGGTTGATGAGGGTTGCTACGCCACGCTCCTGCGCGAGGGGCAGAACGCGTTCGGCGGCCGTGCGGTTCTCGATCGAATAGTCGACCTGGACAAAGTCGAGCTTCTCCTTCTTCAGCACCGCCTCCATCTCCCGGTACTGCGAATCGCGAGAGGTCGTGACGCCGACATATCGGTAGCGCCCCTTGGCCTTTCTTTCGCGCATGGTGGCAAGCTGGGTCTCGGTATCCGAGAGGCTGTGCACCTGGATCAAGTCGATGCAGTCGGCACGCAGCCGCTTGAACGAGGCGTCCATGTCCTCGATGCCGGCTTCGCGACCGCTCGCATAGACCTTGGTCGCGAGAAAGAGCTGGTCGCGGATTCCAAGGCCGGCAATGAGTTGCCCTAGCACCACCTCCGAGCTGCTGTAGATCGGGGCGGTATCGATCACCTTGCCGCCTGCTGCGGCGAACGTCTTAAGCGTCTCGCGCAAAGGCGCGATTTCAGATTCCGGACCCGTGCGATACCGGTTGGTGCCGATGCCGACGACGGGCAATCGCTCGCCGCTCGACGGAATCGGGCGTGTCGTGAGTTCCGTGGCGCTCTGCGCGGTTCCGGCAAGCGCGCCCGCGGCGGCGCCCGCGCTCAACTTGAGAAGGTCGCGCCGGCTGATCATCATGGTGAAGCTCCTTGTTCAATGTGACGTTGAGCGGATGCGGCCGCCTTCTCCTGGCGTCGGCCGAGCCAGAACGCGAGCGCGGCCCACAGCACGGCGGCCGGCGCCGCGGCGATGGCGATCGCGCCGACGCTCATGCCGAGCGCCTTCAGGCCGGTGAAAATCCAGCCGCTCGCGAGATCGCCTCCGCGGTAGATGGCGGCGTCGAGAAAGGCCTTCGACTTGTATTTTTCCTCGCGCCCAAGCACGGTGAATAGCACCTCACGAGTCGGCTTGGCAAGGCCGTAGCGCAGCGCCCGGTAGGTGACCTGCATCGCGATCAGAACCGCGAGCTGCGGGTAGGTTCCGAGCCAGAGAAAACCGGCGGCGCTCACGATCGGGAGGACCGCCAGCGTCATCCCCACGCCGACCCAGCGGATGATGCGCGCGGCGATGAAGACCTGGAGCACGATCGTGCACGCATTCACCCACAAGTCGATCTGCGCAAAGAGGGCGGTGCGCGCCGCGCGGTCGGCAATCGCCGCGCGCACGAGATCGGCCTGCAGGAAATAAAGCACCGTGGATGCGTAGGTCATCAGCACGATGTAGCCCGCAATTCCCAGGAGGTAGGGCGAGCGAAATACGGTCGCAATGCCGGTCCAAGTACCGCCCGCGAGCGGGCGGTTCTCCGGGCGCGCCGGATCGGCATTGCCGCCGAAGCGCCGATGCAGCACGCGCGCGCACCAGCAGGCCGCCTCGAGCGGCACGCATGCGAGGAGCAGCAGCGAGAACGGGGGAAGCTCCTGCGCGAGAATCGCGGTGAGCGCACTGCCCGCGATCGCGCCAAGCGAACTGCCGACCGCGATGAAGCCGAAGAGGCGCTTTCCCTGCTCGTTCCTGAAGCAGTCGACCATCAGGCCCCAGAAAACCGTCACCACGAAGAGGGCGAACACGCTGGCCCACACGTAGAACACGCGATCGATCCACGGGCGCGCGCCCTCGGGCAGCGCGAGAAGGGCGGCGTAGAAGAACACGAGATTGGCGATGAAGAAGCGATTCACGAGCGGCACGAAGACGCCGCGCTGCCAGCGCGAGCTGACCCACGAGTACAGCGGAACAATTACCAGCATGACGAGAAACACCGCTGTCCAGAGGTACTGCAGATTGCCGCGGTCGGCGGCGCTGATCTCGTCGCGCACCGCGCGCAGCACGTAGTACGAGAAGAGAATGCAGAAGCCGTAGGCGGTGGCCCAGAAGAGGGGTGCGGCCTCCTCCTCGCGTGCGGCCACGGTCCTGAGAATGAGTGTTTTGATCATCAATCATCCCGATTCGGCAGTTACCCGGCGCGACATTCCGGCTGGCGGCCGTTTCGGTGTGCGCACAGTATATAGGGCAAGCGCTGCGTCCCGGTCAGAGCGAATACCAACAGCGCCCAGCCGGTGCGGTCGATCGAAGTCCTCTCAAAACTCCCTCTCCCCGCTGCAGCGGGGAGAGGGAGTGTTCTTGAGACCGCTTCCAGGCATTTGATGTAGCATTTGGAGCCACGTAGTCCTTGCCGGTTCCCGGCGGTTTTCCTCAGGAAACGCCGGAAAACCCGTCAGCCAATGCAGTAGACCGTCTGCCAGGGGAGGCCTCGGATGTCGGCACAGCTCCACAACATCGTCAACGAGTTCGTGATGATGTGGGTGCTGATCGATCCGATCGGTACGGTGCCGGTGTTCCTCCTCGCGACGCGCGGGATGCGCCCCGCGCAGCAAAGGCAGATCGCCGTAAGGGCGACGTACACCGCCGCCGCCGTGCTGCTTTTCTTCGCGCTCGGCGGACAGATTTTCCTGCAGGCGCTGGGGATTCCGCTGACGAGCTTCCAGATCGCCGGCGGCATCATCCTTTTCCTGTTCGCCTTGACCATGGTGTTCGGGGAGCCGATCACCAAGCAGAGCAGGGAGGAAGTCGAGGAAGCGACAGAGGAGCGGGTGCGGAGCATCGCGGTCTATCCGCTCGCAATTCCCGCCATCGCGGGCCCCGGTGCAATGCTGGGCGCAGTCATGCTGGCGGACATCGAGCATTTTTCCGTGGTCGATCGCGTGGAGGACATCGTCATCATCCTCGTTGTAGTGGGGATCACGCTGGGATTCATGCTCGCCGCGAAACCCGTCATTCGTGTTCTCGGGGATTCGGGCATCAACGTGACCGGGCGCATCATGGGCTTGATCCTGGCGGCGGTGGCGGTGGACAGCGTGCTCGTCGCGGTGGCGAAATTCTTCAGCATCAAGGGCGCGCCCACCGGCGGCTTCCTGTGACCGAGGCCACCGGATTGATACCGTGCTGCCGAAATGCGGGGCAGGCCAAACGGGAATGGGAGGAGCGATGGATGCCTGGGCAGTGAAATACGCCGGAATTTTTGTCTTCATTGCGGTGGTGCTTGTCGCCAGTGGCTGCGCGCAGACGACGCGCGCGCCTGTCGCCAAGGACAGCGGATTTCTGGGCGCCGATTACGCGCTCCTCAAGCCGGGAAAGCCTGACCAGGCGCAGCTCGTCTTTTTTCGTCCCGGCGTCGAGTGGTCCCGCTACCGGAAGATCCTGCTTGATCCGGTCACCGGCTGGAAGGGCAGGGAGTCGGCCGGCCGCGGGATCTCGGCCCACGACGAGCAGACGCTGGTCAATTACTTCTACAGCGTCATTCACGGCGCCCTCGAGAAGGAAGGCTTCGCCCTCGTCACCTCGCCCGAGCCCGACACGCTACGCATAAAAGTCGCCATCACGAAGGCGCAGGAGTCGGACGTCGCGTTGAACGTCATCTCGACGGTTATTCCAGTCCTGCACGCCGTCTCGTCCCTCGAGAAAGCCGCTACCGGGAAACCGTCGTTCGTTGGCGAGGCGCAGATCGAGGTCAAGGCCACCGACGCGATGACCGGCGAGCTCCTCGCCGCGGGGATCGATCACCGCGTGGGCGGAAAGGCGCTGGACGCCGCCATCATGACCTCCTGGGGAGACGTCGAGAATATGATGCGCCTGTGGGCGAGTCACGGCACCTACAACCTCTGCCGGCTGCAGCAACGCGGGAACTGCGTTCCGCCCCCGGAGCCGCCGGCAAAGTAGATCGTCCACGGCCTATCGCCTCCTGCGCCGATCGCAATTTCGAAGCTCGAAGTGGTGTATCGTAACGAGCCGTCAAAGCGACATTCTACAAACAACCGGACGCGGGTCGACCGAAAATGCCAAGCAATAGCATATCTCAGCTCGAACGCGAGCTGCACGAGGTGATGGGCGGCCTGGACCTTCTTGACACCTTGCGCGAGGAAATTGCGCAGTGGCTGGAGGAAGCCCAGGATGAGTCGAAGAAGGAGGCGCTGGAAAACGTGCTGGGGCACCTCGAGGTCATGGAAACGGAGTACCGAACGCGGCAAGAGGGCCTGCAGAAGAAGCTCGACGCCGCCTGAGCGCGCCGCGCTCGGATGACGATGGTCGCGCAGTCCCGGCGGCCGCAGGAAAGGGGCGCAACGTTTCCGGGACCCTTGCCCGATGATCCTGCAGTTACATGCGGGGGGCGCCGTTGGTATCATCGAGCGGACTGGAGGATCGCATATGGATCTGGTCTCCGTCAGAATCGAGAAGCCCGAAACCACGAACTTCATTCTCGGGCAGTCCCACTTCATCAAGACGGTGGAGGATATTCACGAGACGCTTGTTGCGGCCGTACCGGGCATCAGGTTCGGCCTCGCGTTCTGCGAGGCCTCGGGAAAATGCCTGGTGCGGACATCCGGGACCGACGCAGCGATGACGGAGCTTGCCAGGCGGAATGCAGTGGCATTGGCCGCAGGCCACACCTTCATCGTGTTACTGGGCGACGGGTTCTATCCGATCAATGTTCTCAATGCCTTGAAGGCGGTGCCGGAGGTGTGCCGCATCTTCTGCGCGACGGCCAATCCGACCGAGGTGATTCTCGCGCAGACCGGGCAGGGGCGCGGCATCCTCGGCGTGGTGGACGGCTTCAGCCCCAGGGGGGTGGAGGACGACGCAGAGATCGCCTCGCGCAAGGATCTGCTCAGGAAGATCGGCTACAAGCTTTGACGTACCCGGCGCTTGCGACAGCGCTCGGGGGATCCCATTCATCCGGGTGGACGATGATGACTCGAAGGCTTGCATATTGGAACAACCCGTGGCGCCGCGTCGTGCGCTCCGGTTCCGGGATGATCGATCTTGCGCGGCTGCGGGCCGCGTTATGGCTGGCGCTGGCGCTCCCGCTGGCGGCTGTCGCAGGGCCATGCGGCGCGCAAAGGCTCTCGATCGACGTCGAGGCCTTCATTCACGCCATGGTCTACAAGCATCGGTTCAATCGGCAGGAACTCAGGAAGACCTTCCGCGAAGTGCAGCCGAGGCCCGAAGTTCTGAGCGCGGTCTCGGCGCCTGCCGAGGCCAGGCCGTGGCACGAGTTTCGTGCCGCCACCGTGACCCGCGAGCGGATCGAAAGCGGCGTCAAGTTCTGGGGCATCTACGAGAAGGTGCTGGACCGCGCGAGCGCCGAGTACGGCGTGCCCCAGGACATCATCGTTGCGACCGTCGGAATCGAGTCGCAGTACGGCCATCGCATCGGGGGCTTTCGCGCGATTGACGTCCTCACCACGCTCGCGTTTCAGTACAAGCCCCGCGCCGATTTCTACCGCGGGGAGCTCGAGGAGTTTTTGCTCCTCGCGCGCGAGACCGGGCTCGATCCGCTGCACATTCGGGGATCCGATTCGGGCGCCATCGGCATCCCGCAATTCCTGCCCAGCAGCTATCGCAAGTACGCGAAAGATTTCGATGGTGATGGCAGGCCCGACCTGGTCAACAGTGTCCCCGACGCAGTGGCAAGCGTGGCGAATTACTACCGCACAAACGGATGGAAGACCGGCGACCCGGTTGCGGTACGTGCCGACGTCAGCGCGGACGCTCTGTCAATGGTGAGGCGCACCGACCTGGAGCCACGGGCTACCGTTGCGGAACTGCAGCAAAAGGGTGTGAAGCCCCAAGCCCCGCTTGCGGGGACGGTGCGCGCAGCGCCGTTCTGGGTGGAAGCGAAGGACGGGAAGCAGTTCTGGCTTGGCCTCGATAACTTCTACGCCATGACCCGCGACAATCCCGGCATCAACCACGCGCTGGCCGTATACGAGCTTGCGCAGGAACTGCGCGCCGCCAAGCGCTAACGTTCATGTGGCGGTGTCGCGGCGAAACGCGACCAGGTGATCGATTTCGAGCCGGATACCGATCTTCTCGCCGATCGCATGGTCGTGATGACTCGGCACGAAGGACATGACCTGGCTGCCGCCCGGGAGCTGCAGGGTGTAGACGAAATCGGCGCCCCGGAACGTCTTGTGCAGTACCTTGGCCTGCAGGGGGCTGGCATCGTCATGCTGGATGTCGTCCGGGCGGAGCATCACGTCGACGCGGGTGCCCGCGAGCCAGTCGTTCGGATTGCTGGTTCGAAAAACGCCGAGCTCGACCTTGATCTGGCCGTCGTCCACCACCGTTCCCGGAAGAAACGCGCCCGGCCCGACAAAGTCCGCGACGTAGCGCGTCGCCGGCTCGTGGTAGAGGCGATAGGGGGTGTCCCACTGCTCGATGCGGCCGGCGTTCATGATGCCGATCTCGTCGGCGAGGTTGAATGCCTCGTTCTGGTCGTGGGTCACGAGCACGGCCGTCGTGTTCTGCTCCTTGAGAATGTCGCGCACTTCCCGGCTCAGCGCCGCGCGCAAATCGACGTCGAGATTGGAGAACGGTTCATCGAGGAGCAGGAGATCGGGTCGTGGAGCGAGCGCGCGCGCCAGCGCGACGCGTTGCTGCTGCCCGCCTGAGAGCTCGTCCGGGTACTGGTCGCGCAGGCCGGCAAGCCGCACGATTTCCAGTATCTCTTCGATCCTGCGATTGCGCGCGCCGCGATCCGCGCCGCGCAGCCCGAAGGCCACGTTCTGGCCGACGGTGAGGTGCGGGAAAAGCGCGTAGTCCTGGAACACCATGCCGACGTGACGCGATTCGGTGGGCACCTGCAGCCCCGGGCGGCTGACCAGCCGCCCGTTGAGCCAGATCTCTCCCGCCTGCAGCGGCTCGAAGCCTGCGATGCATCTCAAGACCGTCGTTTTGCCGCACCCGCTCGCGCCGAGCAGGCAGCCGATCGCGCCGCGCTCGAGCGAGAACGTCACTTCGCGCACCGCTTCGAGCGTGGCGTAGGCATGCCGCAAGCGCCGGACTGCGAGCAATGGCACGGTAAGCGGGTCCATAACGAGAGAAGCCACAGCTTCCGGCCGGCCTTCTGATATTCGTAAATTCATAGACATACGTATAATAACAAATCTCATTTGCGATATTAGCCATGGCGCGGCACAACGAACTCCACGTATGGGACGTCTGACCATCGCCGCCGCGCTGGTGGGCGGGCTGTGCGCGCTGCCCGTCTTGAGCGTGTTGCTCGAGATGTTTGGCGCCGACACGGGCGGCATCTGGAAGCACCTGGCCGAGACCGTCCTCGGTGACTACATTCTTAACACCATCGTGATGATCGCCGGGGTTGGGATCGGCGTCGTGGTGACGGGCGTGGCGACGGCGTGGGTGACGGCCATGCACGAGTTTCCGGGACGACGGGTATTCGAGTGGGCGTTGGTGTTGCCCCTTGCCATACCGGCCTATGTCATTGCGTTCGTCTACACCGATTTCCTGCAATACGCCGGCCCATTCCAGACTGCTCTCCGCGAGGCGATGGAGTGGTCGCGGGATGACTACTGGTTTCCGGACGTGCGCTCGCTCGGCGGGGCGGTCACGATGTTCATCCTGGTGCTGTATCCGTACGTCTACCTGCTCGCGCGGGCGGCATTTCTCGATCAGTCCGGAAGCATGCTCGAGGCTGGCCGAACGCTCGCGGCGGGCGGCGTGGCCGGATTTTTCCGGATCGGCCTCCCGCTGGCGCGCCCCGCGATCGTCGCGGGTACGGCGCTCGCCCTTATGGAGACGATCGCCGATTTCGGAACGGTGTCCTACTTCGGCGTCCAGACGTTTACCACCGGCATCTACCAGGCGTGGTTTGCCATGGGAGATCGCTCCGTCGCCGCGCAGCTTGCGGCCTCGTTGCTCGGTTTCGTTCTGCTCGTGCTGTTTCTCGAGCGCTTGAACCGCGGGCGCCGGCGCTATCACGAAACCTCGCAGCGCACCCGGGCGCCGTTGCGGCAACGCCTCACCGGCGCGCGCGCGGGGCTTGCCATCACGGCTTGCACGCTGCCCGTGGCGCTTGGTTTTGTGCTGCCCGCCGGGCTGTTGCTTCAACTCGCCCTGGGGGACGGCGACGCGCAGTTCGGGCCGCGGTTCATCCACCTGGCGACAAACAGCATGACGCTTGCGGCCACTACCGCCGCGCTGCTTGTCGCGCTGGCGATGCTGATGGCCTACAACGCGCGCCTGCACCCGGGTGTTTTAAGCCGCAGTCTCAACCGGCTGGTAAGCCTGGGATATGCCGTGCCGGGGCTCGTAATTGCGGTCGGGGTTCTCATCCCCCTCGCCCGGTTCGACAACCTGCTCGACGCGTGGATGCGCTCGACGTTCGGGATTTCGACGGGCCTCTTCCTGACCGGGTCCATCGTTGCGCTCGTGTTCGCCTATGTTGTTCGCTTCTTCTCGATCGCCCTGCAAACGGTGGAGGCCTCACTCACCAAGGTTCGTCCCAGCATGGATGACGCGGCGCGCAGTCTCGGCTGTGGCCCAGCGGAGGCTCTCGTCCGCATTCACGTGCCGATCGTATCGCGCGGCATGCTCACGGCCGCACTTCTGGTTTTCGTCGACGTCATGAAGGAGCTCCCCGCCACCCTGGTGATGCGGCCGTTCAATTTCGATACGCTGGCGACGCAGGTCTATACGCTTGCGCATGACGAGCGCCTGTCGGAGGCCTCGACCGCGGCGCTTGCGATCGTCGTGGCAGGCCTCGTTCCGCTGATCCTGGTATCGCGCAACATCGCCGGCGCGCGCCGTGGCGCGCAGACGGCAGCGCTCCCGTATGAACGTGCGGCCGAGGCGGCGCTCCGGTAACGCAAGAAAAAAGCCCCGGCCTTGAAGCCGGGGCTGTAGTGATGTAGGGAGAGCGGGCCGCGTTACTTCAGGCCCACGACGTTGAATACCTTCTGCGCGAGCGGCTGATTGTTTCCGAGCACGCCAACGTTGAGGTTGTCTTCCTTGAAGGTGCCGAGCGCCGCGAGCGCCGGGTTGTCGAGGGTCGTCCCGGCAACGGCTGGCCACTCATTGTTGCCATTGGCGAAGTAGGATTGCGCGTCCGGACTGGCGAGATACTCGAGGAACTTGATCGCGTTGTCCCTGTGCGGCGCGTAGCGCGCGACGCCGCCGCCCGAGATGTTGACGTGCGTGCCGAAGCTCGCCTGGTTGGGAAACACGACCCCAACTTTCTCCGCGACGGCCCGATCGGCGGGTTTCGACGACTTCGCGAGACGAACGTAGTAATAGGTATTGGCCACACCGACGTCACATTCCCCTGCGGCAACGGCGCGGATCTGATCGGTGTCACCGCCCTTGGGCGAGCGCGCCAGGTTGGCCTTGAGGCCCTCCGCCCACTGCTTCGCCTGCTGCTCGCCCAGGTTGTCGACCAGTGCCGACATCAGCGAGAGGTTGTACACGTGGTTGAGCGAGCGGATGCAGACCTTGCCCTTGAACTTGGGGTCCGCGAGATCCTGGTAGCTGCGGATCTCGCCGGCCTTGACGGCGGCCTTGTTGTAGAAGATGACGCGTGCTCGCTTGGAGAACCCGAACCAATGGCCGCCCGGCTCGCGCAAATGGGCGGGTATGCGCTGCTCGAGGACCTCGGATTTCACCGGCTGGAACAATCCCATCTGCTGGGCGCGCCACAGCCGCGCAACGTCGACGGTGATGAACACGTCGGCGGGGCTGTTGCGGCCTTCGTTCTTGAGGCGCTCGATGAGGGCGTTCTCGTTGCCTTCGATGCGGTTGATCTTGATGCCCGTCCGCTTCGTGAATCCGGCATACAGCGCTTCATCGGTCTGATAGTGGCGCGATGAATAGAGATTGAGTACGGGGTCTCCAGCGGACACCGGAGCCGCGAACGCGGCCGCGAATGCGAGGCCGGCGGCGGCCAGACGGGAGATCCGGGGCAATGACTTAGGCATCAGGAAGCTCCTTGCGAGAATTAATAAGGAAGGTTGGCACGGGCATAGTAACAAGAATGATTCTCATCAGCAAGCGTAATGAGAATGATTCTGGTTACTGTTATCCCCGGATCCGGGAAGCCCAGTATTCGAGCTCAAGCTATTGATAGTTACAAGTTATTTCTGAGTATACTCGCGGCGAACCACGAATCCGCGAGGTCAGAACACGATGCGGCGTGCCCCATCAAACCGCTGGCGCCAATAACGATCGCTGATGTGCGCTACGCTGACGGCGCCGCCGGTGCTGGGTGCGTGAACGAAACGGCTCTTCCCGAGATAGATGCCGACGTGGGAATAGGGACGTTTCAGGGTGTTGAAAAACACCAGGTCGCCAGGCTTCAGCTCCCGGGGGGGAACCGCGATTCCTTTACGGCTGATGCCGTAGGTGTCGCGTGGTAGCCGTAGCCCAGCGGCCTGGCGGTAGACGCGCCAGACGAGGCCGCTGCAGTCGAAGCCGGTTTCCGCGGAGTCACCGCCGTAACGGTAGGGAACACCGACGTAACCGAGTGCGTGGCGCACCACATCGCGCTGCGCGGGAGATGCCGCAGCGCCCGAGCTCGCCGCACCCGTCCAATCCCGCTCACGTGGCGGACTCGATGAACAAGCCGCCACCACCGTGACCACTGCCAGGGCCAAGATTAATCTCATACATTAACTATACATTCCATCAGGTTGATCGTAAATAATATTTTATGTAACATTTTGTGACGCCAGTCGCCCAGGGAGGGCGTAAACTGGCGGCTGCCCGATCACGGCATCGTCATGAGAGCAAATGGATTTCGAATGAATTGTCGCCAGACCCGGCATGGCCATTGGCGATTTGCAGCCATCTTCATCATGGTGGTGGCCGCATTGCTGGCACGTGCCCAGCCGGTCGTCGAAGTGATCCCGCTTCACTACCGGACGGCCGAAGAAGTGATTCCGATCCTGCAGCCGATGCTTGACCGCGAGGGCACGCTTAGTGGGTTCAGGGGACAGCTCATCGTCCGGACGACGCCCGAGAATCTCGTCGAGATCAAGCGCATTCTGGCGAGTGTGGATGCGGCCCCCCGGCAGCTCCAGATCACGGTGCGACAGGACGCCGATGGCAGTGTCCGGCGCAGCACGGCCGATGTCTCCGGCAATATCGGCAACGACAACGCTCGCGTCGTCGTGCCGCCGGCCAGTCGCGAGAGACAGGGCGGGCGCATCGTGATACGGGAGGGCGATAGCCGCATTCGCGCGCACGTTCTGGATTCGGCTTCGACCCTGAGCGACCGCAACACCCAGACGCTGCGGGTGTCTGAGGGGCGTGAAGCCTTCATTCAAGTCGGTCAGTCAGTCCCGGTGAGGGGCCGCCAGGTCACGCGCACCGTGGTGGGCGGGCAGGTGGTCGAGCAGGTCGTGGACTCGACGGAGTATCGCGACGTCACGACCGGATTCTATGTGCGCCCGCGCCTCTCCGAAAATCACGTCATGCTCGATATCAGCCCGCAGCGCGAGTCGCTGTCGGGCGACATTCGCGGCGGCGTCAACGTTCAGCGCGTCGTGACGACCGTGTCAGGGCGCCTGGGCGAATGGATCGAGATCGGCGGCATCGGGCAGGACGCGAGCGGGCAGCAAGCGGTGCTGCTGGGGCGCACATCAAGCTCCGCAAGCGACCATCGCCGGGTCCTGGTGAAGGTCGACGAGGTGCGCTGAGATCGCAGCGACTCCGCATCCGGCTTCCTGCTTCAGGGAGTCTGGCGGAAGCGGAGCCAAAGCAGCACCATCCACACGGCCATTCCGGCCAGGAAACACCCGATCACGAAGAAAAACGGCGCGTGGGGAAGCGCCGGAGGGCGGGAGGCATTCGCCATGATGATGAGATGGTGTATCGCGATGACAAAGAACACCATCAGGGCCGCGAGCCACCCCATGTGCCATTTCAGGAACTGCAGCGTCTCATCCCGCCTCTCGACGGCAAGCCAGAAGGACCGGTTCGGAATGCTGAGGCGATTCGGGAACCACCGTGGGACGACGCGAACGAGAGCGACGATCAGCAAGGGCAGGCCGATGCCGAAAGCCGCCATGAAAAGCGCGTAGCCGCCCCGGCTCATCCAGCCATTGGGGCGGCCCGCGCCGTCGAAATGGGTGGCCACGGGCTCGGACATCGATGGCACCGTGAGCGCGAGGTCCACCAGGAGGACGATTCCCAGCAGCGTGAACGCCAGGTACGGCAGCCGCGTCATCATGAGTTTTTCCTGCGGTTTCTCGCGAAGGCACCCGGGCCCTCGACGGTGGCCAGCGTGTCTGCCGCACGCTACCATGCCGGCGTGTCAGATCTGAAGGCGATTTTCGCAACGGACGGGCCGCTGGCGCGTGCCATCCAGGACTTCCGCTCGCGCCCTTTCCAGATCGAGATGGCGGAAGCGGTAGCGCAGGCCATCGCCGGGAACGGGGTATTGGTCGCCGAGGCCGGCACCGGAACCGGAAAGACCTTCGCCTATCTCGTGCCCGCACTCCTCTCCGGCGGCAAGGTCATCATCTCGACCGGCACGAAGACGCTGCAGGATCAGCTCTTCGACCGCGACATACCGATGGTGCGCAAAGCGTTAAGGAACCCGGTGACGGTGGCGCGCTTGAAGGGGCGGGCGAACTACGTGTGCCACTATCATCTCGAACGCGCCGTCAGGGATGCCCGCCTGCCCGCGCGCGAGGACGCCCTGCGCCTCCTGGGGATTCAGCGCTTTGCCGCCGGCAGCGCGAGCGGGGACAGGGCGGAGTGCGCTGCGGTGCCGGAAAACGCCTCCGTGTGGTCGTACGCCACTTCGACCCGCGAGAACTGTCTGGGATCGCAATGTCCGCGCTTCGACGACTGCTTCGTCATGAAGGCGCGCGCTGACGCGCTCGCTGCCGACGTGGTGGTGGTCAACCACCACCTCTTCTTTGCGGACCTGGCTTTGCGCGACCTGGGCGTCGCGGAACTTCTGCCCTCGTGCCATACCGTCATCTTCGACGAGGCGCATCAGCTGCCGGACACGGCGAGCCTTTTTTTCGGCGAGAGCGTGTCGACGTCGCAGCTCACCGATTTTGCGCGGGACACGCGCCTCGAGGCGGCCGCTGCGGCGAGGGACTACGCGCCGCTGCCGGCGGCCGCGCAGGCGCTCGAAAAGGCGGCGCGTGATCTGCGATTGGTGTTTTCGGAGGAGACCGGGAAACTGCCCGCGCGCGCGGTCGCCGGTCACGCGGAATTCGAGACGGCACTTGCCGCGGTGCTGGCGCGGCTCGACGATCTCACGACGGCGTTGAAGGGCCAGGCGGAGCGCAGCGAAGGCCTCGCGCGCTGCCGCGAGCGGGTTCTGGCGCTCGCCGAGCGGCTGGAGCGCTGGCGCAGCGGCGTCGACGAGGCCCGGGTGAAATGGCTCGAGCTCTTCGCGCATTCGCTGCACCTCAACTCGACGCCGCTGTCGATCGCGAAAATCTTCCGCAACCAGGTCGAAAGCCAGGGGCGCGCCTGGATTTTCACGTCCGCGACGCTCTCGGTCAGCCGCGATTTCAGCCATTACTGTGGCGAGATGGGGCTCGCGGGGGCGCGCACGGCGAGCTGGGAGAGCCCCTTCGATTTCGCGAACCAGGCGCTGCTCTACCTCCCTGCCGGCATGCCGGATCCCAATACGCCCGAGCATACCGAAGCGGTCGTGTCAGCCGCGCTTCCCGTGATCGCGGCGGCGGGCGGCGGAGCATTCCTGCTTTTCACGAGCCTCCGTGCCATGCGCCGGGCGCACGCGCTCATCGAGCGCGCGTTCGAGGAGCGCGGGGCGCCCTATCCGTTGCTCGTGCAGGGCGAGGGCTCGCGCTCCGAGATGCTGGTTCGATTCCGCAGGCTGGGCAACGCCGTGCTCGTGGGCAGCCATTCGTTCTGGCACGGCGTGGATGTGCGCGGCGCGGCGCTTTCCCTCGTGGTGATCGACAAGCTGCCGTTCTCGCCGCCAGACGATCCGGTGCTGGCAGCGCGCATCGAGCAGTTGAACCGCGAAGGGCGGAGCGCATTTTTCGAGTTTCAGCTGCCCGAGGCCGTCATCACGCTCAAGCAGGGTGCCGGGCGACTGATACGGGACGAGGGCGATCGCGGGGTTCTCATGATCTGCGACCCGCGGCTCCTCTCGCGCGGCTATTCGAAGCGCATCCTTCAGAGCCTGCCCCCGATGCGGCTGACCCGTGATGCCCGCGAGGCAGTCGAATTTTTCGCCGAGAGGGCGAAATCCGGGGCGAGCGCCAGCCCGCCCAATCAAGAAAAGCCTTCCCGGCGCCGACGATGAGAGCGCCGGCGCGGCTGGGCGCGCCGTTACCCATCACGGATCACGGCTCGTCCAGCGTGGCCCAAAGATCGTGCTCGTCCGCGCGCGTGATGCGAACCTTGGCGAATTCGCCTGCGCGCAGGCCTGGCGCCGGCCCGACATGCACGACCCCGTCGATCTCCGGAGCGTCGGCGCTCGACCGGGCAAGGGCGCCTTCGGGGCCCACTTCGTCCACGAGCACCGTCAACGTCCTTCCGACTTTTCGGGCAAGGCGTCCGGCACTGACCTTCGCTTGTAACTGCATGAAGCGCTCGCGACGTTTCTGCTTCACCGGGTCGGGTACCGCTCCGGGGAGAGCATTCGCGGCCGCGCCGTCCACCGGAGAATAGGCAAAACATCCCACGCGGTCGAGCTGGGCTTCCTCCAGAAAGGCGAGCAGCTGCTCGAACTCGTCCGCTGTCTCGCCGGGGAAGCCGACGATGAAGGTGCTGCGGATCGTGATCTCGGGGCAGATCTCGCGCCAGCGCCGGATACGCGCAAGGTTGTCCTCCGCATTGGCCGGCCGCTTCATCAACTTCAGGATGCGCGGGCTCGCGTGCTGGAACGGCACGTCGAGGTAGGGCAGGAGCTTCCCCTCGGCCATCAGCGGAACGATCTCGTCGACGTGCGGATAGGGATAGACGTAATGCAGCCGCACCCAGACGCCGAGCTCGGTGAGGGCGCGCGTGAGCTCGGTCATGCGGGTCTTCACGGGGCGGCCCTGCCAGAAACCGGTACGGTATTTCACGTCGACGCCGTATGCGCTCGTGTCCTGGGAGATGACGAGCAGCTCTTTCACGCCGGCCCGCACCAGGTTTTGCGCCTCCTGCAGGACGTCTCCGATCAGGCGGCTCACCAGGTTGCCCCGCAGGGCCGGAATGACGCAGAACGTGCAGCGATGATCGCAGCCCTCTGCGATCTTGAGATACGCGTAGTGCGGCGGCGTCAACTTCACGCCCTGGGCCGGCACGAGGCTCGTGAACGGGTCATGAGGCTGGGGAAGATGCTCGTGCACGGCGCGCATCACCTCGGCCGTGGCGTGGGGCCCCGTCACCGCGAGCACGCGCGGATGGGTGCGCTGGACGATGTCACCTTTCGCACCCAGGCAGCCGGTGACAATGACCCTGCCGTTCTCCGCGAGCGCCTCGCCGATGGCGTCGAGGGATTCCCGGATGGCCTCGTCGATGAAGCCGCAGGTGTTGACGACGACGAGATCGGCCCCGTCGTAGCTCGGCGAAATGAGATAGCCCTCGGCGCGGAGCTGCGTGAGGATGCGCTCCGAATCGACCAGTGCCTTGGGGCAGCCGAGCGAGACGAAGCCGACGGTAGGCGGGGCCGGCAGGCGGGAGGCGCGGCGCGCCCGTTCAGGGCTTGCCTTCGCCGCCTTCTTTCTTGCCGCCGTCATTCGCCGGTCCGTCCGGCGATTTTCCGTTACCCGTCTGGCGGTATCCGCCGCCGAAATCCGGGAAGGGGAAAGTGCTGAAGAGGTTGCGGGTCTGCTGCTGCAGCTGCTGCTGCATTTCCATGAAGGCGTTCGCGCTTTGCTCGAGGTAGCGGCCCATCAGGCCCTGGATGGCCGGCCCCTGCATCTTGATGAATTCGCTCCAGGCATCGGCGCTGAGCATCGGGTTCTCGCCGTACACCTGCCGCGACTGGTCCTGAAGGCGCTTCTGGATCTCGATGAAGGTGTGGATGTTCTTCTCGAGGTAGCTCCCCATCATGCCCTGCATGGCATTGCCGTAGAAGCGGATGATCTGCGAGAGCATGTCGCTCGAGAACATCGGCGCCCCCACGGATTCCTCCTCGAGGATGATCTGCAGCAGGATGCTTCGGGTGAGATCCGCGCGGGTCTTGGCGTCCTCCACGCGGAACACCACGTTTTCCAGGACGAGACGCTTTACGTCGGCGAGGGTGATGTAGCTGCTGGTCTCGGTGTCATAAAGCCGCCGGTTGGGGTACTTCTTGATGATTCTCGGCTCTTCGCTCATGGCCGCCTGCCGCGTCGAGGGAAAGGCCGTATTATTGCAGAGCAACGGCCTTATTGCAATCTAAGGGTTTGAAAAATATTGGTAAATCCAAGTCCTTCAACGGTGTACCGCTGCGCGTCAAAGCCGCAGGGACCCCCAATCAGGGGCAAACCGCGTGCCGGCGCGTCAGTACATATGCTGGCCGCCGTTGATCGCGACATTGGAGCCGGTCATGAAGCCAGCGTCATCCAGACAGATGTAGGCCACGAGCTCCGCCACTTCCTCCGGCTTGCCGAGGCGTCCAACGGGGATCTGCGGAATGATCTTCGAGTCGAGGACCTCCTTGGGAACAGCGAGCACCATCTTGGTGCCGATATAACCCGGTGACACGGTGTTTACGGTCACTCCCTTGCGCGCGACCTCCTGCGCGAGCGCCTTGGTGAAGCCGTGCATTCCGGCCTTCGCCGCCGAATAGTTCGTCTGCCCGAATGCGCCTTTCTGCCCGTTGATCGAGGAGATGTTGATGATGCGCCCCCAGCCCCGGCTCGCCATGCCGTCGCACACCGGGCGCGTCATGTTGAACACGCTGTCGAGGTTGGTGCGCAGGACCGCGTTCCAGTCGTCCTTGCCCATTTTGCCGAACGATCTGTCCCGCGTGATCCCCGCGTTGTTGACGAGGATGTCAACAGGGCCGACCTCGGCCTCGATCCTGGCAACGGCTTTCTGGCAGGCCTCGAAATCGGTCACGTCGACCTGCACCGCGTGGAAATCGAACCCTTTGGCCTTCATTTCCTGCAGCCACTCGCCCGACTTGGTGTTGCCCGGAGAGTAGGTCGCCACCACCTTGTGGCCGGCTTTCGCCAGGCGCATGCAGATGGCTTCACCGATGCCGCCCATGCCGCCCGTAACCACCGCAACTCGCTGTGCCATGTTCCCTTCTCCTTGTCCCAAACAAACGCACCCTGCGCATGATAGCGGCGCGTAGTGCGTCGCCCCATATCGCGGAACCTTCGCCTACCCGAACTTCTCACGGACGTAGCGTCCCGGGGCGGGCTCGATCTCGCGGTAGCGGGCACTGCCCGGATTCGACCGCGCCGCCACCCGCTTTCCGCCGAACGGCGCCAGCCACGCGATCCAGTGCGGCCACCAGCTCCCTCCACAGGTCGCGGCCTGAGCGAGCCAGCGCTCGGGATCATCCTCCTGCGAAGGGTTGAGCCAGTAGTGGCGGCGGTTCCTCGCGGCCGGATTGATGACGCCGGCGATGTGCCCGCTGGCCGCCAGCACCCGTTCGATTTTACCCGCAAGAAGGCGGGCGCTGGCAAAGGCGGTCTTCCACGGCACGATGTGATCCTCGCGCGTCGCCAGCACGTAGGACGGCGTGTCGATGCGGGTGAGATCGACCGGGACGCCGCACATGGCGAGCCGACCCCGTACCTTCAGGCTGTTCTCGAGATACATGTTGCGCACGTAGTACACGTACATCGCGCCGGGCAGATTGGTGCTGTCGCTGTTCCAGTAGAGGAGATCGAACGGCTCCGGCGTGCGTCCCTTGAGATAGTTGTTCACGACGTATTGCCAGATGAGATCGTTGGCGCGCAGGCTCGCGAACGTGAGCGCGAGCTCGCGGCCGTGAAACACGCCCCCCTGTGCGAAATCCCGCTCTCGCCTGCGGACATACGCCTCGTCGACGAAGACGGCGAGCTCACCGGTGTCGCTGAAGTCGAGCATCGTTGCGAGCAGCGTCAAGCTTGCGGCCGGATCCCGCCCGCGGGCGCGCTCGACCGCGAGCGCCGAGCCGAGCAGCGTGCCGCCCACGCAGAATCCGAGCGCGTTGACCTGCGGCGTGCCGCAGATCTCGGCTGCGATGGCGAGCGCCTTGATCACGCCGTGCTCGAGGTAGTCGTCCCAGGCGGCGCGGCCCATCGCCTCGGGCATATTGCGCCACGAGATCATGAAAACGGTATGACCTTGTTCGACCGCGAAGCGCGCGAAGGAGCTCTCCGGCTGCAGATCGAGGATGTAGTACTTGTTGATGCACGGCGGCACCATGAGGAGCGGCCGCTCGAACACCGTATCCGAGGCGGGGCGGTACTGGATCAGCTGCATGAATTCGTTCTCGAAGATCACCGCGCCGGGCGTGATCGCCAGGTTGCGGCCGATTTCGAAAGCGGCATCGTCGGTCATCGATACCATGCCCTTGTCGAGGTCGGCGGCAAGGTTCGCCAACCCCTGCCGAATGCTGGCCCCGTCGGTCTCGAGCGCGAGCTTCAGCGCCTCGGGGTTGCTCCACGGGAAATTGGCCGGGGACATCGCATCGACGAGCTGACGCGAGAAGAACGCGAGCTTGCGCTTGGCGTGGGGCTCGAGCGTGACGTTGTCGACGATGTCCTTCATCCAGCGCGCGCCCAGCAGATAGGACTGCACGAGGTAGTCGAAATACGGTGCCTTGCGCCATTCGGTGCCGCGAAACCGCTTGTCCGCCGGATCGGGCTCGATGACCGCCTTGGGCGTTTCCGGCCGCAGCGCGTAGCTGCGCCACAGCTCGAGCTGCATCCGGTAGTAGCGCCCGTACAGTTCGCGCCAGCGCTCCGGGTCCCGCGCGAAGTCTGCGGCGAGCGCCTTGAAGAGCGCCGGCGCGTCGAGGCTCAAATCGAGACCCAGCGGTTCGGTGACGTCCTCGAGCAGCCGATGGTTCAAGGTCTCCAGCTGCTCGATCGCCTGTGCGGCGCTGTTGGAGGTGCGGTTCATGCTTCTCGCCAGATGAGCGCCGCCATGCGTCCGGTCGTCCGGTCGCGCCGATACGAAAAGAAGCGCGCGGGATCGGAGTAGGTGCACATCCCGCCGCCGGACGTCTCGCCAACCCCGGCGCGCTGCAGGCGGTTCCGCGCGAGCATGAAAAGATCGGCGAGCCATTTTCCCGGAGCGTGGGGCGAGAACGCGGCGGCGTCCTCGCGAGCGCGCGCGAGAAACGCTTCCCTGACCTCGGCGCCGACTTCAAACGCGCCCGGCCCGATACCCGGCCCGAGGTACGCCACAAGCTCGCTTGGCTCCTCGCCGATCGCTGCCAGGGTGCGCTCGATTACGCCATGAGCGAGACCGCGCCAGCCGGCGTGTGCGACGGCGACGATGCTGCCCGCGCGATTGGAAAAAAGGACCGGCACGCAGTCGGCGATCAGCACAGCGCACACGGTTCCCGGAGAGCGAGCGACACTGGCATCGGCTTCGGGCGCGCTCGCCGCGACGGCGTCGGCGTCAATGACAGCGCTGCCGTGCACCTGCCGCAGCCATTTCGGCTCCTGCGGCAGCACGCCGCGCAGGCGGGCGCGGTTTCTTGCGACCGCGGCAGCGTTGTCACCCGTGCGCAGCCCGAGGTTGAGGCTCGCATAGGGACCCGAGCTGAACCCGCCCGCGCGCGTCGTGATGACGGCCTTGACGCGAGGCGGCGCCTGCCAGTGCGGCATGATCCAGTCGGGATCAAGCGCCATGCTTGCGCAGGGTCCGGATCAGGCGCTGCAGGTCCGCGGGAGGCGCCACGCGCCAGCTCGTGACGCGGCCGGTCTGCGGATGGCGCAGGGCGAGGCGCTCGGCATGCAGCGCCTGGCGCGTGAACGCAAGCGCCGAATTGCGCTTGCCGTAGGCGGGATCTCCGACCAACGGATGTCCGATCGATCTCAGGTGGACGCGTATCTGGTGCGTTCTGCCGGTTTCCAGCCGGCAGCGCAGGAGGGTCGAATCCGGGAAGCGCTCCAGCACCTCGTAGTGCGTGATCGCGTGCCGGCCGCGCGCCACAACCGCCATGCGCGTGCGCTGGACCGGGTGCCGCCCGATGGGCGCTTCGATCGTTCCGCTGCGCGCGATGCGTCCGTGCGCGAGCGCCAGGTACTCGCGCCTGACATCGCGCGCCTGGAGCTGGCGCACGAGATCGGTCTGCGCGGCGAGGGTCTTCGCCACTACCAGCAGGCCGCTCGTGTCCTTGTCGAGACGGTGGACGATCCCGGCGCGCGGCAGCCTGGCGAGAGCGGGCAGATGGCGCAGCAAGGCGTTCAGAAGCGTCCCGCTCCAGTTACCGCTGCCGGGGTGCACGATGAGCCCGGGCGGCTTGTTGATCACCAGCAACGCGTCGTCCTCGTGCACGATGCTGATCGTGATGTCCTCGGGGCGATCGGCGAGCGCCAGGGGATCGGCGTCAGGGACGATATCGATCACCTCGCCGCCCCAGACCCGGCGTCGCGGGAGCGCTGCGGCGCCGTCGAGCCGGATCTTGTCTGCCCGCACCCATTGCGCGAGCCGGGTGCGGGAATACTGCGGCACCAGGCGCGACAATGCCTGGTCCAGACGCAAGCCGGCGCACTCGGGCGGAACGATGATTCTCAAGGGACCAGCCCGGGCGGGCGTTGGGCTATAATTCGCGATGACTTCCATGCGATCCGTTCTTCGGCATAGTGTAGCGCTACTGGCGGCTTTTCTCGTCGCGTCCTGCGGGCTGTTCGACGTGCAGGAGGACGAGACCAAGGGCTGGTCGGCCCAGAAGCTCTACGCCGAGGCCAAGGCCAGGTTGGCCGAAGGCAGCTACGAAGACGCGATCAAGTATTACCAGAAGCTCGAGGCGCGCTATCCGCACGGGCGTTTCGCCCAGCAGGCCCAGCTCGAAATCGGCTATGCCTATTACAAGGACGAGCAGCCGGCCGAGGCGATCGCGGCGGCGGACCGCTTCATCAAGCTGCATCCGAACCATCCGAACGTCGACTACGCGTACTACCTGCGCGGCCTGACCAACTTCAACGGCGATCTCGGATGGTTGGGCTGGATCGGCGGCCAGGATTTGAGCGAGCGCGACCCGAAGGCGGCGCGCGAGGCGTTCATGGCCTTCAAGGAGCTGGTCAATCGCTTTCCGAAGAGCCGCTACACGCCGGACGCGATCGAGCGCATGAAATACCTGGTCAACGCGCTGGCGGAGCACGAGGTGCACGTGGCGCGCTACTACATGACGCGCGGCGCCTACGTGGCGGCAGCGAACCGCGCGCAGGTCGCGATCAAGACTTATCCGCAGGCGCCGGCGACCGAAGAGGGGCTCGTCATCCTGGTCCAGGCCTACGACAAGCTGGAGATGAAAGAGCTGCGCAACGACGCCGAGCGCGTCCTGATGGCGAACTTCCCCAACAGCCCTTATCTCAAGGGCGACCCGCGCAAAGCGCGCGCAGCCTGGTGGCAGATCTGGAACTACTGAGCGCGCTCGCCCGTTCCTAGTGCCGTTCCAACTTGTTGTACCGAATCCACGATAGCAATGTATCGATAGCTCTCGCTTTGTCTGAACAAGTTGGAACGGCACTAGCCGACGGCGAGGCACACGATTCCCGCGACCATCGCCGTGGCGGCGAGCAACCGCCGGCCGGTCTCGCCTTCCTTCAACAGCTGCGCGCCCATCACGGCGGCGATCAGGATGCTCACCTCCCGCGCGGGCGCGACGTAGCTGACGGGCGTGAACACCATGGCGGTCAGCACCAGGATGTACGACAGCGGGCAGAGTATGGCCACTGCGACGATCTCTTTTCGCGCGCGGCGCCAGGTGGCTGCGATCTCGTCGGGGGCGCGCAGCGCAAGCGGCGTCATGAGCACCACCCGCCCCAAGTTTGCCGCCCAGTCCTGCAGGATCGGCGGCACGGCGAAAGCGGCCACGGCGAGCTTGTCGACCACCGTGTACGAGGCGATCGTGCACCCGGTGAGCAGTGCGTAGATGACCGCGAGCAGGCTTCCGCGCTCGCGCAGACGTGCGAGATTCCCCGTCA
>Ga0256867_10000211_pt1 | contig 22419 bp, 23 predicted proteins | sample RVTome_15_FD_185939 | JGI IMG/M metagenome (GOLD analysis project Ga0256867, IMG submission 185939) | Soil microbial communities from uranium-contaminated site in the Upper Colorado River Basin, Wyoming, United States - RVT150D86 (HiSeq) ... | reverse complement strand
CTCGGACCAGCTACCCGACCGCACCGCGTCCGGCTATCTGTCCATCGATGGCGTGTCCCGCACCAATGTCTTTCACCTGCCGATTCTCGGCAACGGCGACGGCGGCATCTACACCACAGCTGCGGACGTGAGCACCTTCTGGCGCGCTTTCTACGACGCCAGGATCGTCCAAAGGGCCTGGGTCTCCGAGATGGTGCGACCCCGCAGCGACGTGCCCGAAGAGTCGATGCGCTACGGGCTGGGCTTCTGGCTCCACCCGTCGACCGAGACCGCGATCCTCCTCGGCGGCGACGCCGGCGTCTCTTTCCGCAGCGCCCACGACCCCACAACCCGGCGCACCCAGACCATCATCTCGAATACATCCCACGGCGCCTGGCCGATTATCCGCAGCCTCGACGAGCTACCGAGAACCTGAGCACGGCGCACACCGGAGGCACCAGCAGCCGTCGCTCTGACCAGTCCACCGACACTTCAGACTGGCAGCGGGCCTTCCTCGAACGAGAGCCGAGCCTCCTCCAACAGAATCCGCTCGGCAGCATGGTAGCGGCGGGCCGCCTCGGCGGCGCTATCCCCGACGGCGGTGAGGCCCACCCGGCCGTGCTCTGTCAAGCAGCTGATCATATGGAAGACAATGCCCTCTTGTCTCGACTGATCGAAGTGCAGACCGTGGCGAGCAACGATGTCGAACAGATCGGTCTGGCGTAGTCCACGAAGCACGTTGTTCTCCAAGTGGTCAGTGGCGATCAGGTGCTTCTCTTGTCCACGCGGCGTGATGAACAGTGCGGTCTTGGCGTCGTAGCGCCCGTCAGTCAGAAACTGGAGTGTCAGGAACGGATGGGTCGTGCCTCCCTTGCGGAGGTTGAGCTCAATTGCGTACGGCGTCCATGCGCCGCTCGCCTCTCGGACCACCACGAAATCGATGGCGAACCGGCCCAACGCGCCGAGGGCCGAGAGATGCTCACCGATCTTCTCCGCATGCTGCGTGATCAGCCGGGCGTACTCGGGGGCAGCCGGGAAGACACAACCGAGGTAGCTCTGTCCACTCTCGCCACCCAACAGTTGGTCGTGCGTCGAGAGAAGCTCCACCGTCCCCCCAGGGATGACTCGGAGCTGCACGCTCGGGCTCCGGAGATCGTGACCGACGATCCGTTCCTCGACGATCCCTCCGCCCTCGGCAAACTTCGCGATGTAGGCGTCGAACGGCGTGGTGGGTGCTTCGAGCTCCATCTCGTTCACGCGCTTCACCACCTCGGCTCGTTCGTCGGGCGCCCCGTTCTCCGGAAGACCGTCCAAGCGCACAATCGCGTTCCCCTCACCCGAGACGCCCTCGTTGAGCTTGACGATCGCGTTCCGCATAGCAGGGCGCTGCGCACGCATTCCGACGATTGCGTCGGCCACGTCGTCGATGCTGTGCAGGTCTTCTGCACCGAGCGGATGCGGTACACCCACCTCACCGAACAGGCGCCGGCAGCCTGTCTTGGAGCCCAGATGAGCAAGTCTCGGGTCTACGCCGTACATCGAAATTCCCAGGCTGAGCGCTACGTCCCGCTCGAGAGCAGTGGTGTTGTAGGGCACTAAGTGAGACCGCTCGCGGTTTGGCACGAGCGAGGCGATCTGCCGCAGCACTCTCGGGCGCTCGAGCAGCTTTTCGCTCAGACACCGACTGCCCGAGTCGTTGACGGAGACGAGCGAAAGCCGCGCACGCGCATGACTGGGGATGATGCCGGGAAGGAGGGCGAGGTAGTACTCGATGACCTCGGAAGAGATCGGCATGGACGTGACATAGATCATCCTCAAGCGTGGCTGGCGCAGTAGGACGAGAAGGAAGAGGTACCGTTCCTCGTATGCCTGAGTGAGGCTTCCGCTCGCGGCTACAGCACGGTCGAGAGTGATCGAGGGCACGACGACGACCGACTCGTCCTCGAGGTTGAGGCGCATCGCATCCCAGACTGCGGCCATCCGTGATTGCAGGAGGTCGAAGCGCCGGTATCGCTCCTCCTCGGTGAGAGCAGAAAGCACGTCGCGCCCCACCGGCGGTGTCCATAGATCGCCGGTCATGTAACTGTCCTCGAGGAGTCGATTCCTCTGACACTGAAGGCGTGCACGTTGCGACTGAAGCCACGAACCTCGCGCTGGCCGACGTCGTCGCCGATGACCAGGGGTTCGGCGCCGGAGAAGACTCGCGCAGTCACCAGAATTTGCCAGGGCTCCGCATCGGCGCAGAGCCGGGCTGCGAGGTTGGTGACGCTGCCAATCGCGGCATAGTCGAATCGGCCATCGAAGCCGATCTTGCCCAACGTCGCGTAGCCCTGGGAGATTCCAACACCCATCGCCAGATCGTGCCCTTGCCTGGACCACCGTTCGGCGAGTTCCCGCACCCTGTTCCGCATAGTTACGCTCATACGCACGGCCCTGAGGGGTGCGTCGTCGCAACGGACGGGATCGTTGAAGAAGACCATCAAACCGTCACCCGCGAATCGCTCCAAGGTGCCCTCGAAGCGGAAGATCACATCGCCGAGCGCTTGGTAGTACTCGCTCAGAACACCCATGACCTCCTCGGGTTCGCTCGATTCGGCGAACCGGGTAAACCCCCTCAAGTCGCAGAACACCACCACGATCTCCCGTCGGTGACTCTCCAGGAAGGACTCGTCTCCTGTATCGACTATGAGCTCAGCGATCTGCGGAGAAAGGAACCTCCGGAGGAGCCTCATCCGCTCCAATTGAGAGACCTGCTCGTCGACTCGCGACTTCAGCTCGCGGTTCCATCTAGCGAGCTCGTCGGCTTGCCGCCTGATGGTGTCCTGGTATCGCTTGATCCGCGCCAGCGAAGCCACCCGTGCAAGGAGCTCACTCTGGTTGATCGGCTTCGCGACGAAGTCGTCGGCGCCGCTTTCGAGCGCCTTGAGCTTCTGCTCGTCGCCACTGGCGGTGACCATGACCACCGGCAGGAATGCCGTTTCCGGCCGCTCGCGGATGCGGCGGCACACCTCGTACCCGTCCATTTCCGGCATAACAATGTCGAGCAGCACGAGGTCGAGGACCTGCTCGGCGAGTATCTTGAGCGCCTCATCGCCTGAGGACGCTGTTCGGATTTCGTAACCCCGCGGAACGAGGATCGCCTCGAGCAGTCTGATGTTTGCCGGCTGATCGTCGACGACCAGCACCGTTGGGGTCTCAGACAGATCGCTCACGACTCACCTCCCGTTTCGAGGAGCTCCCGTACTTTCTGCGCAAGTTCGCGCACATGGATCGGCTTCTCGATGTATCCGTCGAAGCCGTACTCATAAGCTTGGTCGCGGTCGTCCTGCATCGCGAAAGCGGTCACAGCGAGCGCTGGAATGTCACGTCCTTGTCTGCTCGCCCTGATCTGGCGGAGTGCCTCATAGCCGTCGATGCCTGGGAGCTGGAGGTCCATAAGGATGAGGTCTGGGAGAGTCTCGTCGGCGAGGCGGACACCGTCCTCACCTGTAATCGCTTCGACGACCTCGTACCCGGAGTGATGCAAGATGTCCCGGACCAGCTTCAGGTTCATCGGGTTGTCTTCCACGATGAGGATTCGCCTCAGGCTCACTGCTCGGCACCTCCCAGTTTGGTGGCCCGCTGGATCCGGGGTAGCCCCACCGCGGCGAGGGCCGTGAACAAATCGTCACGGCTCACTGGCTTGACCAGATATGCCGCTGCTCCGAGTGCAGCACCTCGGGGCTTCTCATCGACGATCGAGACGATGATCACAGGGACGTCGCGCGTCACCGGGTCGTCCTTGAGACGCTTGAGCACTTCCCAACCGTCTATGCCGGGGAGCCGGATATCGAGCAGAACGGCAGCCGGGACCGTCCGGCGGACTGAGGCAAGACCTGCAGCTCCGTCGCGAGCAGTGGCGACCGAGAATTCCGCCCCGGAGAGATAAGCGGTCAACAGGTCGAGCGACGGCCGGTCGTCGTCGATGAGCACAATGCGGCTCGTTTCGCGCGATTCGGGGACACCGCCGGCCTGCCCGCCGGATTCCTCCAACGGAAGAGAGAACCCGAACGTGCTGCCTCGTCCAACTTCGCTCTCGAGCCACATACGACCACCGAACAGCTCCACGATGCGCCGCGAAAGAGTAAGGCCGAGGCCGGTCCCTTCCTCTCGCGAGGGGCCTCGCCCACCCTGCTGGAACGACTCGAAGATCCGTTGGTGGTCAGCCTCGGGGATTCCGATTCCCGTATCGGTCACGGTGATGTCGATCTGAGGGCCGCGGCGCTCCGCTCGAATCGTCACCGATCCTCCGTCGGGCGTGAACTTAACGGCGTTCGTCAGGAGGTTCAGTACAACCTGTTTGAGTCTCAGCTCGTCGGAGCGGACGGCGCCGACGTCGGCGCTTACCTCGACAGCGAGCTGTATGCCGTGGGTGAGTGCCCGCTCACGAACCATCGAGGCACTGTCGTCGAGAAGGGAGCGAAGGTCGAACTCAGAGTACTCGAGCTCCATCCGGCCGGCCTCGACCTTCGACAGGTCGAGGATCTCGTTGAGCAGCTCCAACAGGTGCTTGCCGGAACTGTAGATGTCGCGCAGGTACTCCTCCTGGCGCTCGTTAATGTCGCCGAACATGCGCTCGAGAAGCACCTCGGAGAATCCGAGCACCGCATTGAGTGGAGTCCGCAGTTCATGCGACATGCTGGCGAGGAACTGCGACTTGTGTCTGCTCGCCGCCTGCAGCTCGATGCTCTGTTCCTTCAGCTCGCGGTACAGTCGCGCGTTCAGCAGGGCCAGTGCGGACTGCGTCGCGAGCGTCTCAAGCATGCGGAGGGTGTCCTGGGAGAAGCCACCGATCTGCTTCCGTCGGACGATCAGACAGCCGACGATCTGGTCCTCCCGGAGCATCGGCACTGCCACCAAGGACCGCCATCCCGCCTCGAACAGGATGCGGAGGTGCGGATCGAGCTCGACTGAACTCAGATCCTCGACTGCTATCGGCCGTTTCTCGCGTGCAGCTCGGCCAACCAAGCTCTCGTCAAGATGGATCCGGATGGTGCGCAGCTGTTGGACCACGCGCGGATCGGTCTGGTAGACGCTGCGCACCATGAAGCATCCGAGCCGGTCGGAGTACTCCATGATCGAGCCGCCATCCGTCGCCGAGAGCTTCACGGCGTGCATGACGACCGTGGCCAGGACATCGTCGACGTCAAGGCTCGAGCTGACCGCCTCTCCTACCTCCCGCAGTGCCTCCAGCTCCCAGACCTTTCTGGCCAGCTCGACACGGCGTGCCTCTAGCTCCTGGACGAGCTTGACTCCGTTGACGGCCATCGCAGCCTGGCCGGCGAAGCCTGAGGCGATAGCCATCTCCCGCTCGTCGAACGGACTGACCTCGTCACGCCACACACTGAGCGCCCCGACGACCTCGTCGTCGAAGATCATCGGTGCTCCCATGGTGGAGCGGAACCCGGCGATGCGCTGAAGGTCGTGACGCCCGTAGCCGGGGTCTGCCAGCACGTCGGCAATCTGCTGGGTCGCCCTATCGATGCCGACCCTGCCGATGAGCGTTTCCCGGTCCACCGGAATCGGATGCTGGGCAAAATAGCTGATGGACTCCGCCGACATGCCGACGGCCTTGATCAGGTGGTAGACCCCGTCCTCGATCAGGTAGAGGAGCGCAGCCTGCGAACGGCAGAGCCGCCGTACGCTCTCGACGATGGTCGTCAGCACCGTGTCGGGATCACTGGCCGAGCGGCCCAACGCGGACAGGACGTCGGTCGCGGCTTCGAGTTGATCCGTGACAGTCACGAGAACCTGACGAAGACGTTCGTTGTCGGCGTCCGTGGCTATTTGCACGATATGGGACGGTTCGACCATGGTCGCCTCGCTCCCCCGCGCGGTTGCGCGACCTTGAACTTCCCACTCTGCCCGAGTTGGAAGATTGCCGCAATCGATGGCCGGCCGCGGACGGCGCCCACGTCGTCGGTCGCTTGCCGAAGCGGTCCAGCGATGTCCTCAAGCCGCTGGGATGGGCGCCGCTCCCCTTGCCACAGCACCTGCTCACCAGCCTCCGCGTTCGACGCCGTGGATCCTGGCAGCGACTACTTCGTCAGACTCGAAACCCTAACCGCCCGATTACAAGGCGGATGCCAACCGCCACACCTGGCCCCTATCAGCAACTACAGCCACGCTGCCGCCCGCATCGATCACAGGCAGCCCAGTGGTTGACTCTGTTTCGCGTCACAGGCCGTGTCACGGCCGGGCCTGCTGCGCCGACTGGTTGCGCTTCTCCAATCTCCAGACCTATGGCACGAAGACTGTCAGGTGTCCGATGGCCTTGTCCGCCGCGTTGACCAACTCATGTGCCGCGGGCAGGTCCGCCAGCACGGCGTCGGCGTCGATCCAAGTTTCGCTGTCGGGATATTCAACTCGGTGACGGGTGATGCGAATGCGGTCAACGGGCCGCAAGAGCTTTCCCATAGAGGACCCGAACTGGGCCCGGACAGCATGCTGAACAGTGAGATGACCGCCAGCTGTCGTGGGCCGCAATCCTTGTGCCTGAAGCATCGCCGCCATCGCCTTCCGGACTGCGTCGTGGATCGCGGCATAAGCCAGCTCGGGGTCCTCATCACTCAACTGCTCGGCGCTGGTCAGATGCCGCTTTGCCGAGGCGATCAGCCGCTCGGCCAGGCCGACGTCCGCGACCACCCGGGTGAGCTCAGCGCGCTCGAGCATGCCAAGGATCTCGTCCCGACCTCGCACCCAGCTCACCTCGCCTCCTGGACCCGAGGCAGCACGGGCACTCGTGGGCGCGCACGAAGCTCAATGATGAACCCGTCATCCGAGGTCTCCCACCGCTGCTGGGAGACGACGACCGGGTTTACTTCGCGGTTCAGCTGTTGCGACGCCTCGACCACCGCGTCATGCAGATCGTCACGATCCGGGCTCCCCACAACGAGCAGGTCAATGTCAGCTGGCGCTGGCCCCTCCTCACCTCGGTACCGGGCGGCCCACGACCCGAAGACATCGGCGAACACGATGCCCTCGACCGACGCCAACCGCTCGGCCAGCACAGGCACCGGACCCAACACGATGGTCACTAGGTCATAGAGCGGCCGGTAGAACGCCGCAGCCGCGTTTGCCCTAACGAGCTTCGTCCGCCCCACTCGCCGACTAGTGAGCACGCCACCCTGCTCTAGCCGGACAACCTCACGAGCCGTGTTGCCAGGATCCGCCTCGATAGCCGCCGCGAGCTCCGCCACAGACTCCTCCCCACCCCCCAGCAACACCCGCGCCAGAATGCGTGCCTGCAGCTCAGACCGCAGCAGCGGAAACAGTGGCGGCGGCGCAACCCTCACAACAGCCTCCCCTCTGGTGCCGTGCTACACGAAACGATCTATGTAATACTCACACGATATCATGTAAGTATCGCCTGAATCACCAGACGGTCAGGCCCGCGGCCCAGCCGCCACCCCAGGCTTCGCCCCGGCGGTAGGCACGTGTCGCCCGACGCTCGGCGTGAGCGTGTTGGCGTCATTGCCGGTGAGCGTGTTTGGGTGAGATTCAGCACGCCGGTTGGTTGGTCTGCCCCGCAGACCAATTTCGCACCACGACCCGCACCACGGCCGTGGCAATCACCGTTGGGCGGGTCCAGCGACCTGTGCTGGCCGCGCCAGGCTGCCGGGACAACACCTGAAGACCATCCGGCATTAGGGATCTCGACATCGGCGACGTAGATCCGCCCGGCGCGGCGGGCGAGCCTACCGGGCCAACGCCTTCGACCACCCAGGCAGCCCGGCCGCAACCCCAGCACCACAGCCGCAAATCCGGCGCGACAGCCGGGAAGCCAAACCCGCCCACCAACTGCAACGTACACCCCACGAAGATCAACAACTTCGCGGTAGATCAATTCGGCGTGCTGCGCGTGGAATCGCGTGAATACTGCTTCACGGTCTGCACGAACAAGGCAGGCACGTCCCCGGCAAGCCAGACGAAGTCATTGCCACGAAAGAACGCGACACCAGCAGCATGCGCGTCGGCAGCGTTTACCTGCAGGATCACCGGCGTGCTGGACTTGCGCCGCCCAACCTGCGAGGCCGTGTCGACATCTATGGACAGATGGACATACTGACGGCCCATTGGCCGCAGGCCCTGCTGCAAGATCGCCTTCGCTGCTCCTGGCGACGTGAGCACCCGCGGAGGCTGCGCTGCATGGCGTGACAAGCGACCGGGAGTTGAGTGCCCGTACATCGCGCGGATCATCCCACCGCGAATTTCGTACCTCGCCTTCGGCGAGGTACGAATCACGTCGTCAAGATCGGACTCAGTTAGGTTGGCCCACCTGCCGCCCTGACCTCGCAACGCCGACACCAGGTCCGCCACCGGCACCCAACCCTCGCCATCGTGCTCCAGCTCGTAGAGCCACGGCCGGTGCCGCAATGCATGCGACATGACCTTGCTCAACGACACCAACCACGTCACCCGACTCAAACCCGGTGGTGTCCCGCCTCGACTGCTCATGGCACCGGATCGCTCTTGTACCGCTCAATCCTAATCTCAGTGCAGAGTACGTCGTAGGTACCGTGCTCGTCGAAGCCGATCCGGAAGTGACGAAGGTCCGACTCTCTAAGCAGGCCAAGACGTTCACCCGGTGGCAATTCCCGGTGCGGACCCATATTCTTCATCCGTTCAATCAGCTCAGCTCCGTCACCTCAATTAGTGCGAGTTCGAAGTCATCTGGGTCTGTCGGCATATACTCATGTCGCGACTCGACCCATCGCAGCTCTTCCACTCCATTAAATATCACGCGAGTAATATGCCGACGTCGCTGCTCATCAAGTAATTCTCCATCGAACTCCAGTGTTAAGCTTACAGGTCCCTGGTCGGGCGTAGCCTGAAATGTAACGGTTGGGTACTCTGCGAACGATGTCCGTAGACCCAGGCCAGAGACGCGGTGCGAGGTCATACTCATCCCCACGGAATATAGATCGGATTAGGATAGCGGTCCACAAGCGTCCAGTCTTGCTGGCTTCGCGTAACCGCGATTCGCCGTGATGGCAGTACGTCACCAAGCGGAGTCGGATCGTTAAGCCGCCTCCGCTCAGCGCCTGCCGGTTGCCGAACAATGATCTTAGTAGGCTGGAGGCCTGCGAGACTCAGTGCCGCCAGGCCTCGGCTGTTTATGGCCAAGAGACTACCCTGGTGCAGGGTGTAGTTGCACGCCTTTCGATGCCACAAGGATAATCCGAGAATTGCGCGGAGTCAGGATAACGAGGATATAACTCAATGGTGCGGCTGGCCTCGTGGCGGGGTAGTGTCAGCGGTAGGGTAACCACCCGACCTACCGACCTCGACTCGAATGCAAGTCCCAATTCAATGCGGACTTGGTTGGTGTCCGCATCATTCGCCGACGAATCTTCCTCGGCAGCCCCAATGAAGCCGTCACTCAGGAACGGCTTGGATCGCATCCCACTTCCGTCATCCATCTGCACTGACCTCGTAGATGTCGCCGCTTGCGGTCATCCCATACAGCCCGCATCGCATGAAAGCTTGAGGCCCATTTGTGGGCCTCAAGGAGTTGTGAATAAGGCTCACTTCCCCCTGGATCCGGAGATCTTGCGACTCAACCACTCACCCCACAGGCCACGAAATCGACGCGCGGAGGGTGGGATGATGAACCTAGGCCACCCGAATAGAGCAATCGAGAACAGAAACACACTGCTAACGGGTGGCGAGGCGGTAAAACCGCAGCCGCTCACCGTAGAGGATCCTGCCGTGTTCGACCAGGCCGGACGGTTCGAGCAGGGAGTTACGTATTGTGGTAGTGGAGTGGTGCCGCTGGTACAGGCGGCGGTCGGTGCCGAGCTCGGCGATGCTGTCGCGTGCCGGAACGGGACACTGACCAGCGCCTGCCCGCCGGGGCGCAGCACTCGGGCGATCTCGGACAAGGCCTGCCGGTCACCGTGCAGCCCGGCGACATGGTCCGGGGTCGAGATCGCCGTGACACAGTCGAACGTTTCGTCGGGGAAAGGCAGCCTACGCGGGTCGCCGCGGACCAGTTGTACCGCCCGCGGATCGACCAGCCCCGCGGCGGCGGCCCGCTCGCGGCGACCCCGCTGGTGGATCAGGGCCTTGTCCAGGTCGAGTGCGACCACGTCCGCGCCGGTGTGGTGGCCAACAGGATTGGGAACGGGCTCCACGCCCCGCTGCCCACGTCCAGCGACCGCTGGTCCGGCCGGGCATGTAGCGCACTGATCGCGAGGGTGTACTCGAAGCCGAGCCAGTAGTGCAAGCCGCGGGCACGTTCGGGCCAGCCGATCCGCCCAGTTGCGCCACCATTAGCCGCGCCAGAGTCGCAGCTCGGGCCGCGAGGCCGGCGCGGCGCGACAGATCACGCGACGCTGCGGTCAGGACAGTTTCCGGCCGAGCAGTTGCTTGGCCGCTCGGTGCGTTGCCGGTCCTGCTGCTGTACTTCATCGAAGTAGATCGCTCAATACGTGGCGACGGAAGCCCGGCCAGGAAACGGCTTCCCTGAGTTCCGGCAATAGCAGGGCTCAGCCCTCGATCACGACCATCCAGCACCAGTTGCGAAGGATCGGGAGCTTGAGGAGCAGGCCGTCGAGCCGCTCCAGGACGCGAGCTACGGGATCCGCCAACGGCGTCTGGTAGAGGAACCCTGCTATCAGCGAGGTGAGGTGGTAGCGGCGCACACGCGTGGCGGGGAAGTGGCGCTGGATGACCGCAAGGTCGCCAGCCATCAGCGGATGCTCGTCTTCGGTCCGCATCTGCGGGGTGCGGCGTCGGAAGGCGTTGATGGCCGGGTTGTGCCCCATCGGCTCGACGAACACGAACCGGCCGGCAGGCTTCAACACACGACGGATCTCCGGCAGGGTCCGGTCCAAGTCGAGATGGTGCAGGACACCGCAGCCGTGAACCATGTCGAAGGTGTCATCCGGATATTCGAGCTTCTCAGCGTTCATCACAGCGAAGGTCGCGCCTGTGATGCCCCGCTCGGCGGCCGTCTGCTCGGCCCACTCGATCGCCACTGGCGAGATGTCAATGGCGGTCGGATAGGCACCGGCCGCCGCCAGATTGAACGCCCACGTGTGCACCCCGCAGCCCAGCTCGAGGGTCCGCGCGCCGGGCGGTGCCTTCCGGACCACCGAGTCGTAGTCACCCAGACTGGCACGAGCGACGTAGTACCAACGGTCGAGGCGCGCCCGCACATCCTCCGCGAAGCAATGATCGTGGAAGTGCCGCTCGCGCTCGTACCGTTCCTCAGCCCCGTCGGTCATGGTACGTAACCCCTAGTTGACCGCTCGATCCCTGTCACCCTCGCGCGGCTAGTACGGTCACTCCGGCCGCGCGTGCTCGATTGGGTGGTCAGGAGAGTTTGCGGCCGAGCAGTTGCTTGGCCCGCTCGGTGCGTTGCCGGTCCTGCTGCTGCACCTCTTCGAAGAAGCCGGCCAGGTCGCCGTCTCCGGCGGACCGGGCGTCATCGATGTAGGTTTGCAGGGTCTCGGCTTCCTGCATGGTGTGGTAGAGCATGCTGATCAAATCGTAGTGTTCGTCGCGGGTTCCGGTGACTAGTTGGGCGTTCGTCATCTCGCCTCCCTACGGATAGTGGATCACCTACGTAGGATGGTTACCCGCCCGTGGCAGAGGTAAATGTGCGCGCCCGAACGCCGCGCCGTGGCCCGCCCGTTGTGCTGCGGCGATGCGACTCAAGGGTGGTGCTCGCGTAGCCGGGGTGGGTGGACGAACAGAGCTACGGCGGCGATCAGCAGCGGCAGTGGGAGGCTGGCCCACAGCACCGTCGTGTATCCGCCGGTGGCGTCGTGGGCGGCGGCGTAGAGCAGTGGCCCGAAGGCGGTCGAGGCTACGGATAGGGCGGCGACCATGCCGCGGATCGAGCCGATGTGGCGGGTGCCGAAGTATCGGGGGAAGGTGGCCGCTTCGAGAGCGCGCATGCTGCCGCCCGCGGCGCCGATCAGGGCGCCGAACAGCACGGCGGAAATGCCCGGGGTGGTCTGGGTGGCCCAGGCGAGCCCGCCGGCCAGCGACGCCATGGCGGCGATGATCAACCACCGGTGGCGGACCCGGTCGGCCAGCATCCCAGTGGCCAGGGTCGCGACCAGGGCGGCGACGGTTTGCGGGATGAAGTTGGCCGCGGCCTGGGCGGTGGTGAGCCCGCGTTCTCCGAGCAGGCTGATCTGGTGGAAGTTGACCGCGGTGCCCAGCAGCCCGCAGACGGCGACACCGCCGGTGACGACCCAGAAGAACGGTTGCCGCATCGCCTCGCCGCGCCGGACTCCCCAGTTCGCAGCGGCGCAGGCGGCGGTGCTGGTGTCCGCCGGTATTCGGCCGTCGGGCCATTGTCCGAGCGCGGCCGGTCTGTCCCGCATGCCGAACAGGGCGATGGGGATGACGACGAGCCACACTGCGAGCCCGAGGATCAACCAGGCCAGCCGCCAGTCGTACTGGGCGATCAGCGTCTCGGCGAGCAGTGGTGTCATCGAGATGCCCACCGCGCCGACGGCGCTGGCGATGCCGACCGCGGTGCCTCGGCGGCGGTCGAACCACAGTGCCGCCGCGGTCGTGGCGGTCAGGGTCAGCGCGCGTGGCCGGCCATCCGAATGCCGACGAATCCGGCGGTCAGCCCGACGATGCTGGACACGGTGGCCAAGGCGATCAGCACCGCGCCGAAGGCGGCGCCGATGACGGCCATGGTGCGGCGGACGCCGTACCGGTCGAGTGCGCGGCCGATCCATGGCAGAGCCAGCGCACCGGTCAGCGTGCCGATCAGGTACGCGGTGGACACCGCGGAACGGGAGATGCCCAAATCGCGGATCAGCGGGTCGACGAACAGCGAGACGCCGGCGGTCTGGCCCGGGCCCGTTGCGGCGACTGCGAGGCTGGCATAGGCGACGATGCGCCAGCCGTAGAACCCTTCGGGCGTCTTGGCGTTCGACGGGCGTGGTCGGGACAGGACGGTGGTCACCACGAAGCGGGTCTTCCTTCGGTGTGGTGCGGATCGGGTTGCTCGCGCGGCGAGTTCACTGCTCGGCGTCGGCGACGAGCGGATCGAGGCTGATCTCTGGGTGGTTGCGGCGTACCGAATCCAGTCGCCAGCGGTCGGTGAACAGTGCCAGCAGGGCACCGTCGGCCCGTTCGGCCACCTCGCACCCCCGCTCGGCGTCGAGGACGGGGACGTGCCGGGGCAGGGTTGCTCGAGCCAGTGAGTACGGCAGGTGTTCGAGCGTGATGGGCGCGCCGAACTCGCGGGCCATCCGGTGAACCGCGACCTCGAACTGCAACGGGCCGACCGCAGCCAGGATGGGCGCTGCGTCCCCGCGTAGGTCTGAGCGGAGAACCTGGACGACGCCTTCTTGCTCCAACTGCTCGATGCCGCGGCGGAACTGCTTGCCCTTACTGGTGTCCGTGGTGCGGGCCACGGCGAAATGCTCGGGTGCGAACGAGGGGATCGGCGGGAACACCACAGCGGCACCGTCGGCGTGCAGGGTGTCACCAGGACGCAATGCCGACGCGTTGACCAAGCCGACGATATCGCCCGGATAGGCGACATCGACCGTCTCGCGGTCGCGTCCGAACATCGCCTGCGCGTACTTGGTGGCGAAGGCCCGGCCGGTGCCGGCGTGGGTGAGGACGGATCCCCGCTCGAACTTTCCCGAGCACATCCGCACGAACGCGACGCGGTCGCGGTGCGCCGGGTCCATGCCGGCCTGCACCTTGAACACGAACCCGGAGAACGGCTCCTCCAGCTCATGCTCGCGGCCCGTGACGTCCGGCCGGGCCGATGGCGCAGGGGCGAGCTCGGCCAACACCTCGAGCAGGTGCCGCACGCCGATATTGGCCACCGCCGCACCGAACAGCAGCGGTGTCGTCCGACCGGCCAGGAATGAATCCAGATCGAGCCGGTCGAGCAGCCCGGCCTCCTCGGCGGCGGCCCGCCACTCCTCGCCATGCTCCCGTTCTGCCTCGGCGGCCGTCAGCGTCCGCTCCTCGGAGATCCGGGCACCGCCGGGGGCGCGTTCGAACACGCTCATCGAACCGCCGCGCACGTCCAGGAACCCGGCGAAATGACCGGCCTCGCCGACCGGCCACGTCAACGGTGCCGGCCGCAGCCCGATGCGCGATTCCAACTCGTCGCACAGCTCCAGGGCATGCTTACCAGGACGATCCCACTTGTTGATGAACGTGATCACCGGGATGCCGCGGTGCCGGCACACGTCGAACAGCTTGAGCGTCTGCGGTTCCAGACCGGCCGCCGCGTCGAGCAGCATGACCGCGCAATCCACCGCCGACAGCACCCGGTAGGTGTCCTCGGAGAAATCGGCATGGCCCGGGGTGTCGAGCAGGTTGATCACGAGGTCGCGGTACTCGAACTGCAGCGCGGCGCTGGTGATCGAGATACCGCGGGCGCGTTCCATCTCCATCCAGTCCGACACCACACCCTTGCGGCCGGCCTTACCGTGCACCGCGCCGGCCTCGGCAATGACCCGCGCATGCAGCGCCAGCGCCTCGGTGAGGGTCGACTTGCCGGCATCCGGGTGGCTGATAACGGCGAACGTACGGCGCCGGGCCGCCTCGGTGAGCACCTCCCTGGCGGCCATCGTGGCTGTGCTCATCCGGTCTGCGTCACCAACTGCCGTTGCCGGACAATCTCGGTGCGCAGATCAGCGGCGAACGCCTCAGCCGTCGCCAGCTGCTCCCGCAACGCCGCACACCGCTGCTCAGCCGCCGCCCGATAGGCGGCCAGCCGGTCGATCAGCGCTTCCCGTGCCGACTCGCCACCGGCCGACGCGTCCAGCTCGTCAAGCGCCGATAGCAGATCCCGCATCTCCTCCAGGCTGAACCCCAGCGGCTTCATCCGCTTCACCAGGTTCAACCGGGCCACATCCGGCTCCGTGTACAAGCGGAACCCGCCCGGGGTTCGCGACGACGGGCGAACCAGACCTACCTCCTCGTAGTACCGGATCGTGCGCAGCGACAAACCGGTCCGCTCGGCCACCTCACCGATCTGCATGTGCTGCAACGACACGAATCGACACCTCGAAGACACCAGGACGCAACGACATAAAAAGGTGAGTCTACCGTGCCGTCACAGTTGCCGGCTATTGAACAGCAGCCTTACGGCGCATCCCCGAGGCCTGGCGACTCTCACGTAAGGGTAGAGTACTCCATGGAGCGTACGGACAATCATGATGCCTGTGAGGAGGGATGCGTGCCCCAGTTCAAGATCCGTCACGTCGACGGCAGCGAACAAGTCATCACCGCCACCCGGATCGTCACCAACGGCGAGCACACCGTGTTCCACGGTCGCGGTGCACCAGATCAGATCATCCACCAGATGTCCGCAGGCGAGATCGCCAGCGTCCGCCGACGCATCCGGGCGTGCTGCGGGGTAACCTAAGCCGCAGCGTCGCGTGCCGGTGGCAGACCGTGTCAGGCATGGAGGCGCGGGACCGAGGGGAGCACGACGATAATGATCGTCGACCCTTCGCCCTTCGTCTGTGGGTGAGGGCGAGAAGACCAGGCTCATTGCCTGGAGCCGAGAGCTGCGGAGCGTCCATGACAGGCTCCGCGAAGCACTGACCGTGACTCAGCAGGCCCTGTCCGACGGCGAGCCGACGCAGCCAGCCACCAGTGACCTGCTGCTGTATTGCCACGGGTTCTGTACCGCCCTGACCGCCCACCACGAGGGCGAGAACCGTGACCTGTTCCCGGCAATCGCCGAACAGCACCCCCAGCTACGCGAGGCGCTGCACTACCTCCAGCAGGACCACTCGATGATCGCGCACCTGCTGGCCGGGCTGCAGACCGCCGTGGCCCGGGCCGCCTCGCCCGCAGAGCTGGTCGAGCACCTGGGGGGTGTGGCGGCGATCATGGAGTCGCACTTCCGGTACGAGGAACGCCAGCTCCTGACCGTACTGGAGACCCTGGCGCTGGACGCCGACCCGCGCGCCGTGTTCGGGCCACTGTGACGGTTCGTTGCGCACCTCGGCCCGAAGGGCTCCGCACGGCCGGATCACGTGGCGACGTACACCGTGTTGGCCGACTCCCCACCGGTGAGCGGGTTGGCGAAGGTCACAACGTGGGGCTGCACGGTGTCGAAGACCTGCTCCATGACGGCGGAGAAGTCGGCGTCCGGTGGATCGTCGGACCACAGCGCGAACACGCCGCCGGGAAGCAGCCAGCGCGCGAGCCGTCGCAGGCCGTCAGGGGTGTAGAAGCCAGCGTGAGATGGGTGCAGCACATGCCGCGGTGTGTGGTCGATGTCTACGAGGATCGCGTGAAAGCGGCGGCCGGGCGTTGCCGGGTCGAGGCCGGTGTCGCCGCACAGCGTCGCGAAGAAGTCCCCGTGCACCAGTCGGGTCCGGGGATCGGAGGCCAGTCCCACCGTGTCGGGCAGCAGTTGCTGCTCGTGCCATTCGATCACTGGGCCGAGTGCTTCGACCACGACGAGTGAACGCACGCGGGGATCGGCCAGGACTGCGTGCGCGGTGTAGCCGAGACCGAGCCCTCCGACAACCACGTCCAGGTCTTCTGCGGCCAGCTCGGCGAGCCCGAGCCGCGCGAGTCCGACCTCACCCCTGGTGAATAGGCTGGACATCAGAAACTCCTCGTCCAGCTTGACCTCGAACACTTCGATCCTGAGAGATGGGTCCACCCTGCGCCGAAGGCTGATAACGCCCATATCGGTGGGGCTCCAGGCCAACTCCTGGAAGCGTGCGTTCACCGCTCATCCCGCCACATCAGGGAGTTCGGTTTCTGGGGCCTAGTCGAGTTGCGCATCGACCAGCCGCACGGTCCCGGGCCTCACTCGCAGCATCGCGCCCTGGTGGATCTCATGGAGCGGTGAACCGTCGACGCTGACCGCATAACTATCGCGCTCGATGCGCACCTCGACTTCCGCGCCGACCTTCGGGCCAGCGGCGCCGACAGGGGCCGGTGTCACCGCCATCGCCACCTCTCCCCGCGTGCCGGCGGTGATTGCCACGCCGACATCGTGGCCGATCATGATCGAGGTACCGTCGAACACAACTCGGGCTTGCGGTTCACCCGGACCGATCGGTCGGACATAGACACTCGCCAAGGCCGCGTCGTTGGACACGTCCGCGTCAACTCCAGTCAGTGTGTACAGCAAAACCGGCTCCGCCTCGTCGTCGCCACCCGGAGACCCCATTCCGAGCCGAAGCAGAGGAATGTTCTCCCGCGCCGCAAGACGGCGGGCGGCCCACGCGCTCTCACCCCGGTCAGTGATGACCGCGCAGAAACGTCCGGCCCCGACGGACGCGTCGGAATCCGCCCCCACCTCGACAGCCGACACATCACGAGCACCCAACCGAGCACGCAGCACCTCCGCCCGCTGCGCACTGCGGCGGGTGAAGCCCTGCACCACCGCCAGCTCAGGCCGCGTCTCGGATGGCCGCGCCATCGTCAGCAGCCGATCCACAGCGGCACCCCACCGCTCCGCCGGGGTGTCTACCTTGTACAGAGACTCAGCCGCCAACGTTCACCGCCCTGCCGCCGACCCGACCATGTCCGAGCCGGACGCCAGTCGCCCTACTCCTCGAATGGAAGTTCACACCCTAACTCTACCGTTACGTAAGATTAGCGATGGCTGTGGGCGCCCGCCGAGTACGCCCTACGGTCCGCGACGCCCGGTAGCCGACGGCGAACCTGTCGAACACTCGTGGAGCGGCTGATGACTCAGACACCAAGCGCACCGACGCTAACCGAACGCTACGACGACAGCACCGCCCTGCTGGTGGTGGACGTGCAGAACGACTTCGCGCACCCAGACGGCAATCTGTATGTGCCAGGCGCCGACGACGCGATCGCCGCGGTGAAACCGCGAGATTGAGGCGGCACTGCAGTCGGGGTCTCTCGTTGTCTACACGCAAGACTGGCATCCACCATCGACACCGCACTTCCAGAAGGACGGTGGCATCTGGCCGACACATTGCGTGCAAAACACCTGGGGCGCCGAGTTGCACCACACACTGCGGGTCGTCGACGGGCCGGTAGTCCGCAAGGGGACCGGAGGCGAAGACGGTTACTCGGCGTTCAGTGTCCGAGACCCCGAGAGCGGAAAACCGAACTCGAGGCCATCCTGCGCGACCGCGACATCCGCCGAGTCGTCGTAACCGGCCTGGCCCAATACGTCTGCGTAAAGGAGACCGTCCTGGATGCCCGCAGGCTCGGCTTCGACGCGATCCTCGTCCGCGACGCAACCCGCCCCGTAGAACTCAATCCCAGCGACGGCGAACGCGCACTGTCAGCCATGACCGCCGCCGGAGCTGTCGTTCACTGATTCCCGCGGCGCTGGCTGACTGCGCATCTGGAACTCGGCGCGTGTGCCGGGCGAGGAAGTTGGTGAGCAGGGTCCCCAGTCGGGTCTGCCCGGGTCACGGTGGCTCTGGTGCGGCTCATCGGGTTTTCGGCGGCGGCGACCTTGATCGCCTCGTGGGCTTCATCGGCGGTATTCGGGTCATAACCGGCCGGGTCAGGGTACTCGGTCTGGTTTCGACGACGACGCAATCGGTCGAGTGACTTCAGGCCGGGGACACCGGGAAACTGTGCCTCTGCCGCCTCAACGACCGCGATGTGTCCGCCACGCGTGGTCGGCCTCAGCCCGTGGTGCACTAGTACAGCAGTAGCGGCCTTCCTTCCTGTGTCATACGCCAGTGCATATGCACCCTCCGCATCGATGTCCAAACTCTTCGTCGCGGCGGCAATGTGCCTGCCGGACATTTCGAACAGCGCACCAGCCGCGTCTTCACTACCTGAGACTTGCTGAAGCTCACCACGCGCGATCAACTCCTCGATCCGGTCAGCGCCTCGTGCCCAGCGAGCCATCACCGTCTCTCAAGCAAGCGCGTGGTCTGGTCGAGGGGACTGTCCGATCAACGGTGGATCTGGATCTCGGCATGGTTAGTTACCGCTCGGTGTGATGCGGCCTTCAAAGGTGATCGCGAACGCGTTGAGGGCCGGCTTCCACCGGGTGGCCCATCGTGCCCTGCCGCGGCCGGTGGGGTCCAGTGATCGGGTCACCAGGTACAGGCATTTGAGCGCGGCCATCTCGGTGGGGAAGTGGCCGCGGGCCCGCACCGCGCGCCGGTAGCGGGCGTTCAGGCTTTCGATGGCGTTGGTGCTGAAGATGACCCGGCGGATCTCGGTGTCGTAGTCCAGGAACGGCACGAACTCGGACCAGGCGTTGTCCCATAGCCGGACGATGGCTGGGTAGCGGGCGCCCCACTTGCCGGCGAACTCGCCCCAGCGTTCTTTCGCGGCGGCCTCCGAGGGTGCGGTGTAGACCGGGCGCAGGTCGCGGGCCATCTCGTCCCAGTATCGGCGGGAGGCGTAGCGGAAGGTGTTCCGGATCAGATGGATGACACAGGTCTGAACTGTGGCGAGTTCCCACACCGCGCCGATCGCCTCCGGCAGCCCCTTCAAGCCGTCGCAGACCACGATGCACACATCGGCGGTGCCGCGGTTCTTGATCTCGGTCAGCACCGAGAGCCAGAACTTCGCTCCCTCCCCGCCGTCGCCGGCCCACAGTCCGAGGATGTCCCGGTGCCCGGTCACGGTGACCCCGACCGCGACGTAGATCGGCCGGTTGGCCACCTGCCCGTCGCGGATCTTGACGTGAATGGCGTCGATGAACAGCACCGGATACACCGCTTCGAGTGGCCGGTTGGCCCACTCGGCCATCTCCGCGACCACCTTGTCGGTGATCTTCGAGATGGTGTCCTTGGACACCTTCGCGCCGTATACCTCGTCGAAGTGCGCGGCGATCTCCCCGGTGGTCAGCCCCTTGGCTGTCAGCGACAGCACGATCTGATCGATCCCGGTCAGCCGCCGCTGGCGTTTGCGCACGATCTGCGGCTCGAACGAGGCATCAGTATCGCGTGGCACCTCGATCTGCACCGGCCCGATCTCGGTCAGCACCGTCTTGGTCCGGGTGCCATTCCTCGAGTTGCCGCCATTACGCCCGGCCGGATCGTGCTTGTCATAGCCCAGGTGCTCGCTCATCTCCGCCTCCAAGGCGGTCTCCAGCACCGTTTTGGTCAACTGGTTCAACAGCCCGTCCGGGCCGATCAAATCAACCCCGTCGGTTCGGGCCTGCTCGAGCAGCTGCTGGGCCAACTCCTGCGTGTCACTGGTCTGGTTCGCCACGGGGTCCAGTGTCTCGGTCAAGATCAATCCTTCCCGCCAAGCGATCACGCTCGGCGTGTCGACCGAGATCCACATCCACCGTTAGTCAGACACTCCCTACGGCCTCAACCAACCGCCACAAGCGGCCCGAGGTTGACTCAGAGGGTGTCATGAGCGGACGTTCGGCAGTCTGCGTAACGCGGGGGACTGCGCGTCCCGATGGACTTGTCGTGCCGGGTGGATTCGGTGTGGTCGCATGAGGGCTAGGGGCCTCGGTGTGCGGCGAGCAGGGCGTCGATCGACTTGTCGCCGGTTGGTTCGGAGTATCTGGTGGGTGCTCCGGCGGCTACGAGGGCTTGCACGGTTCCGGTGTAGTCACCGTCGTCGGCGCGATTGTTGTGCAGGCCCCAGAGGGCGCAGTCCAGTGGGGTCGGGCCTTCGGCGTCGAATGCCGTGTCGTGCAGGTCGGCGCCGCGGTCGATGAGCAGCTGAACGGTATCAGCGCGCCCGTGCATGGCGGCCTGGTCCAACGGGGTGAAGTTGCTCCAGCCGCGGGTGTCGATCGGCATCCCGTCGTCGAGCAGAGCACGCACGATCTCGGTACGGCCGAGGAGCGCGAACTGTCCGAGGATCCAGCCGTAGCCACCGTCGCAGCCAGGGATGCCGAGCACAGGGGGTGGTGCTTCGGGTAGGCGAGTGGACTCGCCGCGGGCGACGGCCAGCACCGCTGTGTCCACCGGATCGAGGTCGGCGGTCGCGCCGCGTGAGACAAGTAGCTCGTACGCGGTCAGGTGGCCGCACCGGGCGGCAAGCGCGAGTGGGCGGCGGCCGATGTCCCACCGATCCCATGGCAGATCGATGTCGGCCCCTGCGTCGAGCAGCATCGTGATGATGGTCAAGCCGCGGCCTCGAGCGATCGCGTGATGCAGGCATCGGTGCGCGTTGACGTCGATGCCGCGGTCAAGAAACCAGCGCAAGCCGCCGACGTCCTCGAAGTCCAGCTTGTGGCCGACCATGTCCTCGAACCCGGGCCGGTGGAGCAGGTCGAGAAAGGTGGTGTCGGACTGCTCGCAGGCGTGGTAGAAGGCGTCCTCGTCGCTGTGAGCACCCCGGTCGAGCAAGAGTCGCACGAGTATTGGGTCGTGCCGTTCCACAGCGTCGAACAGGGCGCTCTTGCGACCCTCGCCACCCCATTCGACGGTGTGGCTGTTCGGGTCGGCGCCTGCGTCGAGCAGCAGCCGGGCACAGTCGCGGATTTGTGCGGGTGTGCCGGTCGAGCGGCGCAGCAACATCAGCAGCGGCGATAACCCACCGATGCTCATGGTCACCGTCGCGGCGTTGTCGCGAAGCAGCGAGGACAGTGCGGCGGCATTCGCATCGATCAACGCTGTCTCGATTTCTGCTTGCGGAGCGGGCCGTTCGGGCATGACGAACTCTCCATTCATCTCGGTGCAAGTTGCTCGGCGACGTGCCACAAGGCGGGGTTGTCGATCGATTCTTGGACGCAGCGGGCGAACAGCCACCGTTCGAGCCGGCCCGGGTCAACCTCGACCAGGCCCGCCATCCGCTGACAGAGCCGCCGCGGGTCACAGATAAGGCGTTCGGGACAGTTGAGCATGTGCTGCAGCACGTCGTAGGCACGCTCGCCGATGTATGGCTTTGGGTCGATCATCAGCCAGGGCTCCCGCTTCGCCGCTAGGACGTTCTCAGCGTGTAGGTCCGTGCACAGCAGGACGTCGTCGCTGCCGCCCTGTGGGAGATCCCGGAACAGCTGTATGCCGGCCCGGGCCAGTCCGGCGTCGATGAACTGAGGCACGTGCTCGCGTCTGCTTTCGAACTCGTCGGCCCATGTGGCGCACATCTCAGACAATGGACGGAAGGGATGGCCGGCAGCTGGCAGGCGCCACAGTCGACGAAGCAGCCCACTGATCACGATGTCCTGGTCTGCCTCGGGCACGTTTCGGCTCAGCGGGATGCCGGGACGGCAGCGCTCCAGCAGCAGGGCCGTGGTCCACTCGTCCTGCCAGGTGTTGTACACCATGATGGCGCCGTCGCCGTTCCAGGCCCGCAGGCCGGCGGCCTCGTGGGTGGCTTCGGCGTGCCGCCATGCCACCTTGAGCACAAAGTTGCGCCCGTCCTGATCGGTGGCGGGCGCGACCCAGGAGGCTTGGCCGCCCGGCTGGAAGGGCGCGCCGAGTGTCAATGACCATCGGTGCCGTAGCTCTGCCACGACGGTGGGCAGCTTCGCGACCCATTGATGTCGGGATGGCGACGAGTCGTTTT
>Ga0256867_10000210_pt1 | contig 22627 bp, 21 predicted proteins | sample RVTome_15_FD_185939 | JGI IMG/M metagenome (GOLD analysis project Ga0256867, IMG submission 185939) | Soil microbial communities from uranium-contaminated site in the Upper Colorado River Basin, Wyoming, United States - RVT150D86 (HiSeq) ... | reverse complement strand
TGCATCACGTTCCTCCCCTTGTTGCATAGGTTCGTCTGGATGACGCTACCGGCGGCATGCGTAGGATCACGGGGTCGAAACCATGCAACTCTCGAGTGATGCGAAGGAGGAGACCCGTTGCCCGTGCTGCGTGAGTCGATCGAGGTGGAACAGGATCCGCGGGAGGCGTTCGACGCGGTGGCCGACTTCTCCAGTTCGCACCGATGGGATCCGGGGGTGGTATCGGCTCGCCGCGTCCGCGACGGGCACGATTCCCCGACCGGCGTCGGCGCCGAGTACCGGCTCACGGTGACCTTCCGTGGTCGAGAGTCGGAGATGACCTACCGAACCGTCAGGTACGAGCCGCCGGTGGCGGTGGTGCTGGAAGGCGTCGGTCCGAGGATCGCGGCGACCGACACGATCCGGTTCGAGCCGCTCGACTCGGGAGGGACCCGTGTCGACTACATGGCCGACCTCCGACTGACCGGCGCGGCCAGGATCGCCGAGCCGTTCATGCGCGGCGCCTTCAGGGCCATGGGATCGCGAGCGCTCGCGGGCATGCACGCCTGGTTCGCGCGTGGGCGGGGTCAGGGCCGGTGACCGACCCTCGCGGGCGAGGGTCCGGGCCGCCCGAGCGCCCGGGGGGCTCCCTTCCCATCGCGGCGGTCGCGGAGATGATCACGGTTCCGATCCCGACGATCCGATCCTGGGAACGACGGTACGGCTTCCCGGATCCGGCGAGGACGAGCGGCAAGCATCGTCGCTACTCGGTCGAGCAGGTGCAGCAGCTTCGGGAGCTCCGCGACACGATCACCCTCGGGCATTCGGCCGGTGAAGCCGTCGAGATCGTGCGACGAGGGGAGGCCGGAGCGCCGCATCGGGATCGTCGCATCGACGAGCTCCTGGGCTCGGCGATGCGCCTCGACCCCAACGCCGCTCGGACGCAGCTCGACGACGCCACCGAGATGCTGGGCGCCGAGGCGGCCGTCGTAGGCGTCGCGGTGCCCGCCATGCGAGAGGTGGGGGCACGCTGGATGGCCGGAGCGTGCGATGCAGCGAACGAGCACCTGTTGACCGATGCGGTCCGCGCCTGGCTCGCTCGCCTGACGACGTTGGCGCCGCTTCCGATGCAGCCGTGGCCCGTGGTGCTCGCGTGCGGGCCCAAGGAGCTGCATACCGTGGGGCTGGAGTCGTTCGGGCTGCTCCTGACGCGTCGCGGGCGGCCGGTCGTGAACCTCGGGGCGCTCACCCCGGTCGAGTCGCTGCGCACGGCGATCGGGGCGTCGCGAGCAGCGGCCGCGGTCGTGGTGGCGCAGCGGAGCGTGAATCGGAAGAGCACGATCGCATCGATCGAGGCCGCGAACGAGCTGCTCGGGCCTCGCGCCTTCTACGCGGGCGGCGCCTTCGCCACCGACGTCGCCCGTCGCGATGTGCCCGGCGTGTACCTCGGGACCGATCTCGGCGAGGCCGCCCGTGTGGTGGATCTCGCGATATCGACCGGCTGACTCATGCCGCGGTGTCGAGGATCGGGACCGGGTACCCGGAGGCCCGAAGCAGCTCGGGGTGAGACCAGGGCCGGAGGATGGCCTGCCCGTCCGCATGGAGGAGCTCGGGCACGTACCGCCGGACGTAGGCGCCGTCAGGATCGAACCGCTCGGCTTGTCGAACCGGGTTGAGCGGCCGGCTCCGCCTGGGTGACGCGCCCGTCCCGGCAACCCACTGCCAGTTGCCGGCGTTGTTGGCGGGGTCACCGTCGACGAGTTGTTCGAAGAAGTGGCGGGCACCGACCTGCCACGGAACACCGGCTTGACGAGTGAGGAACGAGGCGGTCACGAGCCTGGCCCTGTTGTGCATCCAGCCCTCGCGCGACAGCTGGCGCATGCCGGCATCGACCAGGGGGAGCCCGGTGCGGCCCGCGACCCACGCCTCGACGATCGCACCATCGAACTCGACCTGCTCGCCGGCGCCGGGACGCAGGTCGTCCCACGTCATCGAGGGACACCACGCGAGGAGCTGCCGGAAGAAGTCACGCCACGCCAACTGGCGCACGAACCCTTCCGCCCCCCGGATGCCCTGTGCCCTCGAGGCCAGCTCGGCCGCGGAGATGCACCCGAAGCGAAGGTACGGAGACAGACGCGAGGTCTCGTCCGCGGCCAGATCGTCCCGCGCGTGCGTGTAGGCTGCCGCGCCGACGGACAGGAAGCGCTGCATCCGCTTGCGGCCAGTGGACTCGCCCCCGGGTGGGAGCTCGAGGGCGGTCGGCGTCGAACGCTCTGGGACCGGCAGCCGGCCGGCGTCGAGATCCCGCGGGACGCGGACCCGGTGCGGAGATCCGAGCACCTGCCTCGGGTGGGCGGAGTCCCAGGCTCGGAGGTACGGGCCGAAGACGCGATAGGCCTCCCGGCCCTCGGGCGCCACGATGCCCGGCTCCACGACCGCGTGGCCGGGGAAGGCGCGGACCCCGATGGCGCGCACGGCGGCGAGCGAGGTGAGCTGCTCGGCGCGCCGGCCGGCGTATTCGCTCACGTCGGCGGTGAGGAAGATCTCGTCGCAGCCGGCGTCGGTCGCGAGCTCGACGGCGGCGGGCGCGGCGGGTCCCTCGCGCACGATCAGGCGGCCGCCTCGGTGAGCGAGCGACCGGTCCAGGTCGACCAAGCACTCCGACAGGAAGCGGTCTCGGTTCGCCGATCGTCCGATCACCCCGGGATCGACGAAGAAGACCGGCACGACATCGTCGGCCACGCGGGTGCCTTCCCACAGGGCGGGGTGGTCGTGGGTCCGCAGGTCGCGGGTGAACAGCACCATGATGCGCACGGGGCCAGGCTATGCGGCGTGTGCCGCGAACGAGGCGGCCGAACTTCTGCATCTGCACGGGCGTCGCCGTAACGTGGCCTGGCAAGATGGAGCCTGCATGGAGCGCCAGGAAGGGGCCGGCCGATGCGAGCCAATCTCATCGCGGGGGAGTGGGTAGAGGGCGCTGCCACGGTCGCCGACGTGAACCCCTCGGATCTCTCGGACGTGGTGGAGGAGTTCGCCGTCGCCGACGAGGCGCAGGTCGATGCCGCGATCGAGGCGGCGACGGCCGCCGCGCCCGGATGGGCGGCCACGTCCCCGGCGGAGCGGTTCGCCGTGCTCGAGCGGGTCGGGTTGGAGCTCGAGACCCGCGCAACCGAGCTCGGCGAGCAGCTGTCGCGCGAGGAGGGCAAGCCCAAGGGCGAAGGCGTCGGCGAGGTGCTCCGCGCGTCGCAGCTGTTCAAGTTCTTCGCGGGCGAGGCGCTTCGCGTTCCCGGAGAGCACCTGCGGAGCGTGCGGCCGGGCGTCGACGTCGACATCGTGCGTGAACCGCTCGGCGTGGTCGGCGTGATCACGCCGTGGAACTTCCCGATCGCGATCCCGGCGTGGAAGATCGCCCCCGCGCTCGCTTACGGGTGCACGGTCGTGTTCAAGCCCGCCGAGATGGTGCCGGCCTCGGCGTGGTCGCTCGTCGAGATCTGCGCGCGCGCCGGCCTGCCCGACGGGGTGCTGAACCTCGTGATCGGTCCCGGTCGCGTGGTGGGAGAGCGGATGTTGAACGATCCACGCGTTCGTGGCGTGTCGTTCACCGGGTCGCAGGCGACCGGCGCCAGGGTCGCGCAGGCGCTGGCTGCACGGTTCGCCAAGGCCCAGCTCGAGATGGGAGGGAAGAACCCGCTCGTCGTGCTCGACGACGCCGACCTCGAGATCGCGGTCGACTGTGCGGCGCAGGGTGCGTTCTTCCAGACGGGGCAGCGCTGTACGGCGTCGTCGCGCCTGATCGCGTCCGCCGGCATCCACGATCGGTTCGTCGAGGAGCTGGTCGAGCGCATGCGGTCGCTCCGCGTCGGCCACGCCCTCGCCGACGACACCGACGTCGGGCCCGTCGTGAGCGCCGATCAGCTCGAGCAGGACCTCGACTACCTCACCGTCGGCCGCGGCGAGGGCGCCGAGCTCGTGCACGGCGGAGCCCGGCTCGAACGCGAGACCGAGGGCTACTTCCTCGAGCCGGCGCTGTTCGTCGGGACCTCGAACGAGATGCGGGTCAACCGCGAGGAGATCTTCGGCCCGATCGCGACGGTGATCCGCGCGACCGACCCCGACGAGGCGCTGGTCCTCGCGAACGACACCGAGTTCGGCCTGTCCGCCGGTGTCTGCACGACCTCGCTCGCGCACGCGGCTCGCTTCCGTGACGGGCTGCAGGCCGGCATCGTCACCGTGAACCTTCCGACGGCCGGGGTCGACTTCCACGTGCCGTTCGGAGGCACGAAGGCCTCCTCGAGCGGAAGCCGTGAACAGGGCCGTTACGCGGTGGAGTTCTTCACCACGGTGAAGACGGCGTACGTCAGACCCTGAGTCGATCCCGAGCTCAGGCCGAGCGCCCCGCCCGGCCCGCCCGCTCGATCAGGTCGGCGGCCACTCCTTTCCCGTCCCGGGCCCGGATCGCTTCACCCGCCGCGGCCATGCGGGCGTGCAGACCCTCGTCGGCGGCAAGTCGGTCGACCGCATCGCGCAGCTCACGGTCCTCGAACCCGTACGTGTCGAGCCGCTCGCCGAAGCCGAGCTCGTGCACCCGCTGGGCGTTGTCGTACTGGTCCCAGAACAGCGGCAGCACGATCATCGGCTTGCCGAAGTGGAACGACTCGGTCGTCGTGTTGTTGCCGCCATGGGTGATGACGAGGTCGCACACCGGCACGATCGAGGTCTGCGGCAGGCGGCCCTCGCCCCACATGTTGCCCGGAAGGTCGAGCTCGTCGGCACGCGGGCCCTTCGAGACGATGTATCGATGCGGCGTGTCGGCGAGCACCGACACGAGCCGGCGCATCAGCTCGATGTCGGCCGATCCGAGCGAGCCGAGCGAGAGGTAGACGAGGGCGCCGTCGTCTCCGCGCAGCGGCTCCGGCACCTCGAACGGCTCCTCGGTGTCGCGCACGCTCGATTCGAGGCGGTGCCACGTGGACCCGAGCGGCCGGGAGCGCGGGTAGTCGGCCATCTCCGGATACACCGAGAGGTTCAGCACATCGGACTCGTGGATGAACTCGAGGTCGGGAAGCGCTGGAGCCCCGGCGTCGACCACGAACGCGTTGTAGCGCTCCCACGTCTCCCGGTGCGACCGTTCGTACTCCGCGCGGAACTCCTTCCATGAACCGTCGTCGTCGATCGCGTAGCCGCTGAACGTCGGCGGCAACGCGGGATCCTTCATCTCGAGCGGGTTGCAGCTCATGATGCGCACCCACGGCGCGCCGTGGGTCATCAGCGCGGGGAACGCGTTCACGTTGTCTTCGACGATCACGTCGGGCTGTGCCCGGTCGAGGATCTCCTGCAGCTGGGGCTCGCAGTAGGTCGCGCCGTCGATCAGCGAGGAGAAGACCGGTTCGATGAACGTCGAAAGCTGCTCGATCGTCGGCTTGCGGAACTCGGGCGCGGTCTCGGTGATGAAGTCGGTCCAGAACTGCCCGGCGTCCTGCCCCTCGTCGCCCTCTGGTGGAGGCGCCAGCTCGACCAGGTCCTCCTCGAACCCGAGCGGCTCGAGCTTGCCCTTCCATGACGACTCGGCGGCGAAGACGACACGGTGGCCCCGCTCCTCGAGGATCTTGCCGATGCCGACGCAGTTGTTCGTGGGGCCGTACGCACTCTCCGGCATGAACACGATCGTGAGTCGCTCGTCCACCTCGGATCCTTCGTGTGCGGATGCGTTGCCGCGCATCGGCCCTGCTCTCGAACGAGCCCTCCCCGGCCTGCAAAAGCGCTTGCGCATCCTGTTCCAGTGGGTTATACCATGCGCCTCGGGACCAGGGTTCCGATGTGCGGCAGGTCCAGAGTCTTCGTCACCGGAGAGGGTCTTCCGGCAGGGGGTGCGTTCCATGCGTGACCGGTTCTTCGTCCGTCTCCTAGCGATCGTGGCGGTCGCCGGGCTGGTGCTCGCTGCGTGCGGGTCCGACGACGGGGGTGAGACCCCGCCGGCGGCCGACGACGGTGGCGGCCCCGCCGAGCCCGTCGACATCAGCGGCACCACGCTCACCGTGTCCAACTGGGACGCCTACATGCCCAAGTCCGTGATCAAGGACTTCGAGGAGGAGACCGGCGTCACGGTGGAGTACGCGATCCACACCACCAACGAGGACATCATGGGCAAGCTCACCGGCGCCAACGGCACGGGCTTCGACCTGGTGTTCGTCTCCGGACCGTTCGTGCAGGCGCTCACGGGCCTCGGGTGGGCGGCCGAGATCGACCACTCGCAGATCCCGAACATCGAGAGCCTCGACACCGAGGCGACCGAGCTGCCGTTCGATCCCGGCAACGTGCATTCCGTGCCCTACACCTGGGGGACCACCGGCATCTGCTACCGCAGCGACCTCGTCTCCGAGGCGCCGTCGAGCTGGGAGGTCTTCAACCAGGCCCCGGCCGACGTCCAGGACAAGATGACGATGCTGGGCACCGACCGGTGGCTCCTGCAGCCGGCCCTGCTGACCCTGGGCTACTCGATCAACACGACCGACGAGGCGCAGATCGACGAGGCGAAGCAGTGGACGATCGACGCGAAGGAGAACCTGCTCGCGTTCGACGACACCACGTTCTACTCGAAGCTCGTCTCGGGTGAGGCGAGCCTCGTGCAGGCGTGGGACGGATGGTGCGAGTACGGCCGCGCCGAGGACCCGAAGAACATCGACTTCGTGATCCCCGACGAGGGCAGCGACCTGTGGGCCGACACGATGGTCGTGCTGGAGTCCTCGGAGAACAAGGCCGCGGCGTACGCCTTCATCGACTACATCCTTCGCCCCGAGGTCGGCAAGCAGATCGTCGAGTTCACGCTCTACAAGATGCCGAACGCCGACGTGATGGCGGCCGTCGACCCGGCCATCGTGAAGGACTTCCCGACGCTGGCGATCTCGCCCGCCGAGCTGTTCGAACAGGAGACCCAGACCGACCTCGGCGAAGAGGGCACGATCCTGTGGGCGGAGGCCGCCACCGAGATCAAGGCGTGAGCCGGGCGGCCGGCCGGTCGTCCGCTCGGTCATGAGCGTCACCGCCGCCCCGACCCGGCGCGCCCGCGGCCGCCGGGTCTGGGGCCAGCGGTTCGCGCTGCTCGGCCCCGGGGTGGCCTACTGGCTCGCGTTCTTCCTCGTGCCGGTCGGCGTGCTGATCGCGTATTCGTTCTTCAGCCGGGGCCCGTACGGGGGCGTGATCTACGAGCCCACGCTGAAGAACTACGCGCGGGCGTTCGACCCCCTCTACATCGGCGTGTTGTGGACGTCGGTGCGCATCGCGTCGGTCGCCACGGCGGTCGCCCTGCTGCTGGCCTACCCCGCCGCCATGTTCATCGCCAGAGCGTCCCCGAGATGGCGCGTGCCCCTGCTCGTGCTCGTGATCCTGCCGTTCTGGACGAGCTTCCTGATCAGGACCTACGCCTGGATCGTGCTGTTGAACCCCGCGGGTCTGATCAACAAGCTGCTGCAGGGCATCGGCCTCGTCGATGAGCCGTTGCCGCTGCTCTACAACGAGTTCGCGGTGACCCTCGGGCTGGTCTACGCCTACCTGCCGCTGATGGTGCTGCCGATCTACGCCTCGCTGGAGCGGCTCGGCCCGCAGGCCGGCGAGGCCTCCTCGGACCTGTACGCCTCGCCGGCCCAGACCCTGCGCAAGGTGACGATCCCGCTCACGCTGCCCGGCATCGTGGCCGGGTGCATCTTCGTGTTCGTGCCGAGCCTGGGCAACTTCATCGTGCCCGACCTGCTCGGCGGGGGACGGACCGTGATGATCGGCAACGTGATCCAGCAGCAGTTCCTGCAGGCCAGGGACTGGCCGTTCGGCGCGGTGCTCGCGATGTCGGTGATCGTGCTGATGTTCCTGGTTCTGGCGGTGCAGGCGCAGGTGCTGCGGCGCTCCCAGGAGGTGGACGATGGCCTCCCGGCCTAGCCGCTACCTGCGGGTGCACATGGGGTTGCTCTTCGCCTTCTTGTACCTGCCGATCGCGGTGCTCGTCGTGCTGTCGTTCAACGACTCGGAGCTGGCCACCGTCTGGGGCGGCTTCTCGACTCGGTGGTACCGCGAGCTCGTGGGCAACGAGGAGCTCATCGCGGCGATCGAGAACTCGCTGATCGTCGCGGGCTTCGTGACCGCGATCTCCACCGTGCTCGGCACGTTGCTCGCGATCGGGCTGCAGCGGACCGTGCGCAGCCGCGTGCTCGACAGCGTGCTGTTCCTGCCGGCGGTGATCCCCGACATCGTGCTCGCGATCGGGCTGCTGTCGTTCTTCAACCTGCTGCGGTTCACGCTGGGGCTGCAGACGATCGTGCTCGCCCACGTCGTGTTCGACATGATCTTCGTGGCGGCGATCGTGCGCACGAGGCTCGGCTACTTCGACCGGCGCATCGAGGAAGCCGCGGCCGACCTCGGTGCGAACCCCGTGAAGACGTTCCTGCTCGTGACGCTGCCGGCGATCCTGCCGGGTGTGATCGCCGGCGCCCTCGTCGCGTTCACGCTGTCGATCGACGAGTTCGTGATCGCGTTCTTCAACTCCGGACCGACGTCGGTGACGTTCCCGATCCGGGTGTACGCGATGATCCGGTTCGGGGTGACGCCGGTGATCAACGCGGTGGCCGCGATCGTGATGACGGCGTCGCTGCTGACGATCCTGATCGCGCTGCGGCTCACGCGGCCCAAGGGCGAGGGCACCACGAGCGTCGGGGTGACCGCGTGAGCGGGGGCGACGGCCGCGGGGGTGACGGCGCGCGTGGGGGCAACGGTGAGCGTCGCCGGGTCGGCATCAAGGACGTCGCCCAGGCTGCCGGCGTCTCGATCACCACGGTCTCGCACGCGCTGAGCGGGAAGGGTCGGCTCACCGACCAGACGCGCGAGCGCGTGCGCCGGGTGGCCGCCGAACTCGGCTACACCCCGCATCCGGTCGCGCAGAGCCTGGCCAGCGGCCCAACCCGGCTGTTCGCGCTACATTTCCACAGCATGACGGATCCCAACGGCCTCGACCCTCCGACCGTTCCGCTCGGTACCGGTGTTCCCCGCGCTCCCGTCGATCTTGACGCCATCGACAAGCAGATCATCGCGATGCTTCAGGCGGATGGGCGGCGCTCATACGCCGCGATCGCTGCTCACGTCGGCGTGAGCGAGGGCACCGCACGACTACGTGTGAAGAAGCTCCTTGACTCGACGCTTCTTCAGATCGTCGGCATCGCCGACCCCTTGAGACTGGGCTTCGGCACGATGGCGATGATCGGGATCCGCTGCACGCCCGGGAGGGCGCAAGACGTCTGTCGTGCGTTGGTCGCACTGCCTGAAACCAGCTACGTCGTCATGGCGACCGGCCAGTTCGATGTGTTCGCCGAACTGGTCTGCCGAGACCTCGATGCGTTCAGACAGGTGCTTACCGACCGCGTCCAGGCGATCGAGGGCATCACCTCGGCCGAGTCCTTCGTGCTGCTCGAGATCTACAAACTGGCGTATGGATGGGGCGTCGGAGAGGTCGAGACCCCTCCGGACGGCTAGCCGCCGCCATCATCCATCCTCGGGTCAGCCAGTCACCGGTTCACCCGTGGCAGCGAGCTGCTCCAACAGATCGGCCCCGACCACGCGCGCATCGACCTGCCTGATCCGTTCGCCGTTCCGGCGCATCGTTCGAATGAGTGCCTCATCGCCAAGCAGGCGCTCGACCGTGCCAGTGAGATCACTAGGCGTCCAGTCATACGTCGGCAGTCTCGCTCCGAAGCCCGTCTCAGCGAGTCGTTGGGCATTGTCGTACTGATCCCAGAAGAGTGGGAGGCCGATCATCGGCAGCCCGAAGTGAAAACCCTCACACATCGTGTTGTTCCCTCCATGCGTGATGAGCAGATCGCACTGAGGCAAGATCGATGGCTGGGGCAGGAACTGATCTCCGTACATCGTCTCCCCAAGCGTGAGCTGGTCTTTCAAGGGTCCCATGGACACGATCACTCGGTGATCGGTAGTCGCTAGGGAGTCGATCAGCCGCTGCATCAGGCCCACGTCCATACAGCCCAAGGAGCCGAGAGAGAGGTAGATGAGCCTACCGTCGCCTGGAAGGTGCTCGGCGACCGCGAAGGCATCATCGCTCGTCCGGACGGTCGACTCCAGGCGATGCCATGTCCGATCCAGCGGAACGTCTCGTGGGTAGTCAACGACCTCGGGGAAGAGATACAGATTCAACCACGGCGAGTAGGTGTTGAACTCATCCGGCGGACACGGACCAACACCGACGGAAGCGCGGAAGTCATTGTGCTCAAGAAGCAGATCGGCGTGGACACGTCGGTACTCGTCCCGAAACGCACCCCATCCGGATCGATCCGAAACCGGCAACCCTGACAGTGGCGGTGGGAGGGCATCGTCGCGCATCTCGAGTGGATTGGCGGACACGAACCGCACCCAGGGGCAACCCGCAAGCTCGATCGCCGGGAAGCCGGTCACATTGTCCGTGCAGATCACATCGGGACCGACTTCCTCCCAGATCTCCATCAGTCGCTCATGGGAGTACTTCTCGCCGGCGACGAGCGCCTCCCAGATCGGCTTGGTGACCGACTCCTGCTGCTCGATGGTTGGCTTGCGGAACTCTGGCGCCGTTACGCGGATGAACTCCGCCCAGGGGTCGGCCGTGGGATCGGCCACCTCCTCTGGGGGGGCCATCCTCATCGCCCTCTCCTCGAAACCCCTCGCCTCGAGAACGCCAACGAACGACTCGTCCACGACGAAGATCACCCGATGACCTCGATCTCGAAGCACATCCGCGATGGCGACGCAGTTGTTGGTCGGCCCCCAAGCTCCTGGCTCGGGGAAGAAGACGACTGTCTTCGACTCGCTCGAGTTCATCGTTCGGGCTCCTCCTCCCGGACTCCCGCCCCCGGCCAGGTGCGGGAACCGCAATCAGTTGGCTGCTCTGATACGGAATCCTCATCAGGATGGGGGGAGGTGTCAACTGAATCGAAGCGGAGGTCGCCAAACGGCGCGAGCCCAACCGACCGCCGCACGCTCAGCGTCCTCGATCAACCATCGCTCGACCGAGGCGCTGTCGTTACCGGTCTGGCCGCGAATCCAGGCCGCCCTAGGCTCAACCCAGCGTCGGACGGCCCATCGCGCGGCGCCATTCCTCGTTGAACCAGTACAGGAAGCGGTCCTGCCGCGGGTACACACCACGCGTGAACGCGCGGGAGCTGACGCCGGTCTGCGCGCGCTCGCAGACCTCCCAGTCCTGCTTGGAGATCATGTCCCAGAACTCCACCGTCGCCTCGGGCTTGAACAGCTCGGGGTCGGCGATCGTCTCGGGGCGGAACATGAACTCGCTGACGACCGTCGTGTGGTTCGGTCCCTTCGGGTAGCCGATGTAGTACATCGCGCTGTCGGGGTGCAGGTTCAGCATCAGGTTCGGGAACTGGTACGTGCCGTAGTACATCTCGTAGTCCCCGGGCTCGAGCCCGGGGAACTTCGGCAGCGGGCTCTCCCCGGTCTGCGTGAACGACGTGGCGCCCTCGACCATGCGGTTGCCGTCGTCGGGGATCTCCTCGTCCCAGACCTCCCCGAACCGGAAGAGCGGGATCACCTGTACGAGCTCGGGGTGGATCTGCGGGCAGTGCAGGCACTCGTTGTAGTTCTCGACGACGATCTTCCAGTTCGCCTTCACCTCGTAGGTGAGCCGCACGCCGATCCGGAGCTCGTCCATCTTGAATCGTTCGAAGGCGGTGATCGTCTCGGCACCGTCGGTGAGCGACTCGAGCAGCGATCGCTTCGGGCCACCCGTCGTCATGTTCACGAACATGAACCCTGCGTGGTGGTCGATCGCGATGTCGTACAGGGGATGATCCGTCCGGTCGAAGTGCTCGTCCTCCTTGACGTTCGGCGATCCGATCAGCTGCCCGTTCAGGTCGAACGCCCAGGCGTGATATGGGCAGACGAACGCCTTGCGCACGGTCTGGGTTCCCTCGATGTCGTCCAGGAACTTCGTGCCGCGGTGGCTGCAGACGTTGTAGAACGCCCGGAGCTCGCCCGCGTCGTTGCGGACGACGAAGATCGATTCACCTGCCACGTCTCGGACGACGTGGTCGCCGGGGTTCGGGACCTCCTCGGTGCGGCCGACGCAGATCCACTCGCCCCACCAGATCTTCTCGCGTTCGTCCTCCCAGACCTCGTGACTGGCGTAGTCGGCGCTGCCGAGCGTGGGCCGGGGTTCCCACTCGACCTCGTCGTTGCGGATCTTGATGTCGTGCTCGGTCTTCGCCATGGATGTCCTCTGGTCCTCTCGGAGGGTCGCGATAACGACAAGGATATCCCGCCCGACTGGGGCATCGGCACGGCGTTACGTGGGAGTTGCCACGGATATCGCAGCAGCAGCCCGCTTCGTCTGCGAGAATCGCACCATGGCTGCGCCACGCTTCGACGATCTCGACCTCCGGATCATCGACGCCCTCGCCGAGGACGGCCGGCGACCGTTCACCTCGGTCGCAGAGGGGCTCGGCGTGGCCGAGGCGACGATCCGCTCGCGCGTATCCCGCCTGCAGCGCATCGACGCGATCCGGTTCGTCACCGACGTCAAGCCGCACGAGCTCGGACTGCTCTTCGCGTACCTCGGAGTGCGCCTCGGCGGCCGAGACGTCAGGAAGGCGATCGACGCGTTGTGTGCGATCCCCGAAGCCGTCTACGTGATCGAGTGCACCGGACACTACGACGTGCTCGTCGAGATCGTCGCGCAGGACGGCGACGACCTGCTTCGCGTGATGCACGAGGAGGTGCGGGCCGTGCCGAGCGTCATCGAGGTGGACTCGTTCGTCGGGCTTCGCATCGCGAAAGGGACGTTCCGATATACCGACCTCGGGCGGGCGGGCGAGCAGCCCACCCGATAGGCTCGCGCCGCGAACGATGAGCGGACCGGTCCGGATAGCGCAGGCGAGGCCCGAGCGGATCGACCAGCTCGCAGAGGTGTTCACGCGCGCGTTCGCCGACGACCCCATGATCCGCTGGCCGCTGCCCGATTCGCCCGACGTTCCCGACCGCATCCGGCAGGTGTTCGCGTCGATCTACCTCGACATGGCGGGACAGTGCGTGATCTGGGAGGCGGGAGACGCAGACGGGTTCGCGGTCTGGATCCCCGCCGGAGCGGCCGAGGACATGTTCGAGAGCGACGCGGCGGTACGGGCGCAGCTTGCGCCGCTCACCGACGACGGCGGGGCGCGATACAAACGGCTCTGGGATTGGATCGAGGAACGCGTCCCGTCCAACGTCTGGTACCTCGACGCGCTCGGGGTCGACCCGGCGAAGCAGGGCGCGGGCATCGGGAGCGCGCTGATCCGACACGGGCTCGCCGCGGCGGCCGCCGCCGGTGTCGACGCGTTCCTCGAAACGGGGCAGGAGGGCAACGTTGCCTACTACGAGCGCTTCGGCTTTCGCGTCGTCGACCACGGCGCTCCCGCTCCGGATGGGCCGCATATATGGTTCATGCGGACGGGAGCGTAGACCCGACGATCACTCCGAGCCGGCTGCGAATCTCGCGATCTCCTCGGTGTGCTCGGCGTAGTGCTCGAAGGTCTCATCGACGAACCACGACGACGCCGTATCGTCGACCTCGACGATCGCTTCGAACGCCGTCCGAGCCTTCATCCTTCCTGCCTCAGCCCCCGCCACGGCCTGCTCCCATGTGAGCGTCTTGGACTCCTCGGCCCAGTCCGCGTTCATCGCCTGCCAGATCTCCTCGGGCTGCTCCTCGCCGGCGAACGTGCCGGCGACCATCTCCTCGAGATGAGTTCCGGCGAGCTCGGCCCACTTCCCGCAATGGAAGACGAGGTCGACCACCGACCAGTCTGGGACGACACCCGCGACCGTGCGCAGCTCATCGGGTACCCGGTCGACGGTGTCGAGAAGGGCCGCCCACCCATCGGCCTCACGCCGCAGCAGATCTTCACGATCGGCCATCACGCGCCTCCTCCTGCGCTCACCGCGTGCGCGGGAACCCGAGATCGATGCCGGAGGTGCCCGGGTCGGGCCAGCGCTCGGTGACGACCTTGCCCTTCGTGTAGAACCCGATGCCTTCGGGACCGTACATGTGGCTGTCGCCGAAGAGCGAGTCCTTCCATCCCCCGAACGAGTAGTAGCCCACGGGCACCGGGATCGGCACGTTGACGCCGACCATGCCCGCCTGCGCGTCGAACTGGAACGCTCGGGCGGCGCCGCCGTCACGGGTGAAGATCGCCGTGCCGTTGCCGTAGGGATTGTCGTTCACGAGCCCGAGCGCCTCGTCGTAGGTATCGACTCGCATCACCTCGAGCACAGGCCCGAAGATCTCGTCCTTGTAGGCATCCATGTCGGTCGTGACGTCGTCGATCAGGGAGACGCCGAGGAAGAATCCGTCGGACTCGCGGTAGAGACCGTGCTCACGGCCGTCCTCGACGATCGTGGCGCCCTGTTCCTTCGCCGAGTCGAGGTACCCCGCGACCTTGTCACGGTGCTCGCGCGTGACGAGCGGGCCCATCTCGGACTCGGGTTCGAGTCCGCTTCCGATCTTCACGTCGGGGAGCCGTTGCCTGATCGCCTCGACGAGCCGGTCCCCCGCGTCGCCCACCGCGACCGCCACGCTGATCGCCATACATCGCTCGCCGGCTGAGCCGTAGGCGGCCGAGACCGCGGCGTCGGCCGCCATGTCGATGTCGGCGTCGGGCAGGACCACCATGTGGTTCTTCGCCCCGCCCAGCGCCTGCACCCGCTTCCCGTTCGCGGTCCCGGTCGAGTAGATGTATTTCGCGATCGGGGTCGATCCGACGAAGCTCACGGCCTCGATATCGGTGTGCTCGAGCAGACGGTCGACGACGACCTTGTCGCCCTGCAGGATGTTCAGCACGCCGTCGGGCAGGCCAGCTTCCTTCACGAGCTCGGCGATGTAGAGGGAAGCGCCCGGGTCCTTCTCCGAGGGTTTGAGCACGAAGGTGTTCCCGCACGCGATCGCGTTGGCCCACATCCACATGGGCACCATGGCAGGGAAGTTGAACGGGGTGATACCTGCCACCACACCGAGCGGCTGGCGGATCGAGTAGACGTCGACGTTGCTGGAGGCCTGTTCGGTGAACCCACCCTTCAGCAGGTGCGGGATGCCGGTCGCGAACTCGATGTTCTCCAGTCCCCGGGCGACCTCGCCCATCGCGTCGGACAGCACCTTGCCATGCTGCTCGGTGATGATGCGGCCGATCTCGGCCCGGTGCTCGTGGATCGACTCGCGGATGCGGAACATCACGTCGGCCCGCTTCGAGAGCGACGTGGTTCGCCACGAGGCGAACGCCTCGCGAGCGGTCTCGACCGCCTGATCGACCTCCTCGATACTCGCGAAGTCGACTTCGTGGGTTCGCTCGCCGGTGGCCGGGTTGTACACGGGGCCACTCCGCCCGCTCTCCCCGGGCACGAGCTTGCCGCCGATCCAGTGGCCGAGTCGTTCCATGATCGTCACTCCCCTCGTCGGACCGATGGTATCGAACGAGGATGGAGAGCCCGGCGGCGCCGTTGCACGTCCGTTCACCTCGGTTGCGTCCGGCGGCGGGAAGGCCCATCATCCGCACCGACGAGGTCGGTCGATCGGTCGGGAGGGGCGCGGCATGGGGCAGTTCGACTCGGTGATGAGGAACGAGCAGACGCGGCGTAGGTTCCTGCGGTCGATGGCGGTCGCCGGCGGCATGGGCGTGCTGGCCGCGTGCCGCAAGGACGTGCAGTCGGGAGGCGGCGGCCCAGCGTCCGCCAGCGCGATCCCGCCGATCACCCAGGAGACCGGCGAGCTCAAGGTGCACGAATGGGCCGGCTACGAGGCGAAGTGGCTCTGGCGCGACTACGCGAAGGCCGGCTACCCCGATCCGGAGTTCAGTTTCCTCACGAACACCGAGGGGGCGATCGCGAAGACCGCCGGCGGCTTCGAATGGGACCTGACCCATCCGGAGATCGGCTACATCCAGGACTACTACGACCTGGACGCGATCCAGCCCTGGGACACGTCGCTGATCTCCAACTTCCCCAAGCTCAACCCCGTGCTCTCGGAGGCCGGCAAGCTCAACGGCGAGCAGTACCAGATCGTCCTGGACTGGGGATACTCAGGTGTCATCATCCGCACCGATGAGGTCGACCCGTCGATCAACTCCTACAGCTATCTGTTCGACGACGAGCTGGCCGGGCGCATCTCCTGGTTCGACACACCGTGGATCCTCTCCATGGCCCACGTCACGCTCGGCCTCTCGTCGGATCCGCTCGATGCGACGCCGGAGGATCTGCAGACCGCCAAGGAGTACTGCATCGAGGCCACCAAGAACCTGCACTCGATCTGGGTCGACTACACGCAGATGTGGGACGACGTGACCCAGGGCAACATCTGGGCCGCGTACTCCTGGCCCGACACCTACGTCGTGCTGAAGGAAGACGTGCCGGTGCAGTACGTCAAGCCGAAGGAGGGCGTCTTCACGTGGGCCGAGGGGTTGATCCTTCGATCGGACACCGAGAACTACCATCACGCCCACGAGTACGCCGACGCGTGGGCCGACGTCACGGTGGGACAGCGGCTGGTCAGCACGTGGGGCTACGGGCATTCCAACCTCGACATCGACCTCTCCCAGATCGACCCTGACGTGGTCGAGGTCTTCGGCCTCGAGGATCCCGAGGGGTCTTTGAACAGCGGGATCCTCGACGCCTACCAGCCTCAACGCACCGAATACAACCTGGCATGGGACGAGGTGAAGGCGGCGGCCGGGTAGCGGAGACATCCCGAACATGGCGACGGAGGCAACCACCGACGATCACCCCCGGGTCGCCGCCTCGCGAACGCGGCGATCGGGCAAATGGCGGGTGACATCCGGGTTGCTGGCCACACCGCTGGTCTGGTTGATCGTGTTCTTCGTGATCCCGGTCGTCCTGGTCGGGCTCTATAGCGTCGGCGCACTGACGCTGCTCCGCAACGACGTGTTCCTGTCACTGGAGAAGTGGCGCTTCTTCTTCACGAGCGACACGTACGTCAGCCTGTTCTGGAAGTCGGTCCGCATGTCCCTCGGCGTGTCGATCACATCGGTCCTGCTCGCCTACCCGGTCGCGTACCTGCTGGCCCTGATCGCAGGCAGGCGCAAGTACACCCTCCTGCTGGTGATCATCGTGCCCTTCCTCACGAGCTACCTACTGCGCGTGCTCGCGTGGCGTGTGATCCTCGGCGAGCAGGGGGTCGTGAACTCGTTCCTGCAGACGGTCGGCCTGGTGGATCAGCCCGTCGAGTGGCTCTTCTACAGCCAGTTCGCGATCTATGCCGTGCTCGCGTACGTCTGGGTGCCGTTCGTCGCGCTGCCGATCTTCGTCTCCCTCGAGAGCCTCGACGAGCACCTGCTGGAAGCGTCGAGCGACCTCGGCGCGAGCAGGCTTCACACGTTCCGAACGGTCACCTTGCCGCTGTCGATCCCGGGCGTCGTCGCCGGCTTCATCTTCGTGTTCATCCCGACGATCGGCGAGTACATCACGCCACAACTCGTCGGCGGCCCCGGCGGATTCATGTTCGGCAGCGCGATCCAGAGCCAGTTCACCATGGGCCTCAACTGGCAGTTCGGATCGGCGATGGCGATGTTCCTGATCTTCGCCGTCGCCGTGCTGCTGGCGATCTTCGGACGGTTCCTCAACGTGCGGAGCGTGGCCGAGTGAACGTCGCCGTCTCGAGCGCCGGTCGTCGTTGGCTCTGGCTGACGTTCTGGGTGCTCGTCCTGTTCCTCTACGCACCGCTCGTGATCCTGCTGGTCTTCTCGTTCAACGATCGCGAGCTGGTCTCGTTCCCGTGGGAAGGATTCACCACACGCTGGTACCAGACGTTCCTGCGGAACCCGGAGATCCTCGAGTCGATCCAGATCAGTATGGTGGTCGCCGCGATCACGGCGGTGCTCACGACCGTGCTGGCGATCCCCGCGTCGATAGCACTCGTCCGCCGGCACTTCTTCGCGAAGGGCCTCGTCTCGGGCGTCATGCTCGCCCCTCTGGTGATCCCCCTCGTCGCACTGGGCACCGCGCTGCTCATCCTGTTCAACACGATCGGCATCCCGTTCTCGCCGCTCACGATCGCGATCGGGCACATCGTGATCGCGTTGCCGTTCGCGATCCTCACGCTGGTGCCGAGGCTCGAGCGCATCCCGGCCGCGCTCGAGGAAGCTTCGCGCGACCTCGGCGCGGGGTGGTACAAGACGTTCCGCCAGATCACGTTCCCCCTGATGCTGCCGGCCATCTTCTCGGCGTTCCTGCTGAGCTTCGTGATCTCCTTCGACGAGGTGGTGATCGCCTCGTTCGTCTCGGGCGACCAGGTCACGTTCCCGGTTTACCTGTACTCACAGCTACGGCTGCCTAGGCAGCTTCCCCAGGTGATCGCGGTGGCCGTCGTGATCCTGTTCATCTCGGCCATCGTCGTGATCGCGTCGGAGGTGCTTCGACGCGTGACCGATCGCAAGCTCGAGGCCGACACGGCCGTCTACGAGAAAGAGGAGGTGTCGGTGGCATGACCGAGGCCGGCGTCGCGATCAGCATCCAGGGTGTCCGGAAGGCCTTCGGTGACGTGCGAGCGGTCGACGGCATCTCGCTCGACATCGCCGACGGTGAGTTCATCACGCTGCTGGGTCCGTCGGGCTGCGGCAAGACGACCACGATGCGGATGATCGCGGGGTTCGAGGAACCCGACGAGGGACGCATACTGCTGCGAGGCACCGATGTCGTCGGGGTACCGCCGAACAAGCGCGAGGTGAACATGTGCTTCCAGCATTACGCGCTGTTCCCGCACATGGACGTCGAGCGGAACATCGAGTACGGCCTGAAGCTCAAGAAGGTGCCCAAGGGCGATCGGCGCGCGATCGTCGCGGAGATGCTCGAGATCGTCGGGCTCGCGGGCTTGCAGAAGCGGAAGCCCGGTCAACTCTCGGGCGGCCAGCAGCAGCGGATAGCACTCGCACGTGCCCTCGTGAACCAGCCGGCAGCGCTCCTGCTCGACGAACCGCTGGGCGCGCTCGACGTGAAGCTGCGCAAACAGATGCAGCTCGAGCTCAAGCGCATCCAACACGAGCTCGTCACGACGTTCGTCTACGTCACGCACGACCAGGACGAGGCGTTGTCGATGAGCGACCGCATCGCCGTGATGAACGAGGGCGCGATCGAACAGCTGGGCACCCCGCGCGAGGTCTACGAGCAGCCGGCGACTCCGTTCGTCGCCGACTTCGTCGGGGTGTTGAACGCGATGGACGTACGCATCGACGAGATCGACGGCGAAGACCTCGTAATGAAGATCGGCGACGGCGACCGCATCGTGGTTCCGATCGGACCGACCGGCACCGAGGCGGGAGTCGGAGCCTCGTTGCTCGTCGCCGTGCGGCCGGAGCGGGTCGAACTCACGCCGGGCGACCCGGCGACGAACGGCGGCTCACGCCTGTCCGGCACCGTGGGCCAGGTCGTGTACCTCGGCACACTGACCCAGTTCCACGTCGACACCGCAATCGGCGAGCGGGTGATCGTGCACCACCTGAGCGACGATCGATCCTCGGGTGTCAACGAAGGGGACCGGGTCGTGTTGACGTGGACCCGCGACGACGCGGCCGTTCTCACAGCCTAGTCAGCCGACGAGCGCCCCCGTGCCTCGCTTCTGCAGCTGGTCGGCGATGATGTTGCGCTGAACTTCGCTCGTGCCTTCCCAGATGCGATCGACCCGCAGCTCGCGCCAGAAGCGCTCGGCGACATTTTCTCGCATGTAACCGCGGCCGCCGAAGACCTGCACGGCCCGGTCGGCGACCCTGCCCGCCATCTCGCTCGCATAGAGCTTGGCCATCGAGCACTGACCGTGCTGGATCTTCACGTCGACCCCGGCGTCGATGTTCTCGGCGAGCCGGTAGGTCATCAGCCGTGCGGCCCAGAGCTCGGTGAGCGAATCGGCGAGCATGTGCGAGATCGCCTGGTTCTCGATGATCGGCCGGCCGAACTGCACGCGTTGCTGCGAGAACGCGGTGGCCTCGTCGATCAGGCGCTCGGCCGCCCCGCAGCAGCGTGCCGCGATCATCAGGCGCTCGTAGCGGAACCACTCGTAGGTGAACCCCATGCCGTCGCCTTCCTCACCGACGAGGTTCGCCGCGGGCACCCTCACGTCTTCGAACGCGACCACCGCGTGCGTGTCGGGATACGTGTGCGTGTAGGCAGGGTCGCGGACATGGCGGACGCCCGGGGTCTGCTTGTCGACGAAGAACATGGCGTGCGCACCTTCGTTCGGCCCGCCAACGATCTTCGCCTGGAAGAAGCAGTAGCTCGCGTGGTTGTACGAGGTCACGTGCATCTTCTCGCCGTTGAGCACGTACCAGGAGCCGTCGCGGCGCGCAGTGGCTTCGATCGCATCGACGTCGCTTCCGGCGCCGGCCTCGGTGATCGCGTAGCACTCGTGAACCTCGCCACGGATCGTCGGCAGGATCCACGTCTGCATCTGGTGGTCGCTGACGACGGCGGCAGCCCACGCGGGTGGCGTGAACACGCACCAGCCCAGCGCGTTCGTCACGCGACCGATCTGCTCGCTCACGAGCACCTGCTGCAGGATGGTCATGCCGGTGCCGCCCAGCTCCCTCGGCATGTTCATCGCAGACAGTCCCAGCTCGATCGCCTTCCCACGGTGCTTCCGGCGCTCGTCGTCGGGGATATGCCCACCGTTGGCCTCGGCGTGCTCTTCCCAGGGGATCAGCTCCTCGTCGACGAAGGCGCGGGCGCGCTGCTGGATCTCCCGGTCCTCGGCGGAGAGCGGGTAGGTCGTCATGGCGCGGAGTGTAGGCGAGGGCTCGGGACGTTGGTGAATCGAGCGCGGGCGTCCGCGGTTCCTGGGGTTCGTCGCGGTGACTCGAGCGAGTCCGAATCTCGACCACTCGGCTCCCCCCCTGCGACGATCAGGAACCGGCGCGCTCGGTCCCCGCGAGCTCGAACGCCTGGCCGAGGATCGCCATGCGGTCGAAGCTCTTCGGCATGCCCGAGCGTTGGTTCCCGGCCACGATCGTCACGTCACGGGCCGGGCACGTATAGGCGGTCGTTCCCCAGAAGCCGTCGTGGCCCCACCAGGTCTCGCCGCCGACCTGCGCCCGAAACAGGAACATGGCGGCGCAGGCAGGGTCGTCCTCCTCGGGCGTCCCCTCCGCGAGCGGCACGTCGACCAGCGTCTCGATCATCGTCGCGAGGGTCGTCGGTTCACGGAAGACCGCACCGCCGAGCAGCGCCCGGAAGAACCGCGCGAGATCACGGCACGTCGACATCAACCCACCACCGCCGTACAGGTCGATCGAGGCGTCCATGTCAGCGACGTCGTACTCACCTTCGTACTGATGCGAGAGCGGGGGAGGGTCCGGCGGCTCGGGCTCGATCGTCTCCTGCCACGTGTGCGTGATGCCGAGGCGCTCGAACCCGACCAACTCGCGGATCGCCGCGCCCATCGTCAGGCCCGTCACCCGCTCGAGCACCTCCCCGACGAGGCACGCGCCCGTGTCGGAGTATCCGAACTGCTGGCCCGGCGGACCGTACGGCTTCCCGTGCGAGACAGCGAAGCCGATCTGCTCGAACCGGGACCATCGACGGCCGAGGTCGCGGTAGACCTGCGACGTGAACCCGTCGGAGATGGACCGGTCGTACGCGTCGGCCGCGAAGTCGTAGATGCCGCTCGTGTGGGTGAGCAGGTGCCGCAGCATGATGGCGCCGGTGTCGTAGCCGCCCGACCGCAAGAGCTCGTCGTAGGCGCCGGGAAGCAGCGACGCGACCGTTTCGTCGAGTGAGAGCCGCCCGTCCTCGACCAATCGGAGCGTCGCTGCGGCGACGAACGACTTCGTCACGCTCGCGATGCGGAACCGTGCCCCGGGCCCCAGCGGTTCGCCGGTCGCCGTGTCGACCACACCCGCTGCGACCTCGACGTCGATGCCGGGTGCGAGCACGTGGAGCAGGCGACCCGGCATCTGGGACCACGCTTCGACGTCGCGGTCGACCAGGGACTGCAGACCTTGCTCGAGATCGGTCATGGCCACGCCGGCACCTCGCGCCGCACGCCGGACCAGGGCCGCACACGCTCGAGCGCGGCTCCGATGCGGAACGCGCTCACGTCGTCGTAGGTGCGGGCGACGATCTGCACCCCGGTCGGCACACCGTTGGACGCCATGCCGCTCGGCACCGCCAGCACCGGGCACGGCGACAACACGTTGAACGGGGTCGTCATGAAGCACCGGTACTGCCGGTCGTTCGGCCCGCCCCCCTCGAAGATCGTCCCGAGGAAGCTGTCACCGGCCGGGATGCCGGTGACGGCCCAGGTCGGGCAGAGGATCGCCCGGTACCGGCGGAACAGCCGCCCGAGCGGCTCCCACATCGCCTGCTCACCTTCGAGTCCGGTGAGGTAGGAGCGTGGATCCTCCCGGTGCATCCGCGCTTCCTCGGCCCATGCGTGGGCATAGTCGTTCAGTTGATCGCCGAAGGCGTCGGCGGCCGACGAGATCTCCGCGCCGAAGATCGTCGCGAAGTGACGGCGCGCTGTGCCCACGACCTGCTCGAAGTCCCAGGGGATCGCGACGTCTTCCACGATCGCCCCGGCCTCCTCGAGCGCGGTGCCCACCGCACGTGTGTTCGCCTGGACCTCGGGGTCGACGTCCCA
>Ga0256867_10000209_pt1 | contig 22635 bp, 19 predicted proteins | sample RVTome_15_FD_185939 | JGI IMG/M metagenome (GOLD analysis project Ga0256867, IMG submission 185939) | Soil microbial communities from uranium-contaminated site in the Upper Colorado River Basin, Wyoming, United States - RVT150D86 (HiSeq) ... | reverse complement strand
GGACGGGATAAGGCGTGTCATCCTCAGCTCGTCCGATTGCTAACGATTACTCTCGCAACTCTTTCGGGTCCTGAATCTGTAAAGTATTCTTGGCGGGCTTGGCGCTCTTGGCGTCTTGGCGGTTCAAATATGAACAACGAACTCTTCGCGCTCTTGGCGTCTTGGCGGTTCAAGGTTCTTCATCCGGCACGCCGCCGGCGCTCGCCAGGTCTTCCTGCCTGATCCTGTCCGCGTTGAACTTCGCCGCGCGCTCGCGCATCGTCTTCAGCACGTCCTCGAGCGGCGGCGGCTCGCCCTTGATCCAGCGCAGCGGATTGATCCGGGAGACGACGAACGTCCGCAGGTAGGGGCTCACGAGCCCGCGCGCCCGCAGCTTCGCCACCACCTCGGCCACGCGCTCCTCGAGCCCGAACACCATGTCCGCTCGCTTCTCGTGCTCGGCCATCGCCCTGCGCAGCGGCTCGTCGGTGAATGACTCGAGGCGGCGCAGGATGGGCGCGTAGGCACCGCCGGCGAAGTTGCCCTTCTTCTCGTAGCACAGGCCGAGCGTCACCAGCGCCGCTTCCTCGAGATAGAAGGCAAAGCTCTCTTCCGGCCGCGTGGCGTCCTCATCGAGCAGGCCGCGGTAGATCCGTATCACCTCGAGCGAGCGCTCGCGCAGGTTATGGGCCTTTTCGGTGTTGAGGGCGAGGATCTGCCAGGCGATCTCCCGCTTTGGCACGACGAGCGCGGTGATGGCCTTGGCGCCGAGCCGCTGCATTGCGGCCAGCCGGTGGCGTCCGTTCGGTGTCCAGAAACCGTTCTCGGGCGCGGTAATTGCGATGAGCGGGTCGAGAAAAAGACCGGTCTTGTCGATCACGCCTGCAAGCTTCTTGTGATGCGCTTCGGAGAGGTCGCGCTGAAAGGGCGTCGGCTCGACCTTGTCGATGGGGAGCGACGCGAGCACCATCGGGTTGCCGCCAAGCGGATCACGATACGCTCCCAGCACCACGCCGCCCTCGTCTTCAATGCGGCGCCGCACCGCCGCCACGTCGCCGGACGCGGCATCGAGCAGGCATTCTTCCGGTTTGATTCCGCGGGACGCTGCGGCCGCCTTGCGCGGAGTTCGCTTGCGTTTCGTAGTGGACTTGGTTTTTGAGGCGCGTGCCATTGGCGCCAGTCTACACCGGGAGCGATGACAAATAAGCGGGTTCCGATTATGCTCCACGCTTTTGGTTAAATCGGGGAGCCATGAAAACTCAGGAGCTTCGCGCGGAAGCGCGTGTGGAGGTCAGGCAGCGGGGAACCCTGAATGCGGGGGAGGAATGGTTTCCGTGCCTGGTTCAGGACATGAGCAGCATCGGTTTTCTCCTCATGTGCAGCAGGGACCTTGCAATCGGACAGACTCTTGAATTCAAGTGCCACCTCTTTCCGGACAAGCTTCTCACCTGCAAGCTTGAGGTCGTCCACTTGACCGACGGGGGCGTGGGCACGAAGATCATCGACATCGAGCCGCGCGGGGCCAACCTCTGCCAGCTCTTTCTGCAGTAGCAGTATTCGGACCGTCTGAACAAGTCCGGATGACGTTGGCGTAAAGCCGGCGCGCGCCCGGCCATTCCGCGCCGGCGGGGTGTCAGGAGATTCCGGCGAAGAACGCCGACATGTCCGGGGCCTGCTCGAGCTTCCGTACCCGCTCGATTAACGCGGCGATCTGATCCCCGTTCAGCGGTCGCACGCCCAGCCTGAAGCACTCCTGGAGCTTGTCGTTGATCTCAGCCTCGCTGAGAGGAGATTCAGCGCTGCCGGGCACGTGGTCGACGCGGCACGCAAGCTCGCCGCGCGTCCGTGTTTGCATCCGCACGATGATTGGTCCGCGGTAGCCGCTGAAGGCCGGATCAACGCGCACGGATACTTTGGGAACGTGTGCCAGGATCGCGGGGTCGCGAGCCGCCTTCTCCTGGATCTCGTCGAGCCCGAACCTGCGGCGCACGAGGGCGCACGCGATGGAATACCGGATGTTGAACTGCGCGGCCACCTGCGCGTCGCCGCTCGGATCGTAGGAGCCGCCCACGATTCGATCGATATAGGGGGATACGGTTGCCTCGACGGACAGGACGTCGTCGGGCTTGAGGTCGTGCTCGCGCACGAGCCGCAGGGTAGCCTCAAGGGCGGTATGGTTGCACCCGCAGCTGGGAAATTTCTTGATGGTCAGGTGGACGTTGTCAAACCGCGTCCCCAGATCCGCGGTCAACCGGTTCGGGTCGCCGTCCTGATAGAGCCTGTGGATGCCGAATTTCCCTTCGATTACCTCGCGCGGTCCGGTCAGTCCGCGCCCGGCGAGCAGCGCCGCGTTGACGCCGGCCCGCGCCGCAAACGCCGACAGCATGCGCTTCGTGAGCGCAGGCTCGATGTTCGCCTGCTGCGTTCCCCCGGCCTGGATGAAGGCAATTCCGAGCGCGTTGCGTGTGGCCACGGAATCGAGTCCAAGCAGCCTTGCCGCGGCCGCTGCGGCCCCGAAAACGCCAAAAATGGAGGTGAAGCTGAAGCCCTGGTGCGGATCCTTGCTGGCTGCGCCAAGCCGGTACATGACGTCCGAACCTGCGACCAGCGCCGCCAGGAAGTCCCGTCCGGAGGCGCGCTGCCGCTCCGCGAGCGCGAGAGCCGCCGGCAGCACCGTGATGTTCACATGGACAGACGCATTGCGCCCGAGTGCGTCGTAGTCGAGGGCGGCCGAAGACATGCCGTTGATGAACGCGGACGCGGCGGCCGGCAGCCGCCCGCCGTAGGCCCACGCCGTGCTATCGGCCCGGCCGCCTTCCTCGACGAGCAGCGCGTGCGCCTCACGGCAGCCGGGCGCATCCGAGCCGGCCCACGAGACGGCCAGCGTATCGAGCATGAAAAGCTTGGCGGCTTCCAGCGCTTCCGCGGGAATCGCTTCGTAGCGCGCTGCCGCCACGTGCTGCGCCAGCTTCTCGGACACGGACAGGCGAGACTTGTCCCTGCTTTTCACCGGCGATAGGTCGTTCATCGTGGAACTCCTGCGTTGCTGGACCCGCTCCTGCAATAATACGCTTGTGCGAGTCGTCCGCGTGTCGTCGCCGCCGCGCGAAAGAGGGCGCCGCATGATTTGACCGGCCACTTTCGTCGGTGCTAGCGTTATGGCCGAACATTTATAACTTCACAAGTTAAGGCCAGCGGCAGGCCCGGGGAAGTCCAAGGTGGAGGTCACTCGAACGCTGGCGCGATTCCTTGTCGACTCGCGGTGGGAGGATATTCCCCCTTCCGCGCGCCATGAGGCGGCGCGCTCCGTTTGCAACTGGCTCGCGTGCGCGATCGGCGGCGTCGGGCATGAGGCGTCGGTCGCCGCCCGCTCCCTGGCGGACGGCTTCACCGGGGCGCGCGAAGCCACTGTGCTCGGCACCGCCATGCGCCTGGATATCTTTCAGGCGGCATGGGCGAACGGCATCAGCTCGCACGTCTTCGACTTCGACGACACTCATCTGCGCACGGTGATCCATCCGAGCCCGCCGATCGCGCCGGCGATCCTGGCGCTCGCGGAGCGCATTCCGATCACCGGCCAACAATTCGTTCACGCGTTCGTGCTGGGCGTCGACACCGCCTGCCGCATCGGCAATGCCGTCTGCCCGGCGCACTACAACGTCGGCTGGCATTCGACTTCCACCGCGGGAGTTTTCGGCGCGGCCGCGGCGATGGGCAAGCTTCTGGGGCTCAACGAGCTGCAGATGTGCTGGGCACTGGGCCTCGCCGGAACACAGGCCTCTGGCCTGCGCGAGAACCTCAACACCATGGGCAAGTTCCTGCATCCCGGTCACGCGGCGCGCGACGGGATGACCGCCGCCTTTCTCGCGCAGAGGAATTTCACCGCATCCGAGCGGATTCTCGAGGCGCCGCGGGGATTCGCGCATGTGCTCTCGCAGGAGCGAGACTTCGATGAGATCACCGCCGAGTTGGGACGGCGCTACGAAATCCTCGTCAACACCTACAAGCCCTACCCGTGCGGCGTCGTGCTGCATCCGGCGATCGAGGGCTGCATAGCGCTCGCCAACGAGCACAAAATCTCGGCGCACGACATCGAGGCCGTCGCCCTGCGCGTGCATTACCTTGTCCTCGAGGTGACGGGGAAAAAGCATCCCATGGTCGGAGTGGACGGCAAGTTCAGCATCTACCACTGCGTCGCGGTCGCGTTCCTGGACCGGCAGGTGGGCGAGCACCAGTTCAGCGACCAGCGCGTACGCGATCCCGAGGTCGTGGCCCTCGGCAACCGCGTGAAGGCGACGGTCGAAAGCGGCATCGCGCCGGATGAGGTGCGCATCGAAGTAACGCTGAAGGATGGCCGCCGGCTGAAAAAGCATGTTCCGCACGCGCTCGGCAGCCTTAAGCGGCCGCTGTCCGATCGCGACCTGGAGCACAAGATGCGGGACCTTTGCAGGGAAATCCTGCCAAAGGATCGTATCGAGAGGCTCATTGCACTGTGCTGGACGCTGCCTGAGCTTCCCAATGCCGCGGCCTTGGCGCGCGCGGCGGCAGCTGCCTGACGTTGGACATTTTCGCGGAGACGATGATGAGCGCAGATCGGATCACAGTGCTGAACAATGGCAGGATCGTCACCGCCGAAGGCGAAACACCCGGCAACGTGTACTTTTCCGGCGGAAAGATCGTGGGTGTCGGACACGCGCCCGAGCTCGACCGCGGCGCGAAAGTCATTGACGTTGCGGGCAGGTTTGTCGTGCCGGGATTCATCGACGGACACGTGCACCTGCGCGAGATGGGATACAGCGACCGCGAGGACTTCTACTCGGGCAGCGAGGCCGCCGCCGTCGGCGGCATCACGACAGTGATGGACATGCCGAACAGCCAGCCGAAGGTGATCACGCCGGATGATTTCAAGGCTCGGCGCGACCGCGTCTTCGAGCGCGCCTACGTCAACATCGGGCTGTATGTCTGGGCGTGCGCGAAGAACGCGGATCGATTGCAGGAGTTCAGAGATCTTGGCCCGATAGGGTTCAAGATCTTCACCGCCGAGACCGGGGCATACGACCCCGAATTCGCAAGCTATATCACCACCGACACGGCCGTTCTCTACCGCATTCTTCGCGAGGTTGGGGAAATGAACGGGTTGGCGGCCATTCACTCGGAGAACCAGGCGCTGATCAGCCACTTCGAGAGCAAGGCGCGAAAGACCATGCCTGCCGACATGCGCGCCTATCTCTATAGCCGGCCGCAGGCCGTCGAGGACGTGGCCGTGTTTTCCGAGGTCGCAATCGCAAAGCAGGCAAAGGCCCGCGTCCATATCTGCCACGTGGTCGGCAAAGGGACGGTGGACTTTCTGCGATGGGCCAAGGCTTCCTATTACCCCCACGTATCGTGTGAGGCCGCACCGCACAACCTGCTGATGACCGCGGAACAATCGGTGAAGCTCGGGTCCGTCGCAAAGTTCAGCCCGCCTGTTCACGGTGAAGAGCACCGCTCGGCGCTATGGCAGGGCCTGCTCGATGGCACCATCGATATCATCGGCAGCGACCACGCGCCGCAGGACTACGAAAAAAAGCACAACCCGGACATCTGGCAGGCTTCGCCCGGCAGCCCGGCCCTCGATTACTGGGTGCCCCTGATGCTCGATCGCGTGTCACGCGGCGAGATGCCGATCGCCCGTTTTGTCGAGGCAGCGTCCGAGAAGCCCGCCAAGGTCTTTGGGATTTATCCGAGGAAGGGTTCGATCCAGGTCGGCGCCGATGCCGATCTGGTTGTGCTCGATATGGACAAGACTTCTGTTGTCGATCCCGCGCGCTTCAAGAGCAAGGCCAAGTACTCGGCATTCGAGGGCTGGCCTATTAAGGGCATGCCGGTCATGACCTTCGTCAATGGAAATCTTGTTGCAGAGAACGGGACCATCGTCGGGCGGCCGGGGAGCGGCACGATGGTTTCACCGTGAGCGAAGGTGCCGTGCGACGGCAATGATCCATCAGTCCCTCATCTACGCCGACAAGTTCGGCTCTGCGCCCATGCGCGAGGTTTGGAGCGAGAAGTCGATGGTGCAGCGCTGGCTCGACACCGAGTCAGCGATTGCCTCGGCCCAGGGTGAGCTCGGTATCATCCCGCTGCGGGTTGCGCGCAAGATCACGCGCCACTGCAACGTCGGGGTCGTGCGGCCGGCGCGGATAGCGGCGCTCCACCGGCGAACTGGGCATGTCATTGTCTCGCTCGTCAAGGCATTTCGCGAGGCCGTTCCGGATGTGGGCGAGATGTTCCATTTCGGACCGACGACGCAGGACATCCTCGACACGGGGCTTACGTTGCAGACGCGGGACGCACTGCGAGTGCTCGTGCCAAGCCTGCTGCGGCTGCATACGACGGTGCTCGAGCAGTCGCTGCGCTACCGGAACACGATCATGGCCGGTCGGACCGAGGGGCAGCTCGCGAGCCCGATTACGCTCGGGCACAAGCTCGCGGTGGTCGGCTCCGAGCTGCTGGATCACCTCATTCGGCTCTCGCAGGCGAGCGATCGTCTGATGTGGCTCACGCTGTTCGGTGCAACGGGCGTGCAGTCGTCCTTTTGCCAGATCGGCGGCCTCCGGAAGACGAGAAGGCTCGTGCGGCTGGTGGGCAGGCACCTGGGCTTGAGGGTACCCAGCATCTCCATGCATCACCGCACCGATCGCTTCGCGGAGCTTGGCTTTGTGCTGGCTGGAATTCTCTCGACGCTGGGGGAGGTGGGCTTGGAGATTCGCGATCTGCAACGCTCCGAGGTCGGCGAAGTGGCCGAGCCATGGAGCGAAGCGCAGCACAGCAGCAGCACCATGCCGCAGAAGCAGAATCCCGAGGTGAGCGAGTGGCTCGAAGGGCTCGCGAAACTCGGCCGCGGCTATGCGTTGAGCCTTATGGACATCCAGCAGCAGCACGAGCGCGACATATCGCGCCTGCCGCCGGAGCTGCACGCGCTGCCCAATCTTTTCCTTCAGACTGCCGTGGCCGTCGAGTCAGCAAACACGGTGCTTGGCAGTCTCCGCGTGTTTCCCCGGCGCATGCGCCGGAATATGATGTCGAATGGGGGCCTCATCATGGCGGAACCCGTCATGTTGCTGCTCGCGAAGAAGAGCCGCCGGAAAGTGTGGGCGCACCAGCTTTGTCACGATATCTCGATGGAACTCGCGGCGACGGGCGGGGATTTCGTCGACGCGGTAGCGAGACATCCCGAGGTGAGGCGATACCTGAACGCAGCCGAGATCAGGGCCATCGCCGATCCCGAATTCTACACAGGGACTGCGGTCCAGCAGGTCGAAGACACGGCGCGGGAGAGCAGAGTGCGTCGGCGCGTCTTGGAAAGGGCCTTCAGGAAGCACGAACTGGTTGCCGCTTTTCGATGACCGGGTGGCGCGCGATGGGCCCGCCGCAAGTCGATCGCATTACGCGCTAGCCGCGAAATCGGACCAACGCATCTTCGAGACTCGTCGTGCCGGCGCGCCTCAAAACCGCCTGCTCGTAGGCCGGCATGAGCGGTGTCACGATGCCCTGCCGCTTAATCGAAATCAAATAGCTGATCCCGTCGAGGCCTTTTCTGCCGGCCTCGGTTGTCACGCTCCTGATCGCGAGCACGGCGAGCTCATCCGGCGTCGGGTTGGAAAGTGTCGGCCCGAATCGCGCGTACAGGACCACTGCCAAGCCGGCGAAATTCGGTAGCTCCTCCGCGATCATCTGGTTTGGGTCCGCGGCGCCGGTCGGCTCCCGATAGCGCTGGCCGGTGCCTTCGCGCCGGGTTTCCCGGCGCCACAGCAGATCCCGGGCGTGCTCGATCGATACGCTGTCATGGAGGACGAGCACAGTGCCGCGAACGGAAGCCCCGGCGTTCTCCACCGGCACCACGGTCGGGGCGCCGCCGCGCATCGGGCTCGAGCGGAAGAATTCAATTCTGAACGGCGTCTGCGTGCCGGATATTCTCTCGACGATGAGCGGCACCAACTCTCCGCCCGGTTCCTCGAGGAGCGAGCCGTATGCGAGTATGCCGAGGCGGCGCGCAGGCATGTCGTCGGGTCCGCGGCGCGGCCTCTCGCCGATTGATCAGGAGGGCGGCGGCGCGCCGTTACCCGCGATGTAGGCCTCCGCGGCCTCGAGCGCCTGGAGGCGCGTATCCGCGATCTGGCTGGGCGCAAGCAACTGCAGCACGCCCGTCTTCCTCAGCGTGTCGGCTACGCGCGGGCGCATGCCGGCGAGGATCACGGTGTCGTTGATGTCGCGCAGCCCGATAATGGCTTCTTCCAGCGCCATCGAGGCGCTGGTGTCGATGAACGGGACGTCGGAGAGATCGACCACGAGAGCGTCCTTCTCGGGCGAGTTCTGAAGGAGCCGCGCGATGTCGCGCGCCGACCCAAAGCTCAGGGGGCCCTCGATATGAAACAGAACGATGCGCCCGGCGGCCCGGTCGAGTATCGCGGCCTCCTCCGGAGAGAGATCGGTGGCGTGCTCCGGGCTGAAGGCGATTTTCGCGCTTTCCATCTGAGCGTCAGCCATGCGCGAGACGAAAAGCAGCGCCGCCATGACGATGCCAACGGCGACCGCCGTCATCAAATCGACGAAAACCGTCGCGAGCAGCGTGGTCATCATGATGACGACACCCGCGCGCGGAACGACGTGTATGCGCTTCAGGTAGCGCCAGTCGATGATGTCGTATCCGACCTTGAGCAGGATTCCGGCCAGGACCGCGAGCGGGATGTAGCTTGCCGCGCCGCCGAATCCAAGCACGAGGAGAAGCAGCACGACAGCGTGCAGCGCGCCCGAAAGCCGGCCCGTGGCGCCCGCCCGGATGTTGACCAGGGTGCGCATGGTGGCGCCCGCGCCGGCGATGCCGCCAAAGCATCCGGCGACGGCGTTGCCGATGCCCTGTCCGATCAGCTCGCGGTTCGAATCATGATGGGTGCGCGTCACGCTGTCGGCGACGAGAGAGGTGAGCAACGAGTCGATCGAGCCCAGGAAGGCGAGGATCAGGGCGAAACGCACCAGAAGCGGAACGTCCGCGAGCGTCAGGCTGGGCAGGGTGATCTCCGGCAGGCCGGTCGGGATCGTGCCGATCACCGGCGCGTCCCGCAGGAGAAGAAGGCCGGCCGCCGTTCCGATCAGGATGGCGAGCAGCGGCGGGGGCACCAGCGCGGCGATGCGCTTGGGTGTCGCGATCATGATCGCAAGACAGATCGCGCACAGGAGGAGGGCGTGAAAGTTGGGTTTCGCAATCATCGGCGGCAGGGCGGCCAGCTTCACGATGATTGCGCCGCCCGGAGAGTCATACCCCAGAGCAGGCGCGAGCTGGAGGAGGAGGATGATGACGCCTATGCCGCTCATGAAGCCGGAGACGACCGGCTGGGGCACGAGCTTGACGTAGCGCCCGATCCCGAGCAGGCCGAACAGGATCTGGATCGCCCCGGCCAGGACGACCGCCGCAAACGCCAGCGAAACGTTTCCGGACGACTGCACGATGATCAGCGCCATGACAACCGTCATGGGGCCTGTAGGTCCGGATACCTGGTGGCGGGTCCCGCCGAATATGGAGGCGAAGAAGCCGACGAAGATCGCGCCCCAGAGACCGGCGAGGGCCCCGGCACCCGAGGCGACGCCGAACGCCAACGCGAGGGGCAGGGCGACGATCGCGGCCGTCAGCCCGCCGAAGAAATCACCCCGGTGCCGCTTGAGGAATGAGGCCGGTGCTGCTTCCATCTACGCTATTCGTGAAACGTGAAACGCAAAACGTCAGAAAAAGCTTTGGCACGAAGGACACAAAGTAACAACATTTACAAGAATCGTGATCAAAAAACCTTCGTGTCCTTCGTGTCCTTCGTGTCCTTTGTGTCTATGCTGTTGGTTTTTCTCGGCGGTCTCGGCGGTCTCGGCGTCTCGGCGGTTCAATCTGATTGGAATTTCTTGGCGATCTTGGCGCCTTGGCGGTTCAGTTTTTATCTTGATCTACGCCACCGCGCGCGCCGCGCGCTTGCGTTCATGCTCCGCGAGCAGCCGCTTGCGGATGCGGATCGATTTCGGCGTGATCTCCACCAGCTCGTCGTCCGCGATGAACTCCACCGCGGACTCGAGCGTGTGCCGGATGGGCGGCGTCAGCAGGATCGCCTCGTCCTTGCCCGCCGCGCGGATGTTGGTGAGCTGCTTGGTCTTGACCGGGTTCACGACGAGGTCGTTGTCGCGGCTGTGCAGCCCGATGATCATCCCTTCGTAGAGCGGCTCGCCGGGCTCGACAAACATGCGCCCGCGCTCCTGAAGCTTCCATAGCGCATAGGCCACCGCTTCGCCGTTTTCAGCCGATACCAGCACGCCGTTGCGCCGTTCCGCGATATCTCCCTTGATCGGAGCGTAATCGTCAAAGACGTGGCTCATGATGCCGGTGCCGCGCGTCATCGTCAGAAAATCGCCCTGAAAGCCGATCAGCCCGCGCGCCGGAATGCGGTAATCGAGGCGCACGCGGCCTTTGCCGTCCGGCTGCATGTCCTGCAGCTCGCCGCGGCGCGCTCCGAGCGCTTCCATGATCGTTCCCTGATGCGTTTCCTCCACGTCCACAGTGAGCATTTCGAATGGCTCGTGCTTCACTCCGTCGATTTCCTTCAGCAGCACGCGCGGGCGCGAGACCGCCAGCTCATAGCCTTCGCGGCGCATGTTCTCGAGCAGGATGGTGAGGTGCAGCTCACCGCGTCCGGAAACGCGGAACACATCCGGGTCCTGCGTGTCCTCGACGCGCAGGGCGACGTTGGCCATGGTCTCGCGTATCAGGCGCTCACGCAGCTGCCGGCTCGTGACGAAACGGCCGTCGCGCCCGGCGAAGGGCGAGGTGTTGACCTGGAAGTTCATGACAAGAGTCGGCTCGTCCACCGTGAGGAGCGGCAGCGCTTCAGGGCGCTCGACATCGGCGATCGTGACGCCGATGCCCACCTCCTCGACGCCGTTTACCGCCACGATGTCTCCCGCCTGCGCTTCATCCATGACGACGCGCTCGAGGCCCTTGAAGACCAGGACCTGGTTTACCTTGGCCGTTGCAGGCGCGCTATCGGGACCGCGCACCACTGCAACCTGCTGGCCGGAGCGAATGCGGCCGCGATTGACACGCCCGATGCCGATGCGGCCGACGTAGCTCGAGTAGTCGAGCGAGCAGATCTGGAGCTGCAGGGGCCCGTCGGGATCGTCGGTGCGCACGGGTACCTGCGCAAGAATTGCCTCGAACAGGGGCCGCATCGTGCCCTGCGTGGCCGCCGGATCGGTGGAGGCCCAGCCCTGCAGCGCGGAGGCGTAGATTACGGGGAAGTCGAGCTGCTCCTCGGTCGCGCCCAGCTTGTCGAAGAGATCGAAGGTGTGATTGACGACCCACTCCGGGCGGGCGCCCGGGCGGTCGAGCTTGTTGACGACCACGATGGGCTTCAGTCCCTGCGCCAGGGCCTTGCGCGTGACGAAACGCGTCTGGGGCATGGGGCCTTCGACCGCGTCCACCAGCAGGAGCACGCCGTCCACCATGGAAAGCACGCGTTCGACCTCGCCGCCAAAGTCGCGGTGGCCCGGCGTGTCCACGATGTTGATATGCGTTCCTTCGTAGGTGACGGCGCAATTCTTGGCAAGAATGGTGATGCCGCGCTCGCGCTCGAGGTCATTCGAGTCCATCACGCGCTCGACCAGGTGCTGGTGCGCCGCAAAGGTTCCCGATTGGCGCAGCAGCTGGTCGACCAGCGTCGTCTTGCCGTGATCGACGTGGGCAATGATGGCGATGTTGCGGATGGCACGACCCGGACTCGGCGCGCGAAGCGGGGGGCGGGCAGGGTCGTCGGCGAGCGATGTGGGAACGCGAGTATTCATGTCACGGGTCCCGAGCGAGCGCGGCACTCGGGCCCTCGATTTTGAAAAAGGCCGCGAGTATAGCACAATGCGCTTTACTGCCTTGAATTTTCAGGACTACAACACGGTATCGCAGCACGCTGCTATCCTGATCTTTTAAGGACCCGGGTGTCAGTCATGAAGGCCGCTGCGGCGCCGGGCTCTTCCAGCGTCGAGATGATCCGCACGCTGGTCGGTTTCCCGACGGTCAGCCGGGATTCCAATCTCGAGCTCATTCATTACCTGCGCGATTGCCTGAAGCCGTACGGCGCGGAAATGCGTCTCACCTACGACGACGAGCGCGGCAAGGCGAATCTCTTCGCCACGCTCGGAACGGGCGCGGGCGGAATCATGCTCTCGGGGCACACGGACGTGGTGCCCGTGGAGGGCCAGCCCTGGGAGAGCGATCCCTTTGCGCTGCGCGAAGTGGACGGACGTCTCTATGGCCGCGGGACGGCGGACATGAAGAGCTTTATCGCGTGCGCGCTCGCGATCCTGCCTGAAATCGTCGAGCGCGGACTCACGACGCCGCTGCACCTGGCGTTCTCCTACGATGAGGAGGTCGGTTGCATTGGCGTCGGCAGGCTGATTTCCGATCTGGCGCGAGCGGGGATTCGACCCGCCTCCTGCATCGTGGGCGAGCCGACGCTCATGAGGCCCGTGATCGCACACAAGGGCAAGAAGAGCTACCGCTGCACGGTGAAAGGCTACGCCGGGCATTCAGCCTATGCGCCGCACGGCGTCAATGCGGTGGAGTATGCGGCGGAAGCGGTCGCGTTCCTCAACGGTATGGCGCGGCGGCATCGCGATCGCGGACCTTACGACGAAGGATTCGACGTGGCGCACACGACGGTTCACACCGGCGTCATGCAGGGCGGTACGGCGCTCAACGTGATTCCCCAGGAATGCACGTTCGATTTCGAGTTCCGCCATCTGCCCGGTGACGATCCCGAGCGACTGCTGGATGAGTTTACCGACTATGTGAGGGCATCGCTGGAGCCCCAGATGCGAAGGGTGCACCGGGACACGGGGTTTCTGATCGAGCCGATGTCAGGGATTCCAATGCTCGACACACGTCCCGAGAGTGAGGTGGTTGCGCTGGCCCAGGAGCTCGCGGGCGTGCACGAGATCGGAAAGGTCTCGTTCGGAACGGAGGCCTCGCAGTTCCAGCGCGCCGGCATTCCGACCGTGGTGTGCGGGCCGGGCTCGATCGAGCAGGCGCACAAGCCCAACGAATTCGTCACGCTCGAGCAGGTCGCGAAGTGCGAGGTGTTCCTGCGCCGCCTCGCTGACCGCGTGTGCAAGACCTGATCAACCGCCGAGGAAGGGCAGGAAAACCATTGAGCCGCGGAGAGGCAGAGAGAATGTAGAACAAGAAACTACGGAACCGCCGAGACGCCGAGAGATTCCAGAAGGGAACAGGGGCTATTCATCAGCAGCGGTGAGCGCTCCATGCCTTGATCTGTATTTCAACAGCGATTCGTGGAGCGCCTTGGCAGTTAATATTGTTCTTGTTTCTCTCGGCGGCTCGGCGGTTCAATTCTAGTTCTGCTTCTCTCCGTGTCTCCGTGGTTCGGAGTCGCCTTGCTTGGCGGTTCCCTCAGTGATGCAGGATCTTCGATAGAAAGTGCACGGCGCGCTCGGAACGGGGCTTGCCGAAGAAGTCCTCCTTCGGGGCGTCCTCGACGATCTCGCCCTCATCCATGAAGATCACGCGCTTTGCCACCTTGCGCGCGAATCCCATTTCGTGGGTGACGACCATCATGGTCATGCCTTCCTGCGCGAGCTCGACCATGACGTCGAGCACCTCGTTGATCATCTCGGGGTCGAGCGCCGAAGTGGGCTCGTCGAACAGCATCGCGATCGGATCCATGGCCAGTCCGCGCGCGATGGCCACGCGCTGCTGCTGACCACCGGAGAGCTGTCCGGGGAATTTCCCGGCATGAGTTTCAAGGCCGACGCGCCGCAGCAGGGCGAGCGCCTTATCATTCGCTGCGTCACGGGTGCGGCCGAGCACCCTGACCTGCGCCAGCGTGAGGTTTTCCATTGCCGTCATGTGGGGAAAGAGCTCGAAATGCTGGAACACCATGCCGATCTGCGAGCGCAGCCTGGGCAGATCGGTCTTCGGGTCGCGCACCGAGATCCCGTTCACGACCACATCGCCCTGCTCGAACGGCTCGAGGGCATTCACGCACTTGATGAGGGTGGATTTGCCCGAGCCCGAAGGGCCGCATACCACGACCACCTCGCCCTTCGCCACCTCGGTCGAGCAGTTTTTCAGCACCTGGAAGGTGCCGTACCACTTGCTGACGTTTTTCATCTCGATCATGGATGCCGTCCCTTGGCACCTCTTGTCCCGTTCGTGCGACCCTGCCTGGCCGTTCGCCCCGTCACTTCCTCGCGCGTCCGGGGCGCATTGCGGGACGATGGCAGCGGCCACCCGCATCCGCCATGCGAAGCATGACGCCGCGAAGCGCATGGTGCGATCGACGACCGCGGCGAAGACATGCAACTCGATCCAGCGGCTGCCGCACCCTGGCGGCGGCGCCGGGGACAAGCGGCACCGAAGAAGTCCGCTTGGTCGCCTATTCGTAGTCCTCCGGGCGGCCCGAATCCGTCGGGTTGGCGACGACCCTCTTGAACTGCGCGCCCATCGGCACGTTGAGATTGACGCCCTTGGGCGGGATCGGCTTCAGGAACCATCTCTCGTAGATGCCGATGATTTCTCCCCCGGTATAGATCTTGATCATGGCAGCGTCCACCACCTTCTTGAACGCCGGGTCATCCCTTCTTACCATGATGCCGTACGGCTCGACGGAAAGCGCGTCATTCGAGATGTCGAAATGCTTGGGGTTCTTGGAGGTGGCGACGAGGCTGTAGAGCAGGATGTCGTCCATGAAGAACGCCACGGCGCGACCGGTCTGAACCGTCAGAAACGCCTCCGCGTGGCCTTTTGCGGCGATGATATTCATGCCGAGCTTCTTCTCGACGTTGAGTTGCGTGGCAAGTTTGATGTTCGTCGTGCCCGAGGTCGAGACCACGGTCTTGCCCTTGAGGTCGTTCAATGTTTTCAGGATGTCGGCCTTCTTGCTGACGAACCGTGTCGCGGTGACGAAGTGCGTGATCGTGAAGGAAACCTGCTTCTGCCGCGCCAGATTGTTCGTCGTCGAACCGCACTCGAGGTCGATCGTTCCGTTAGCCATCAGCGGAATGCGGGTGGCGGAGATCACCGGGTTGTACTTGATGTCGATCGTCTTCAGCTTGAGATGGTCCTTCACCGCGTCGACGATTCGCAGGCAGAGATCCACTGCGTACCCAACCACTTTCTGCTTGTCGTCGTAGTAGGAAAACGGGATCGAGCTTTCGCGGTGGCCGATGACGATCGATCCGGTGTCCTTGATTTTCTTGAGAGTTCCAGTGAGCTGCTGGGCATTGGCGCTCGCTGTCATGGCTGCCGCCGCGAGCACGGCGATGAGGATCTTGAGCAGGGGCTTCGTGTTCGGCTCCGTCAGGCAGGTAGCTTTTGATTTTCAAGGAATACGGGGAAAGGGCGCTGACGAATGTAGCCCAGGGCGCCTGCTTTGTCCAGAATGACGCCGGCGCCGACGAAGCGACGAGTGTGGCGCTCCAACACGGCACTGAGCGGGAGGCGAACGACATGAGGCTGGGTTTCGTAGGACTGGGCCAGATGGGACAGGCGATGGCCGGACGGTTGCTCGAGTCGGGTCACGAGCTCGTTGTCTACAACCGCAGCCCCGCGCCCGCGCAGGCGCTTGCCGCACGGGGAGCAAGGGTCGCGGCTGATGCACGCGGCGTTCTCGACGCGGAGTTGATCATCACGATGCTCGCGGACGATGCCGCGATCGAGGCCGTTTGGATTCGGGGCGGTCTCATCAAGGAGATGGGTGCGACCTGCCTGCACGTGAACATGGCGACCGTGAGCCTCAGGATGGGCGAGCGCATGGCACGGCTTCATGAAGAGGCCGGCAACGGCTACGTGTCGGCACCGGTCTTCGGCCGGCCGAGTGCGGCGGCAACAGGCCAGCTCGACATCGTGGCAGCCGGTGCGGAAGCAGCGCTCGCGCGCTGCAGCCCCGTGTTCGCCGTGCTGGGAAGACAGACGCTCACCGTCGGCACCGAGCCGCAGCTTGCCAACATCGTGAAAATCGCCCGCAATTTCCTGCTGGCGACCGTGGTCGAGAGCCTCGGAGAGGCGTTCGCGCTGGTGCGGAAATCGGGGGTCGATCCAGCCGCGTTTCTCGGCATCCTCACCAGCACGTCGTTCAACGCTCCGGTGTACAAGAGCTACGGGCAGCGCATGGTGGACAGGGACTTCGAGCCCACGTTTGCGCTCAAGCTCGGGCTCAAGGATGTTGAGCTCGCTCTCGATGCAGGCGCCGCGACCGGTGTGCCGTTGCACGCGGCCCATCTCATCCGCGAGCGCCATCTTGCAGCCATTTCCGCCGGCTACGGCGAGAAGGACTGGGCGGCGCTCGGCGAGTACATCGCGCGGGATGCCGGCCTTGACTGAGAACACTGCGATTCCATTCCATACAGGGTATTAGCCGTTCCGAACGGGGTACGCAAGGTCGCGTATCCCGGAAGCGTAAGGGGTGCGTAAGACGGCGCCTGTAGAATCGCGTCTTACTAGCCGTCAGTCTGGTCGGAGCAACGGGGCGGGCGGAAGGATTTGGTCGATACCTTGCTACGGAGAGCCGCCATGAAACCGAAGACCGATCACAGCGACGTGAACGCAGTAAAGAGCAAGCCTTTCTCGAAGATGACGCCGAAAGAGAAAGCGGTGCATATCGGCAAGGTCTTTCTTTCGATCATCACGTTCGGCTTGCTGTTTCCGAACATCGGCGCCGACTGAGCCGCGCCGCGGGGCCCGCGCTCGGTCACGGGAAGAGAAACTCCTCGATGAGCGCGGCCAGCCGCCCCGGCTGGTCGTGGTGCATCATGTGCCCGCAATCCTCGATCCACGCTTCGCGATAATTCGCAAAAGCTCCCCTGCGCTCGGCGAGTTGCGCGGGCGTGTCCTTGAGGTACCCGCCCCGCTTCGAATCCCGCGCGAACACCCATAGCACGGGCGCCGTGACGTGCCGCCAGCACGCGATCGCCTCCTCGATCCGGAAGAGAGACGGGTTCACGATCTTGTGGCGGGGGTCGCTCCTCAGGATCACGGTCCCGTTCCCGTTGTCCTTTGCCCAGTGCCGGGCGAGGAAGGCGGCTTTCTCTTCGGTCAGACGCGGATTGTCGCGTCGCATGCGCGCCGCCACCTCGGCAAACGAGCCATAGGGCCGGAAGCGGGGCGGCTGATGCAGCCCGTCCAGCCAATGCCGGTATCGGATCGGAGCCTGCTCCGGGTGGGTGCGTGCGAGCCCGAAGCCTTCCAGCGATACGAGACTGGCGAAGCGCTCGGGGCGCAGCCCCGCGTAGGTGCAGGCGATGAGCCCTCCCATGCTGTGCCCGACCACGTTTAACGGCGCATCGGGCTCGTATAGCCGAAGGAGTTCCTCGAGGTCGGCGTAGTAGTCGGGGAACCAGTATCCCTCGCGCGCCCATGCCGTGAGCCCGAAGCCGCGCCAGTCGGGCGCGATCACGTGCCACTCGCGCGTCAATGCATCTATCAGAAACTGGAAAGATGCCGACACATCCATCCAGCCATGCAGCAGCACGAGCTTCGGGGCGCTGGCCCTTCCCCACGTGCGAACGTGATAGCGCAGGCCGCGGATGTCGTGAAAGCGCGATTCGCTCTGTTTCATTTTTCGTGAATCGTGAATGGTGAATCGTAAATTGTTGATCAACCGTCAATCTGTAAAAAAGCATTGACACAAAGGACACGATGGACACAAAGGAACAACATTTACAGGGTTCACGATCGATAAACCTTCGTGTCCTTAGTGTCCTTTGTGTCTAAGCTTCTATTTTTTGGCGAGATTGGCGTCATGGCGGTTCGATCTTGTTTGTCTCCGCGTCTCCGCGTCTCCGCGTCTCCGCGGTTCATAATCGTTCACCCGTCGTCGTTCGCTGCGCAGGTCATGACAGCACCGCGAGGCTCGTGCCGATCATCAGCATGGCCGCCGACTCGGCGGGCTAGAGAATGCCGGGGAGCTCGCGAATGTCGCGCAGGACCCGATACGCGCCGCGAAACTCCGCCCCCGCGGTCAGCCGGCTTGGCACGACGACGCAGCGCAAGTCAGCGGCGATAGCTGCGGCGAGCCCGCGCTCCGAGTCCTCGATTACCATGCATTCTTCCGGCGCGACGCCGGTGCGCGCAAGCCCTGTGAGATAGGGCGCTGGATGCGGCTTGAGGTGCGGGTACTCACCGGCCGTGAGCACGAACTCGAAGTATTGCCGAAGACCAGTTGACGCATGAATCAGGTCAAAGTGCTCGCGCTGTGAGCTGGTGACAATGCCCATGACATAGCGACCGTGCAGGCGGGCGAGGACGTCTGCCACTCCCTCGATCGGGCGCACACCCTTTTGCAGCAGCGCGCTGTAGGCATTGCCGCGTTCGCGGCGGAACCGCGCGAACTGCTCCTCTGACCAGCCGTGCCGTGCTGCAACGTATCGCGTTCCGATTCCCTGGCGCAGGAAGAGCTCCTGATATTGCTGCATGGTGAACGCAAAACCCCGACGTTCGAGGGTCGCGCGCGTTGCCTCAAAGTAAAGGTGCTCGGTGTCGACGAGCACCCCGTCGTTATCCCAGAGAATAGCCTTGAGGGTCCTGCGTGGCATCGAGATTGCACAATCGGCCGCGCCTGCGGATCATCTGGAGTCCTTGAGCCGCGGGATGATTTCCTTCGCGATGATCTCGATCTGGCTCATCTCGTACTTGTAGGGCACGAAGACGAGCTTCTGCACGCCAACGGCAAGGTGCTCCTTCAACTGCGCCACGCACTCGTCGACGTTTCCCATGATGGCGCTGTCCTTGGTTGAATCGCTCCATGAGGCGTAGTCCCATTCCTTGCTGAGCCACTCCATCATCCGGCTCTCAACCGCCGCGCGCGATTTGCCGATCATGATCGGCAGCTGGGCGCCGTTCATCAGGGTATCGGGGTCCTTGCCGGCTTCCCTGGCAAAGTTCCGGACCTTCTCCCAGGACTTCGCGAAGCTTTCGGGCCGGTAGAAGTAGGTCAGCCACCCGTCGCCGGCAACGGCTGCGCGCTTCAGCACCCGGTCCACGTATCCGCCGATCAGGATCGGCGGCCGGGGCCTCTGTACCGGCTTCGGATACATGACGCCCGCGGGGATCTTGTGATGGGTCCACTCGCCCTTGACCATGTCCTCGGTCCAGAAGCGCGTGAGGATGTCGAGGTTCTCGTCCATGATTTTACCGCGCTGCTCGAAGGGAACGCCGACAGCGTCGAACTCGCGCTTGTACCAGCCGGCCGCCATTGCAAGGAGCAGCCGGCCTTCCGAGAGCTGGTCCATGGTCGCGAGCTGCTTGGCGAGCACGACGGGATTGCGCAGGGGCAGTATTAGGATGCCGGTCGAGAGCTTGATTTTCTTCGTGCGCGCCGCAATTGCGGTGAGCAGCGTGAGCGATTCGGCGACGGGGAAGGCGGGGTCGACGCCGAGCAGGATGTGGTCCCATACCCACAGCGAGTCGAACCCCAGCTCCTCCATCCTGACGCCGTAATCGACGAGCGCCCTGACATCGGGCATTTCCGGGTACGCGGTGAAGTTCCGCGCGGCGATTCCGAACGTGTTGTGCAAACCGGGCATTCGATCCTCCAGGCTTACTGCGACGGAAACAAGGTTGGGTCCCGGCCCCGGGCTAGGCGGTGTAGAGCCGTTCCGGGTCGAGCCGGCGAAGGCACTCGAGCTCGCGTTCGGTAGGATGCTCCGTTACCGCCATGTTCGGTCCGGCCACAAGCGGGAACCCGGTGTTTTCCTGCACCTGGGCCGCGGTGATGCCGGGATGGAGCGCGAGGATTTTCATCCGCTTCGTCTCGTCGTCGAAGCCGAAGAGACCAAGGTCCGTGACTACGCGGTACATCCCGCCGGTGGGCAGGCCGCTGTCGCGGCGCGACGTGCCGCCGCGCAGGAAGCCGGGGCTGGTCACGAAATCGACGTTCTCCACGAAGCGCCGCTTCTCGTGCCTCATCGTGACGATCATCTGGGCGAGGCTCGAGATGTCGTTGCCGCCGCCGGTGCCGGGCAGCCGAGTCTTGGGCCGGGCCGGGTCGCCGATGAACGACGAGTTGAGGTTTCCGTGCTGGTCGATCTGCGCGCCGCCCATGAAGCCGACGTCGACGTAGCCTCGCTGCAGAAGCAGCAGCACGTCGGTGCTGCCCAGCACCATGTTCGCGCGCTTGGTGCAACGCTGCTCGTTGGTCGAGGGCGGCAGCTTGCCCGGCTCGATGACGGGGCCGATCACGCCGCCCTCAAACAAGATGGTCAGCCCGGGGCAGTGCAAGCCCTGGGCGAGGGTTACCGCGAGAAGTGGAATGCCGACGCCGGCGAATACGACCTGCCCGTCCTTCAACAGCCGGGAGCTCATGACGGCCAGCAATTCGCTCGCCGTGTAGGTCTCGCGATCAGGCATTGGCAATGCTCCTGCCGCGCAGCGCGGCATCGAGCAGCGGGCCGAGGCCCAGCAGGTTCAGATAGTCGACCCAGGTCTTCGGCCCGTAGACGTAGCGGTCCAGGTACTCTTTCATGCCGCCCACCGGGTCGCCGTTGACGAGCGACGTGTAGTAATCCATGTGCTCGTAGAGCGGCTCGTAAGTACCACCGCACTCGTGCGGCGCGCAGCCGAAGGGAACTTCCACGACCGCCTCGACCGCGAAGAAGGGGATCTTGGTGTGGTCCGGCGCCCGACGTATCTGGTCGTTCGAGACGATGCGCTCGGTGGTGAGGATCACCCGGTTCGCCGCCATCGCGAGGTCGATGTCCATGAACTGCAGCCCGTCCATCTGCGCATTGCCATACGGGTCGCAGCGCTGGACGTGGATGAGTGCGACGTCGGGATTGAGCGCCGGCACGAGCAGGAGCTTCTCGCCGGTGAACGGGCAGTCGATCTCGCGCGGCTCGGGCCGCTGCCGCAGCACGTCGGAGCCGAGCATCGATCGCACGGGCAGGAAGGGCACGCCCATCGCGCCGGCCTTGAACCGCAGGCCGACCGACATGTGGCTCCACTCGTCGAACCGCGCCTTGCCGCTTTCGACGTAATGGCGCATCACCTTCGAGATGCCCCAGACGATGCCCTGGCTGAACCAGCTCGTGATGACATGGTCGCAGGTGCCGGAGGCGAGCATCCAGTCGCCCTCGCTCGAGGTGATGCTGCGCGCGCACGTGAGGCGGTTGCGGCCGGCGCGGATCAGCGCCCAGATCATCGCCATCGGCGTGCGGGAGAGCGTGCTGCCCCCGATGCCGACCGTTTCGCCGTCCTTCACCAGCCCGGCCGCGGCCTCCAGGGACATAACCTTCTCGTGCAGGCTGCGGTCGCGCGCGGCGAGCTTGCGCCGCAGCTCAAGATAGGTTTCGCTCACCATCGGCCTCCGGTGTCTTCGGTAATCGGCGCTTGCGCGGGCCGGCTAGGCCGCGCAGACCGCTCCGCTGTCCTCATTGAACTCCTCGATGAGCCTGTCCCAGGCGGGAATGGCCGCCTGGATCTCCGACCAGAACGCGGGGTCCCGGCGCCGGTCAAAGTCTGCCACGGACACGCCTTGCTGCTCGACCCAGGTGTAGTAGCCCAGATTGAAGATGCGCCGGCGGTCGACGTGAGTGAGCTCGATCAGGTGGTCGTCCGTTATGGCCTGCAGGTAGCGTCCGAAGACCTCGCCCGCGTGCACCTCGTCGAAGCCTTGCGGGTAGCGCCGCTTGACATAGGCACGGCGCTCGCTGTCGTAGAGTGCGGCGCCGTCCGTGGCGATGGTGATGACGACATCGGATTCCCCGAGCTCGAAGTGCCTGGCGATCTTGATCGCCGCGATGATGTTGGCATTGCCGGAGAGGCCGACGTCGACGAGCGCATTCACCAGCGCCGGGTCGAGCTTCTGCCGCCTGGTGAGGTAGGCGCGGCCGACGGCGTCGTTGAACAGGAGGTTCAGCGCGTCCGAGCTGCGGTCCGAGACCCCCGCGACGATGTCCGTGTTCATCACGTTGTGGATGAGCGGAATGTGCTTGTCGCCGATGCCCTGGATGTTGTGCTCGCCGTAGCCGTTGTAGAGCATCGTCGGGCATTCGACCGCCTCGACGGCTGCGATCCTCGTGCCGTGTGCTGCCTTGAGGTAATCGCCTGCAGCGATGGTGCCCGCCGAGCCGGTCGCGGCGACGAAGGCGGTGAGGCGCAGCGCCGGGGTCTCGCGGCGCAGGTCCGCGTAGATGCGATCGAGCGCCTGCCCCGTGCAGTAGTAGTGCACCAGGTAGTTGCCGAACTCGGAGAACTGGTTGAGGATCACGTTGTCGCCGTCACGCGCCAGCTCGGCGCACTTGTCGTAGATTTCCTTGACGTTGCTCTCCGTGCCCGGCGTGCGGATGATGTCCGCGCGGTCGGTAACCCAGTGCTCGAGCCAGTCGAAGCGCTCCCTGCTCATCCCGGCCGGAAGCACGGCGACCCCGCGGCAGCCCAGCGTGCGCGAAATCGCCACCCCGCCGCGGCAATAGTTGCCGGTCGAGGGCCAGATCGCCTTGTGGCGGGTGGGATCGAAGAGGCCGGTCACGAGCCGGGGAACGAGGCAGCCGTAGGCGGCAAGCACCTTGTGGGCGGCGATCATCGGGAAGCGGCGCCCGAGCGCCACGACGATCTTCGCTTTCACGCCGGTCAGGGCCTCG
>Ga0256867_10000208_pt1 | contig 22765 bp, 7 predicted proteins | sample RVTome_15_FD_185939 | JGI IMG/M metagenome (GOLD analysis project Ga0256867, IMG submission 185939) | Soil microbial communities from uranium-contaminated site in the Upper Colorado River Basin, Wyoming, United States - RVT150D86 (HiSeq) ... | reverse complement strand
ACGTCCGGTGTACGTCATCGGCTACCCGGCCTGGGACGGGCGACGCAACGAGCCAGAGCCGATGCGGCGGATCTTCATGGACGTCTACAACGTCAAGCGGCTCCAGCCGGGGGTCACCGTCGCGTCGGAGACGCCCGAGACCGTTCTCCGGCACGACTGCTCGACCCTGGGAGGCAACAGTGGCTCACCGGTGTTCGACCTGGCCAGCCACACCGTGGTCGGGCTGCACTTCGGCGGTCGTTACGGCGTCGGCAACTATGCGGTCCCGCTGTGGCGGTTGATCGACGACACCCTGGTCTCATCCACCGGGTTGAACTTCGCCGACCCCATCGGGTCGGACTGAGAGCCTCGCTCGGCAACGGTGAACCGGGTCTTGACGTGACCGGCTGGGACCTCTTCACTCATGGGCAATCGCCTGTGCGCGACAGCGGGGGATCCGGATGACGCCAAAGCTGGCCACGTCGTTCTGTCGGTGCTCGTCCACGGGCCGAACCCGTGGATGACGAGGCGATCCATCCCACCTTTCAGTCCTGGCTGACGGCGCAGCGCCGGGCGGGGGCCATGGCCGCACCTGCTGATCCCGCCGAACAATCTGACCGACAGCGCCTGCTCTCGATCGGGTCCGGCGAGGTGAGCGAGCCGATACGCATCGACCCAGAGAGCGCCGGGAGGCTCGTCGTCGTCGCGGCTCGGATCGCCGCGGGGTTCTTCCGCCCGACCAGGCGCTCCGTCGTCGTGTGGGTCGAGGGCGACAGCGAACTGGCGGTGGAGATCGGCTCGGTCAAGATCGCCACCAACACTGGCCGGGTCGACCTGCACCTGCCGGTGCGCTGTGACCAGACCGGGCCGGCGGACGTGATCGTCACCTTTGCCGTCGGGCAGCCTGGCCGACCGGCCGGAGTGTATGCATCGACGCTGCGCCGCCCGTTCGGGCCGACACTGGTGATCGACACGTGGGGCGAGGCACTGGTGGCCTTCGCCTGGCAGATCCTGCTGACGTTGGTCGCGCAGGTGGCCGGCGCTGTTGGTAAGGACAGCCGGGGCAACGTGCTGATCCCCGCTGACCTCTCGGCCTCCCCCGACGGCCTCACCGTCCTGCCGATGGGCCGGTTCCGTTTCTCCGGCGCATCCGGCCTGAAGGCGACGTCATGACGATCACCGCCGACGATCTCGGGGTACTCGGCAACCTGGCGACCGCGCTCGGCTTCCTGACCGACGGCAGCCCGAACGCCAGCTGGTTCGGCGCACCCGAGGCGTCGCTCAAGACCATGCTCTCCAACGACGTGCAGCGCGAGGCACTGATCGCCTTCGTCGACGAAGCGCTCGGGGGTGCCGACCGCAGCACTGAGGACGGCGTGGTCTGGCTCCCGGTCGTGAGCATCGACCCCGCCATCGACCTGTTCGTCACCATCGACGACCGCCCGGAGGACTGGATCGCCCTGGGGCTCGGAGTCGCCCTGAGCACCACAGCTCCGCAGTCGCGGACGACGATCTCGGTTCCGCTGTTCCGGGCCGCGAAGGCCAACGAGTCGGTCGACCCGCTGCTGCTCGGCCAGGTGGGTGGACGGCTGCGACTCACCACCTCGATCACGGTCGACCAGACGCCGCCGACACCTGGCGAAGCTCATCTCGAGGCGCTCGGGCTCGATGTCGACGTCCCGACGTCGCCTGCCGACACGCCCGCCGCGTTCGGGCTCACGCTCAACGGGCTCCAGCTGCCTGGTGCGACGGCACCGCGCGACCTGCACGTGTCCGCAACTGGCGCCGAGGACCTCGACGACGCGCTACTCGATCTCATCCTCTCCCTGCTGAAGGAGCAGGCGGCCGCGGTCGGCACTGGACCGGTCGACGCGTTGGCCGGCCTCCTCGGCCTCGCCGGAGGTCCCGTCCCGGAGTTCCCGATCGAACAGCTGGCCGCGCAAGGCGTCAACGCGCTGGCGGCCTGGCTTCGGGATCTGATCGACACGACGGCAAGCCGTCAGGCGTGGCTGGACCACCTTGCCGAGCTGGTCGGCGGCACGCGTACCGGTGACGCGGTGGAGCTCGAGATCGGACCCGCGACGCTCCTTCTGGGGGTTGTCGTCGATACCGGTCCCAGTGGAAACACCCGGCTCACGCCGACGGTCACGGTCGTCGTCGGTGACGAGGACGCCCGCGTCGAGGCGACCGCGGAGTTGTGCCGCATCGATCTGGTCACCGGCACGGCGACCGCGTTGCCGTCGCTCGGTGCCTGGGCGGCCATCGGGCACGCCGACGCCCCGGTGCTCGACGTCACCAACCCCGAGGTAGCACGGGCGGAGACGCTGCGTATCGGGTTCGCGATGGACGCCGAGCGCCGGCTCACGTTCGTGCTCGCGGCCGATCAGGTGCAGCTCGGCACGCGCGACTACCCGACACTGGACCTCACGACGCCGGACGCGGTGATGGACGCCGTCGACAACGCCGTCGAGGACATCGCCGCTGAGCTGCTGGCCCAGCTCGGCGACGCGCTGGCCACCGTACGGGTGCTGATCGGACTCGACCCGCCGCCTGGCCATCCGACGGTGCCCACGATCTCGCTCGCCGACCTGCTGGGCGATCCGCTCGCCGCAGTGACGGGCTACTGGCGCACCCTGACGTCGGCCCATGCGGACGCGGTCGGTGCGGTGCTTCTCGAGGTACGCAACGCGCTGGCAGACGCCGCGAAGGTCAACGGCACCATCATCACCGGGAGCGGCACGAACACTGACCCATGGCACGTGCCCCTAGTGGGTCCGGTCGAACTCGACGTCAGCGTCGACGGAACGGTGCTGACCGTCGCGGTCGCCGCCGCCACAAGGGTCGACACGCTGGGCCAACGCTGCACCGTCATCGAGACGCGGCTGGCAGCGACCGTCGCCGAGATCGACCTCGCCGCCCGTTCCGCCTCGCTGTTGCCGGGGGTCAGCGCCCTGCTCACCGCTCGGGAACGTGGCATCGTTCCGCCACGCGTGTCCCTCAGCCTCGGCGAGGACGTCGAGCTGACCTCCGGCCCGATCGGCCTGCGACTGGACTGGACGGTGGCCGCTGGCCTGGCCGCAGCCGTCGAGGTCCCCGACCTCACGCTGCGGATCGCCGACGAGATCATCGCTGTCCCGTTCCCACAGATCGGAGCGGACGGCGCGGTGACGCTCGACGCCGACGGCTGGGACGCCATCCAGCGGCTGTTCGGTCAGCTCGCCGGGTTGCTGCCGGGCACGGTCGCGCAGATCGTCGACCTCGTCGGCTGGCGGCGCAGCCCGTTCGACAACCGACCCGTGGTGCGCCTGGCCGACCTCGTCGACGACGCCCCGGCTGCGCTCGCAGCCTGGCTTCCTCGGCTGGCGCTCAGCGATGCGGGCCCCCACGCCTTCTCGTTCCTCGCCGATCTCTTCGGGGCGTCCGGAAACCTCTCGGGACCCGTCGTGGGATCGGGTCATCCCGACGACCCGTACCGGCTGCCGATCGCCGCGGCCCTACCCGAACCGGCCCTGTGGTTCCCACCAGCAGGGTTGCGGCCGCGCGTCACGGCCGTGCCCGACGCGCTGCGGCGCTGGCGGCCGGGCGACCCGGGCCTTTCCCCGGACTCACTCGAAGGCGCACTGAACGCCGAGGCCACGGTCGCCGCCGACATGGCTGACCTGGTCCGCGGGCGAAGCATCGCGGCCGGGCTGGCGGGCATCATCGAGCGATGGGTAGGTGGGGACGGGCGCATCGCTCCCCCGCTGAGCCCACCGCCCGGCATCGGGATCGTCCGCGCGGCCGTCGCTGTCGGACAGCTGCTCGGCCGCATCGACCTGGAGACCGAGCTCAACCGGGTGCCAACGACCGTGGTCTTCGTCGACATCGGGCCGCAGGCGTGGCCCGACGTGCCCGCGGAGCGACGGGTCGACCTCACCGCTGGGGGACTCGAACCATCGATGTTCACCGTGCCGGGAGCCGCCGCCGGCGAGTGGTTCGTCGCGCTCGGCACGCGCGCGGCCAGTCGCCTCCCGGTCGGCGATGCCGACGGCACGGTCGGACAGGCGGGCCGCCTGCGCCGCGTGCTGGACGCCTTGGCACCCCTCGGCAACGACCTCGTCGTCGTCGCACTCGGTGGCGCCGGGCACGCGGCCCGGGTGGCGGTCGACGGCCAGGCCGCCGTCTCCGACCTCATCCTCGTGGGCACGCCACTCGGCCCAGTTTCGCTCAGCGCACTGAGCACCCAGCCGACGGCCGACGCGTTGCGTTTACTGCACCGGTTGTTGCCCGCAGTCGATCCGGCCGACCCGGACGACGCCGACCTGACCCTCGGCCGGCACCTGGTGCAGTCGATGATCGGGCTGACCGAGCTCACCGATCCCGCCGCTGACCTGCGTCCCGCGACAGCCGAGGCACCTGTCCCGCGAGCCGGGCTGACCGTGACCGCCTGGTTCGGGCAGGTCACCGAGGCACAGGTCGCACGAGCCATCACCGCCATAGTGGCGGCTGGCCTCTCCGACCGGGCGGCCCAGCGTGACCTCGAGCCACTGCCGCTACCCACCGGCGCCTTCGCAGGGCTGGTGCTCGCCGTCCCGCCGAGCGAGTCCGGCACCCTGCGCATCGAGGGCGACGCCCGGCTCACGGTGGTCGGTTTCGACCAGGCCACCGGGATCGACACGGCGCGATCCCTGCGACTGCGGGTCTGGATCAGTGACCGACTTGGCTGGCTGATCGCCACCCCGGAGCAGGAGCTGCGGTTCGCCACCGTGGACGCCGCCATCCCGCTCGGTGGCGGTGCTCCGCCCGCCACTGCGACCCTGACGCTGCACGATGCCCGCGTGCTCGGGCAGTCGTGGGAGCGACTGGTCGTGGGCTTCGATGCGTCGGACGGTGTCGGCTTCGGCCCGCTGCTGCCGGAGGCGCGACTGCTCATCGCGACAGCCGTACAGCGCGTGGGTCTCGATGCCGCGGCCAATCCGCTCGCGCAGGCGCTGACCGACCTCGGCGAGGCGCTCGGCCTCATCGTCAACGGTGGAGCAGTTCACGATGCCTTCGACCAGCTCGTCCACGACGCGAGCGGACTGGTCGGCGCCGCCCTGGCGACGGCGCGCACCGACGTGGCCGACGCACTCGCCCGCCTGCTTGGGCCGGTCGCGGCAGCCGTCGACCTCGATGCAGGCACGGTGCGGCTGTCGGGCGCGGACCCAACCGGAGGCCTGTTCGGCTGGACCGCAGATGTCACCGTCACGCCGACCGCCGACACGACGACGAGCATCACTGGCACGGTGACGTTCGGACCGGACGCATCGGTCGGCCCGGCTGGCGGAGCGCAGCTGGTCATCGGCCTGTCGCCTTTCACGGCGACATTCCACTGGCATCAACCCGGTGGCACTACCGAGCCGGTCGCCCTGTGGCCCGGACCCGACGGAGCGGCGATGGCGCGAACGCTCGCCCGCGCGGCACCGAGCCTCGCCGGTCAGGTCGGGCTGGAAATCATGCGGTACGCCGACGAGTCGGCGCGTCCCGTCATCGACGCGGCACTCGACGCTCTCGGCATGCTCTCCGGAGTGACCGGCGACGTGGAGCGGCGGATACGGCCGCTCGCCGGCTTCGTCTCCGACCCCGCCGGGTGGCTGCGCAGCACCGGCTCGATCGCCACGCAGCCGGTCAAGGCGCAGGCACTGTTCGATGCGTTGCGACCACTCCTCGGCCTTGCCGGCAGCGACGGCGAGCCGCTGGCCTTCGCGCCGGGCATCGCGCTCGCCGTCGGTCCGGAGGGCGACGCCCTGCGCGTGGACGTCACCGTCGACTCGGGCGCATTCACGCCGCCCACGGGCGCCGCGGGTCGACTGGTCGGCGGCATCACCGCGGCGCTCGTCATCGCAAGCAGCGGACCACTACGGCCCACCCTCGGTCTGCACGTCGGTCTCGCCGGGGCTGATCCCGGGCGCCAGTCCGTCCACGCAGTCCTTGCCGACACCGGGATCTCCGTCTTCCTCCGGCCGGCCTCCGGACCCGACATCTCGCTCGTCCCCTTCGCCGGACTGGGCAGCCTTGCGGCAGCGGCGGAAGCAGCGCTGCCGTTCGTCCTCGATCGGCTCGCCGAGATCCCCGGCGACGTCGGCGACATCGTCGCTGCCGTCGGTGATGCGCTGGCTCTGCGCACCGGCAGCGGCGGCGGCAGGCACTTCGACGGACCCGCACTCAGCGCCTGGGCGCTGGACCCGGTCGGCTCGCTCACCGGAGCGTTGCCCTCCATCGTGGCGACGGAGCTCACGACGCTGGCGCCGCTGGTCGACGGCACGCTGCCGGCCACCGTGACCGTCACCGCCAACGCCAACGAGCTCACCGTCGCCATCGGCGACTTCACGATGTCGTGGCGGCCGGCAGCCCACCAGGTGAGCCTGGCCGGCGTAGGGATCGCAGTCCCTGGGATCGAGACGCTGACGTTCCGCGTGACGGTGTCCGCCGACGGGCTCGACGAGCTGACCATCACCCTCGGCCCCGCGCAGATCGACGCCGGGGGCGTGATCCTCAGCCCGTACGTGCAGGTGGCCGCGGGCGACAACCCGCCGGGCGGCGCGGGCGTGGCGGTGGGTCTTGCCACCGATGCAGCGCATCGGTTCGCCGCCCGCTGGCTCTTCGACCCACCGTCGTTCGCCCTTGTCGCCGGCGACGGGCCGCTGGTCGGCATCGACACCAACACCGATGCCGTGGTCGTCGCCACCCGCGTCGTCGAAGCGGTGATCGACCTCGTCGCCGCCGTCGCCATCGCCACCGACGCCGTGCAGGAGCTGTTCGCCATGCCCGTTGGCGGCGGCACTGTGGGCGACGTACTCCAAGACGTTCTGCTCGACGGCACCGTTCTCGTGGACGGTCTCTTCGATCCGGATACGTTGCTCGACCGCCTCCTCACGCTTTTCGAGAACCTGGCCGAAGCAAACCCGTCCGTGTCGTTCGCAGGTCTCACGCTCTCGCTCGAGGAGAAGGACCAGGTCATCGGTCTGCAGCTGGGCCTCACGCAGCGGGTCGAGCTGGTCGGCGGTGACGTGACGATCTGGCTCGAGAACGACGCCTCCTGGATCGACGGCACCCTGGACGACTCCGGCGGTATCTTTGTCGGCGGGGTCAGCACCGCGAGCGCCACCCTCTCGTTCAGCCCTCGTCTGGCGGTCAACGGGGTCGGCCTCCGTGTCGGCAAGCTGTCCGGTCCCCTGCTGGACTTCGGGATCACCGTCGAGTCAGTCGCGCTACACACGTTCGCGGAGATCGGCGCTGGCAGTGTGACGGGATCCGGCCTCCAGGTCCAGCTCACCAACCTCGCCGTTGCCGCGAGCGGAGCGTCTGGCGGCAACAGCATCGCGGCCGGAATCGTGGCCGACACCGGGCCGCAACCGCCGAAGCCGGCGTTCTCCCCCTCGCTTGCCGTGCAGCAGCACGACAACGATCCGGTGCATGTCACGCTGCGTGCCGGCGACGGGATCGGGCCGTGGTGGATCGCCATCCAGAAGGGTTTCGGTCCGCTCTACCTGGAGCAGATCGGCTTCGGGGTCGAGATGCCGACCATTCGCGTCGAGAGCGTGTCGCTGTTCCTCGACGGCTCGGTCTCGCTGTTCGGATTGACGTGCACGGTGGACGACCTGCAGATCACCTACCTCGTGTCCAGGAACGACTTCTTCAACCCGGCGTCGTGGGAGATCGACCTCGCCGGCCTCACGGTGTCGGCCGAGCTGTCGGGCGTCACGCTCGTCGGCGGGCTGCTCAAGACCGTGTCGGCGACGGGCGACACCGAGTACCTCGGGATGCTCCTCGGTCGGTTCGGCGTCTACGGCATCACGATCTATGGGGGGTACGGCGAGGGGTCGGACAACGGCGAGAAGTTCGTCGCCTTCTTCGCCGTCGGCGCCTTCGTCGGCCCGATCGGTGGCCCACCGGCGTTCTTCCTCACCGGCATCGGCGGAGGCTTCGGCATCAACCGCGCGCTGGTGGTCCCCAGCGACCTGTCGACGTTCGGCGAGTACCCCCTGATCAAGGCGCTCGACACTGCGGCCGCACCGGGCAACCCGATGGAGGAGCTGCGGGCCCTCGGCGAGTACTTCCCGATGGAACGTGGCACGTTCTGGTTCGCCGCGGGACTGTCCTTCAACAGCTTCGTCATCGTCGACGGTATCGCTGTCGTGGCGGTCGAGATCGGCGACGGGCTCGACATCAGCCTGCTCGGCCTGGCCCGCCTGGCCCTGCCGCGACCGCAGGTAGCGCTCGTGTCGATCGAGCTCGCGCTCATCGTCCGGTTCTCGTCGTCCGAAGGAGTGCTCTGGGTCCAGGGCCAACTCACCGACAACTCGTACCTGCTGTATCGAGATGTCAAGCTGACCGGCGGCTTTGCTTACGTCATCTGGTTCAAGGGGCCCAACGCCGGACAGTTCGTGCTGACCATGGGCGGTTACCACCCCGACTTCCACCGTGACGGCTATCCCGAGGTTCCGCGGCTCGGCATCAACTGGTCGGTCAGCAGCGCGATCGTTATCACGGCGGGCGGCTACTTCGCACTCACCTCCGAAGCCGTGATGGCCGGTGGCGACTTCGAGGCGTCCGCGCGGTTCGGGCCTGCCTGGGCGGAGGTGAAGTTCGGGGCGCACGGCATCGTCTACTTCGACCCGTTCCACTACAAGGTCAGCGTGTACGCCAGCATCGCGGCAGGCGTCACGATCGACACGTGGCTGTTCGGCGAGGTCACCATCTCCATCTCCATCGGTGCCCGCATCGAGGTCGAGGGCCCGGACTTCCACGGCAAGGCGGCCTTCGAGGTCGGACCTGTCGAGCTCGAGGTCGAGTTCGGCAGCAGCGCCAAGCACATCGACCCTCCGCTCAGTCCGACCGCGTTCATCGACAAGTACCTCGAGGCCGCGACCGGCGGTGCGGCGCAGGCGATCGCGGTCCTCACGTCATCGGGCGCGCAGCCGTCCGGCAGCGGCGCACCGACGCCCGACGGCAAGCCCGACCGACCGTTCATCGTCGTCGCCGAGTTCGGCCTCATCCTGACGACGGTCGTCCCGGCCGCGAGGGCGAGCCACGTCACCCGGTCCGGCAGCGCGATCGTCGAGCTCCCGACCAGCCACCCGCCGTCGCGGACGCTCGGCGTCGCGCCCATGGACGAGGGCTCGATGTCGCCGGGGATCCGGTTGAGCTGGATCGAGGCGGGCGAGGCGGACAGTGACGTCCTCGAGTTCCCCTTCGTCGTCACGGCACGGCCGTTCGGATCCTTCCCCGTCGGTGTCTGGGGACCGCCGCAGGACGACGACAACCGACCGCTGCCCAAGGGCGACGTCATCGAGGCGCTGTGCGAGCTCGACCTGACGGCGACGGCCGACATCGGTGCCGCCGGGCCGGAGATCCCGTACTACCAGGTGGAGATCAACGACCGCCGGCCGCTGCCGTTCGCCCGTAGCGCTGCCACGGCAACAGCCATCCGTACGGCCGGTACCCGCCTAGTGTCGCTCCTGGAGACACCCGAGGACGTCGACACCGCCTTCGCGACGGCAAGCCAGTTCCTCGCCAACACGGCGAGTCCCACCGCACTCGCCTCCCTACGCGGCGAGCGCCAGACGCCGCCCATGGTTGGGACGCTCGGCGAAGGGCTCGACGCGGTGACCGCAACGGTCATACCGGCGATCGGGATCGCACCCGTACGTGGTCGCGTCGATACGTTCATCTATCCGGCCGAGGCGATCGGCATGCTGCCTGCAAGCGGCGCAGTCGCGCTCCGCGACTCGTCGCGGGCAGGAGCGCGGACGCGGACGACGGTGCGCGGGTCGGCCGGGCTTTGGCGGTTGGCCCCGCCCACGCTCGCGTCGGTCGAAGCCGAGCGCAGCGTGTCCGTGGCGACCGGCCTTGTGCTCGTCGAACCACCGGCGACGACGATGATGACGACGCGTCGCTCGGGGACTCTCGTGCCGACGGGCGACATCCCGCCGTCGGAGTCCGCGCGCGGCGCGCCCGCACTTGTGGCCACTCGCGGCGGGGAGTCGCAGCGGGAGCTGCGGGCATTCAGCGCGGCGTTGCGGGCGCGGCGACGCGTCGGCCGCGGCGCCGCAGGAGCCGTGCTCGGCCCCGGCGATGTTGCCGTGCTCAGGCTGCCCAATGCCCGGCACGACGTCGACGAGACCGGCCCACGACCGCGCCTGGGCGTGCAAGGCGCCGGCATCCGTGTCGTCGCGGTCGCTGACGGAGGCCAAGTCCTCGACGACGCACATGTCACCGACACGTGGACCGTCGTCCGAGGCACCGAACGGGTGGCTGTGGTGGGCCTCGGGACGCCCGACGAGTCCAGGCCGCTGTCGACAGGCGGCCTTTGGGGCTGGCACGCAGGCATGCAGCTGCCGTACGTCGGGTGGTCAACCGCCCTCGGCGCGGGCTGCACCGTTCGCAGCCGTGGTGAGGGCATCGGCCGACACCGGCAACGGTCCGTCGCCGGGTGGGTGTCCGGAGCCGAGCTCGCGCGCGGGGTCAGCACGGTGGCGACCCGGTTTGCGATACCGGTGACGGTGGTGGTCGTCGTGCTGGACGACCCCAACGCCTTCGGGGACGTGCACGAGGAACGCGACCTCGTGTTGGCACTGGAGGGCGCTACCCGCGCCACCGACGCAGCCGGCCTGCCCTTGCCACCTGTGGTGCTGACATCCGAGCTGCGCAACGTGGTTGCCTACGACGTCGTACCCGAACGCGGCGACGACCGCCCTGCCGTCCGCGTCATCGTGGCGAGCGAGGAGGGCTGGTCCCTGGCCGGCGTGCTCGGCGCGGACCGCCTGACCGCCGAATCGGCCATTGCGGCCATCACGGCACGAGGCCTCGACGCCGCCACGAATCCGGTCGCCGCAGCGGGTCTGGGGGTGGCCCGGCTTGCCTGGCTGGGTCCGACGAAACCAGGAGCAGACTGATGCCGTCGACCGGGCACTTCATCCTGCGCTCCAACGTGCTGCCGCCGGTGACAGCCGGCCCGTACGAGCTGGTCAGCGAGCAGACCGACACGCCCTTCGCCATCAACACCGAGCACACCAGCGTGACGGTGAGCGCCCCTCGCTACACGATGCCGCCCGACCAGATCCTGTCGAGCTTTCCCCCGGCAAACGCCGAGGGCGCCTGGGGTGACCGGCTGCCGCAGATCGTGCTGAAGCGCCGCACGCTGCCGTGGGAACGCAACCCGCTCGGCCTCGTGGACGTGTCGGACACCCCGTGGCTGGCGCTCGTCGTTGTCGCCGAAGGTGAGGCGGAGCTGTCGCGCGAGCCGCGACCGGTGAGCGAGTGCGTGACGTCCGGCACGGTGCTCCGCGATCCCAGCGATCGCGACGTCGAGCAGACGTACTGCCTGTCTGTGACCGAGACAGTCGTAGGCAAGATCTTCCCCTGCCTGGAGGATCTGCCGATGCTCACCCACGTCCGTGAGGTGGACATCAACGACACAGAGTTGGCCAACGGCGACGACGACGGTTTTCTCGCCGTCATCCTGGCCAACCGCCTGCCGGTCTTCGACGCCGCGACAGGGACACCCGTGCGCTATCTGGCCTGCCTCGTCAACCTCGAGGGCCAGCTGGAGGAACTGCCGCCGCCGAGTGAGCCCAGACGTGACTTCCAATGGGAGCTTGCCCAGGACTGGGTTTTCCTGCAGGCCGTGACCGACGATGCCGACACGTGGGTCACCGGCGGCGCGACCTCGACAGCTATCGACATTTCTCAGGCGGGCACCGTCGGGCTGCCGCAGACCGAGTCGAGCGGTGCAGCGCGTCCCAAGGCCGGTTCCAGCCTGGATGGCGCCACGGCCATGCGGACGACGACCAATGCCGAGACCTGGACCCAGGTGACGGGTACGTCGGCAACTGCCGCCGTCACGGCTGCCGCCAGCGACCCGAACGCCGCCGCAGTGGTACGCAGCGCGATGACCATCGGCTTTCACCTGCCCATCTCGGTCTACGCGGCCGAGCGGGTCCTGAAGTTCCCGGTGCTGGCGCACTGGTCGTTCACCACCAACGAAGGCGCGACCTTCGAGACGCTGATGCAGGACCTTGGCGTAGGGCTGCTGGGTGAGCTGTCGACGCCTGCACCGGACGCACCGCCTGCGCCGACGCCCACCACCGTCGTGGCATCCGGGCACCTGCAGCTCGACCACCGGACCCGTCGCGGCGACACCTCGCAGGCCTGGTATCGCGGGCCGTTCGTTCCGCACCCGGCCGACCGTGAGCAGCCGGTTGACGGGGCACTGAGCGTCGCCCATAGCGCCGACCATCTTCGTCGCGTCGTCCCCGACGGCAGCGAGGACCTCAGCTACGCCGCGGCCTTCGAGATCGGACGCCTGCTTGCGCTGTCGCAGCTGTCGGTCACCGCCGGTCTGCTGAGGTTCCGGCAGGAGCAGTTCGGCGCGGCCCGGCTGCGTGCGGTCGTGGACGACGTGCTCCCGTGGCCGATCGACACCGACCAGACGCGCGACCTGCGCCATCTGTTGTCCACATTGTTCGTCGGTCAGCTGGCGAGCGAGCCGGTCGCCTTCGCCGGGCCCACCCGCCCCGTGGCCGACCCCGGTCGTCCGATCGAAGGGCTGGCGGGTCTGTCCGAGGCCCGGCTGGACCAGCTGGTGGCGACCGGGTTCGGCATCGACCTGGACAAGCTCGCGCGGGCGAGCGAGGCAGTCGGCGTGGTCGCTGCGCTGGGGGACACCGAGACGCCGCTGCTGCAGCGCGACAACGTCGACGAAGCAAGCCTCACCGCGCTGCGCGCCGGGCTGACCGACGAGGTGCTGCGCTTGGCCGAGATGGCCATCCCCGACCTGCGGGCGCGCGGACCGGGCCCTGGCGACCGGCGTCGTAGCCCCCGGGCGCACTGGCGCCGCGACGCCCTCGACGACCTGCTCGACCGGCCGGAGCCGGAGGAGGAGACATGAAGTTCACCGCCGACGCCGCCGTGAGCTACGCGCAGGTAGCTGCGACGCAGATCGCGGGCCAGTTCATCGAGACCGACCCCATCGACGGCGACCACCTCGTGCCGGGGGAGCTACGCCGCTTCCTCGCCGGGCTGCGGCTGCTGCAGGGGGTCCCGTTCAGCTATCTCGTCCCCGATGCCGACCTGCTGCCGCCGGAGTCGATCCGGTTCTTCTACATCGACCGCAACTGGACCGATGCCCTCGTCCAGGGCGCGCTGAGCGTGGGCACCGTCACCACGACCGACCGGGCTCAGCTGGAGACCGTGTATCCGCAGCTGCGCGACGAGGTCGACGAGACCGAACGCACCATCCGTACGCCGACGGGTGAGGAACGGCTGGCCGGCGCCAGCGGCACCATCACGGGTTTCCTGCTGCGCTCGCGGATCGTGTCCGGTTGGCCCGCGCTGCACGTAAGGGCGTACTCGGAGGACGTCGTCGGGGACAGCGAGCTCAGCACGGTCGCGGAGTCGCACCCTTCCCGGATGAAGCTCCTGCGTATGGAGCGGCTCGCGCCGGCGGTGTTGCTGGTCCTCATCGACGGCGTACCCGAGGTCGTCCACATCGAGGAACCACGTCAGGGCGTGCAGTTCGGCGCGCGACTCGACACCGACGCTCCCGCGACGGCCCGCCGGGCCGAGGTCCACCCACGCCATGCCACGACAGGGGATCCCCTCGACGTCCCCGATGTGCCGGTGCCGTTCCGCCCGGGGGCGCCGGGCGTCATCGACGTACGCCAGCTGCGCGCAGACCTCAAGGAGGCGTCGCCGCAGACTCACACCGACCCAGATGGGCTCAAGATCCACGAGTTCGCGCTGCAGATGCTGCGCTTCCCGTACCGGCAGGTCTTCGGTGACCCGGCCAACGCCGAGGCCAACTTCGAGCTCGACAGGTTCCAGGTCACCGCGACCTTCGGTGAGTGGGAGACCCAGCTGACGATCCATCTCGCCGAGGTCGACACCGACGGGGGTACGCCATGACCGATGTCGACCCCGACCTGCTCGAGGAGGCCATCCGCTCGCAGCGCTTCCTGGCCGCCAGCCGGGCGCACGCGTCCATCGGCGAGATCGCCACGTGGGACACCCAGCTGGTGCGCGAGCTGCGGCTACTCGTCCCCATCGACCTGCAGGCGCTGCATGTGGCTCCCGGCACCGCCGAGCCGATGGTTCGGCTGCCTATGCTCCTTGCGGCCAAAGAGCCGATCGACCCCGACACGTCGATGCCCCCACTCTTCGACGAGGGCAAGCCACGCCCTCCTGGCGTACACCTGCACTGGGCCATGCCGGACGCGCTGCTCCGCGGCCGGTTGACCGAGGTGCCGGACGGGTCGGCCAACCGTCTCGCGTTGCCGGTTCTCCCCGACCGCTGGGTCGTGCTGCGCATCGTCCTGGAGGTCGGTCGCACGCAGGCACACGTACGCGGCTGGGCGCTCGAGGCCGACCGCGCGGCCGCGATCCCGTTGGCGGAGTGGTCGCCGGGCTCCGAGGCATCGACCAAGGCGAACCCGATCGGGGTCCCCGTTCCTCCCGAGGAGCTCACGGGCACGGTCGGTGGGTCAGCGGTGTGGGCGAGCGTGTACGACGCCGTGGGCAACCGGTTCGCCTTCCACGACCCGCTCGACGACTTGGAGGAAGTCGCCCCCACGGGGGTCGACCGCGACGCGATCGCCTACCTGGTCGCCGGATGGTGGCAAGACCCGGCCGTCGACCCGATCGACGGCGCGCGCAGCGCGGCGAGCCTGTCGGAGATGCTCGAGGCACTCCGCTGGCGACTGCTGCCGGACTGGGGTGACGCCCGCTACCTCGAGGCCTTCAACGCGCAGATCGATGCGCTGCGCGCTCCGCTCGGACTGAAGGTCGACGGTCGCTTCAACCGGACGGCGCCACCGCCCGCGACTCGTGCCGCAGCTGCCAGCACGGGAACCTTCGAACCCGTCGACAAGGTCCTCACCCAAGAGTCGGACCTGGTGGCGTCGTCGGCGTTCGCGATCGATGCGGCCACGAAGTACGTCACAACCCCGTGGCACCTGCGCGCCTGCCTGCTGCACGGCGCTGTCTACGGCGTCCCGGTGGGCAGCACGCCGCCGGTGGACCGACGCCCGGCCCGCACCACGCCCCGACTGGCAATGGGCGAGCACGACGGCGACGTGCTCGCGGCGCTGGCCAGCGTGCCCGGTGTGTCCGAGGACCGTCGCCGCGACACCGAGCGGCTGCTCGAGGCGTTCACGGCGCAGAAGATCAACCGGATGGGCACGCCCGACGGCATCGTGGAGATCGAGGAGCTCGAGCACGCGCGAGCGTTCACCTCCCTGCCGGCGGGTGTGGCCGGCACCGACCGCTTCCTCCAGCGGGCCGAGCCGGGGCGTGCCGGGGGTAGCCTGCTCGGTTCCCTGGGAACGATCCGGGATCAGGCCAGCACGGGCGCACCCGGGACGACCCCTGGGCCCACCCTGCCGGGGGGTACGTCGCCCGGCCGGTCGAGCCGACGCTCGGCTGCGGCCGAGGAGGCACGCGTACGGCGCACGGCGCGGTTCGCCAGCGTCGAGGTCGCGTTCGAGAAGCACGACCTGGTCGTCGCGACCACCGCCGACCTGCTCGACTACCAATGGGACCGACGTCCGATCACCATGGCGGCGACCGAACCGCGCGTCGTCGACCGACCCGCGATCAGGCATGCGTTCCCCGCCGACCCCATGGTCGCGGTGCAGGGAGCCGGGCGCAGCCTGCGGCACGCCAACGACGGGCGCAGCTCCCCCGACGGCAAGCTGACCTGCCGGTGGCCCACGCAGGTCATCTCCGACGACCAGGGCGTGCTGTCCGGCTCGCAGCTCATCCGTACGCTCGACAACGGTTCGATACCGCCGGAGATCCTGTCGCTTGCCCGTGAGGTGGCGCTGCACGACCCGTACCACACGTCGTGGCTGGCCGCAGCCGCCGCGCCGCGTCTGGGCGTGACCACGCAGACCGGCGTACGCGTCATCGAGCAGCGGCTGCTGGCTGAGGCCGCCCTGCGGTTCGGGACCGATGCGACCTACGACGGCGCCACGACGGTGTTCACGACGCTCGGCACCGGTGGTCCGACAGGTGCCGCACGGCGACGGGCATCGGCACGGGAGGCGATGGCCCAGCCACCGGTGCGCGACGTACGGGTGGCCGACCAGATGCACTCGTTCTCCGTCGTCAAGGGCGCCGACCCGGATCCGGTCGGCGTGACGTGCTGGGCTCAGCCGTGGGTGCCCCTCTGGTTGGAGTGGGCGGTCCAGCTGGTCGGCCCGGAGCAACCGACGACGGACGGCTGGACGCTCGGCTCGGTCGACCTCGAGCGCGAGCCCGTCGGTTCCGACGCCGACCACGTCGGCCGCACCGTGAGCGGGCGTGCGCTGCTCACCACGGGTGCTGCGACGACGTTGAAGAGCGCCGTCGACGACTGGCTGGCCGCCGAGAACGCCCGTGACCTCGCCGACCCGATGTCCGGGCAGGCGGACGAAGACACCGAGGCCGCGCTGGCTGACCTGGCTCGGGCCGTGACGCAATCGGACGTGGTTACCGCCGCCCTCGACGGTTTCCGGACGCAGCTGCTCGGCCTGCCGTACAGCGACGGGGTCCGCCGAGCCACTGCAGGAGGCGGGGTGAGCAACCCTGCCCCGGTCGCTCCTCCGGTGCTGCTCGCCAATGGCAATGTGCGCCTTATGCGCGCCCGGCTCGTCGACGCGTTCGGCCGTGTCCTCGACCTGCCGGTCACGAACGTCGCCGTCACCGTGCGCGACTCGGTGCCCGACCGGCCGGGCGTGCTGTCCGTGTCACCACGGCTCACACGTCCCGCACGATGGCAGGTGCGCCTGGTCGACGCCGCGACTCTCGTGGGCGTCGAGGGGATCGAGGCGCGCGTCGACGAGGTGGACGCCACCTTGCAGGTCAACCCCGTGTGCGGGTTCCTGCTCCCCGACCACTTGGACGAAAGCCTCGAGGTGTTCGGCGTCGACGGCAGCCCGCTCGGTGAGCTGCTGCACGAACCCGTCGGCGGCGGCGTGGTGTGGGAGATCGCACCCGGTCGCGAAGGGCCGCCCGATGCCGGCCCGAGGCACGGATTGACGGCCGCGCAGCAGCCGTTGGGCTCGTTCGCGGTCGGGCTCATGGCGGCTGACGCGCTGCATCGCGGCGGGCGGCCGGCCGACGACGAGTCCGCCCTGTCGGCGCTGCTGCGCGCCATCGACACCACGCTCTGGACGGTCGACACGTTTGCGTCGTTCGGCAGCGAGCACGTGGCCGGGCTCGTCGGCCGCCCCATCGCGGTGGTCCGTGCACAGATGCGATTAGAGCTGCGGCCGCCCGACGACGTCGACCTCAGTGACCCCGATCGTCAGGCCGAGTGGGACGCCGCCGAGCGCGAGCTGCAGGCCGTCGCGTTCCCAGTGCGGATCGGCGAGCTGACCCGCACCGACGACGGCGTGCTCGGGTTCTTCGCCGACGACGACTTCACGCGGTTCCGGCCGGTCGACAAGGCGGTGGCCGAGCTGGCGGTCGACGCCGGGCGAAGCCGCGGACAGCTGGGGCTGCTCAAGCCGGGCGAGCCGCTGCCGCCGGCAACCGTCATCGACCACCCGTACGTCGTCGGCAGCCCAGGCACCGTCGTCAGCGAGAGCGACACGTTCTACCTGCACCTCGGCCAGACGGTGACTCTGACGTTGCTCATGCATCCGGCGGGCAAGGCGTTCCTCAGCAGCGGCGTCCTGCCGCGCACGTCGGTCGCGCTGGCACGCAACTGGGTCGGGCCGGGGCTCGCCCGCATCGCGCCTGCCCTGCGTACGGGTCCGGTGCTCGTCGAGACCGACCTTGCGGTCGAGGGCCAGGTCCGGCTCCCCAAGGTGTCGGTGTTCGGCACGGACCAGGACTTCTGGTGGCGGGAGACGCCGGGCACCTGGCGCAACGACGCGATCCTCGCCGCCACGCAGACCGCGCTGCTGCCCGAGACACCGGCGGAGTTCCGGGACGGATGGGTACGTGTGCGGCCGACGACGCCGGAGGAATCCGGGGAGGCGACTACATGAGTCGCTACCGGTGGCCGCAGGAGACACGTCGCGGACACGACGATGCGGCGGCCCGCTCCCGCTTTCTCGGCGCCCGGCAGCCGCAACTCGACGTGTCCGCGGCGTTGGCCGCGGGGCGGCTTCTCGCTCCTGCCCCGGAAGGCGGTCGTCGTCGATCCGATGTCGCCTTCGCGCCGGCGGACACCCGCACGGACCTCTGGGTGCCGATCGGACCAAGCACAGTCATCGGTGGTGACGCCACGAACAAGCCTCGGGTCACCGGCCGAGTACGCGCGCTGTTCGTGCATCCGAACGGTGAACGTGTCTACGCCGCGACATCAAACGGCGGCGTCTGGTACTCCTCCGACGGCGGAGCGTCGTGGCGGTCGATCGGCGGCCACGCGCCGACGGACACGCCAGGAATCGTGCGCCCGGCCCATCGGCACGCGTGTGGCGCCATCCTTGTCGAGCTGCACCCGGACACGCCGGACGACGAGAGCCATGACCGGGTGTTCGTGGGCACCGGCGAGCTCACACCCAACACGCATGCCGAGCCCGGGCTGAGGTACGGCGGCATCGGCATCCTCTTCGCCGTAGGGCCGGCCGCCTCGCTGCTGGCGGACCCGTGGGTCGAGGAGGCACCAAACTTGCGCGGGCAGGGGGTTTACCGGTTCGCGCTCAGCCCGGACGGCAACACGGTGGTCGCTGCAACGTCTCAGGGATTGGTGGAGCGGCCGCCCGGCGGTGGCGAAGGCGAGGCGTGGGAACGCGTGGACGGCAACCCGTTCGACAGCTTCGAGGGTGTCGTCACGGACGTACTCTGGACGCCGGCCGTGGCCGGCGGTCCACCCGCCCGGCTCTGGGTGTGGGCCCAGGGCGAAAGGGCGGGCCTCTGGGTCCGCGACGACGGCGAGACGAACTTTCGTCAGATCGAGACACCCGGGTTCGTGGCGAAGCGGGGCTCCATCGCGGCGGCAGACCCACCCACGACGGTGTACGTGTTCAACGACCAGGGCAACGTCACGCCACCTGCGTTGTACCGCGTCACGTCGGCCGACGCCGATCGTCCGGTCGCTGCATTCGTGTTCGGCGTACCCAACATGCTTGCCCATCAAGGCTTCTACGACTTGGCCGTGCGGGTGGACCCGAACGACACCGACCGCGTGCTCCTCGGAGGGAAGGTCTTCGACGGACCTCCCATGGTCGGCCAGAACATGAACGTCACGGGAGACTTCTACGACAGGGACGCCGCCATCTTCAGCGCTGAGGTCGGCGACGCAGCGGGCGTCCTGACCTACGGCCACCCCGATCCGCCGCTGTGCATCGGAGTCGGCTGCCATGCCGACGTCCACGAGCTGTACTTCTCCAACGCGGGCGGACTGTTGTGGGCGGCCTGCGACGGCGGTGTCTTCCGTTCCACTTTTCCGGATCAGAGCTCGGGCTTCGTCGCCCGCAACGACGGACTCGGTGTCGTCGAAGCCAACTACGTCGCGTCGCATCCGTCCTGCGAGGGGTTCGTCGTCGTCGGGCTGCAGGACAACGGCATCATCGAGCGTCACTCGTCGACGGTTTGGGAGCAGACGGCGAGCGGGGACGGGGGAAGCGTTGCCTTCGATCCACTCGATCCTTCCCGGTACCTGCACCAGGAGAATTCGGGTCGATGGCACGGGTCCGACGGCTCGCGCTTCAACCGCCTGCTGACGGCTCGCGACCCCGCTGCGGATCCAGACGACCTCTTCCCGTCGGCCCGGGATGAGCAAGACGCGTCAGCGTTCTACTCGACGGCGTCCGCCATCGCCCATGTGCACGCCATCGGCGCCGTGCCCCACAGCCAGGTACTGATCGGGACGACTCGCGTCTGGTTCACGCGCGACTGGGGGCTCAGCTTCGTGACGTTGCCGACCGGCAGCGATCCCATAACCGCCGTTCTCAATGACCAGTTCCAGGACCGTTTCGGCGAGCCCATCACGGTGTGCAAGTGGGCCGACCCGGACGAGGCGTGGATCCTTGGCGACAGACGGCTCGAACGGTACGTACGGGTCCATGGAAGCGACGTGATGGGCGGCGCTGGTGACTGGGATGACGACCCCATCCTCGTTCCGCCGACCGGAGGGAAGAACAAGAAGAACACGCCCTCGCCCCTCGGTCCGATCGGAGAAGCAGTCGTCTGGACCGACGTCGAGCCCAATCTGGACGCGCCGGGCGTGAAGCACGGGCCCAAGAGTGCGGTCTACCTCGGCGCGGTCGGGAAACCTGAGGACGACGCGGTCGACACGCTGTGGTGGTTCGACGGCACGGACACCTGGCACCCCACCGGCCTACGCGCCGTCGTGAGCGCTCCCGTGACCGCCGTTCGCTGCGACCCGGTGAGCCCTGACGACGTCTACGTGGGCACCACGGTCGGTGTCTGGCATGGCGTACGGGCGCTCGACCCAGCACCTGCCTGGCAGTGGCGCGCTCTCGTCAACGGTCTGCCGGAGGCCGTTGTGCAGGATCTCTCCCTCTTCGACAACGGCGGCATCCGGCTCCTCCGCGCCGCCATCGCGTCTCGCGGGGTGTGGGAGCTCAGGCTGGGCGCTGACGTCCAGGACCTCACCTACGTACGTGCCCATGCCGACGACCTGCGCTACCGCGACGGCGCGATCGAGACGCAACGGGACGGGACCACCCCCCGCTCGTGGCACAGCAGTCCGGATGTCAGGCCGCGGATCACTCCGGTAGCGGTTGAGGCGCCGGCAGCACCGCTCCGTCGGGATGCACCTGGTGCAACCGAGAACCTGCGGCGATTCCAGGCCGCAATGCGTTCCCGGTTTGGCGATGACCGCATCCGAGCCACCGGGGTATGGGACCTCTACTTCGAGGACCTGCTCCGTGAGCGGGGCGCCCCCGCCGATCCGGCTGATGGCCGGATGCAGATCGACAAGGCCTTCTGGAACGCAGTCGTGATCTCGCCGCACGACACGGCCGAGCCGTGGGCCACGGTGGCCGAGCCCAACAGGGTGCCGACCGAAGCCGACTTGCTGGAGCTCACGCCACGGATCCCCGAAGGCGATGCGGACAGCGTCTCCATGACGGTGCACAACGTTCCGCACAAGGTGGATGTCGTCGTCCATCACCGTGGCCTCGAGCCACGTGTCGGGGCCGACGTCCGGGTCACGCTGCTGCGCTGGATCAGGACGCAGAACGACCCGATCCCCCGCCGCAACAACCCCGGCACCTGGTTTACCCGCGTCATCCCCTGGGCAGGCGCGGTCAACGACCTGCTCAACTCGCCCGACGGGACGACATCCCAGGCGTTTGGCGACGGCTGGGAATTCGTCGGCAACGCAGCGGACCGGCGCAAGTCCTTGACCGGGCAGGAACTGGACAACACGCGCTCCGCAGTGGCGACGTTCGACCTCGACCTGACTAACGTCGTGGGCGGCACGGTGATGCTGCTCGCTGCCGTCATCCGCGCGGGCGGCGACAGCGCCGTGGTCCCCGACGAGCTGCGGAACCTGGCGTTGAAGGATCCGCATGTGGCAGTCCGTTCGCTGGTCATCGACAAACCGTGACCCTGCGGACACGGACGGGACGGAGAGCCGATGAAGAAGCTCAAGGTGTGCTACATCCAGCCCGAGGGCGGCACCGTGGGGGCCCGGCCGCGCCATCCCAGCGACGAGGTGGCGGTACTCGAGCGCGTCGACAACATCCGGCTCACGCCCATGCCGGGCCGCAGCGCCGCAGCCGTGCTGAGGGCGGCGGTCGAACGTCTGCGATTGTGGGAAAACGGGCGCCGGCTGCGAGTGGGTTTCCTGGACGGCGAGGCGGCGGTGAAGGACAAGGTGGCCGCGATCGCCAAGGAATGGGAAACGCTGACGAACCTGCGCCTCGACTTCGTCTCATCCGGAGCCGCCGAGATCCGCGTCAGCTTCCTCGACAAGGGGTTCTCATGGTCGACCGTCGGAACCGACGCGCTCACCGTGCCCCGCAGCCGCCCGACCATGAACTACGGCTGGCTCACACCGTCCACCAGCACGCGTGAGTACCAGCGCGTCGTGCGCCATGAGTTCGGCCATGCACTGGGGATGATCCACGAGCACCAAAACCCGAGTGCGGTCGGCAAGATCCCGTGGGACAAGCCCAAGGTGTACGCGTACTACGCACAGCAGGGTTGGTCGCAGGACGACGTCGACTTCAACATCTTCGACGTCTACGACGAGGACGAGACGAATTTCACCGACTTCGACCCGACATCGATCATGCAGTACTCGGTGCCCGACGCGCTCACCGTCGGCTCCTACGCGATTGGCTGGAACACCGAGTTCTCGGTCACCGACCGCGAGTTCATGGCCGGTCAGTACCCGAAGGGCTCGCCCGGTGTCGTCGATGTCGAGGTGGATGCCGGGCCGGTGGCTGCGGACCTGGCCGTCGGCGCCGAGGTCGACGTGTTCCACTTCACCGTCCCGGATGCGTGGACGCACATCATGACCACCACCGGTTCCACCGACGTGGTGATGACCCTGCACGGGCCCGACGACCGTGGCGCCATCGTCACCTGGGACGACGACCGTGGCCGTGGCACGAACGCGCGCATCGTGCGCAAGCTGCACCCCGGCGACTACTGGCTGGCCGTGCGCCACAAGGATCCGGGCGGCACGGGCACCTACGCCATCGAGGTGAAGCGGCGCAGCAACTGAGGACCGCGCCGGCTCTCAACTCCGGAACAGTGCCACCTTCAGCGCGCCGGTATCGGCCGGCCGGGAGAAGGCGTCGTAGGCGTCCTGCATCTCGTGGATGCCGTACCGGTGCGTCACCAGGCCGTCGACGTCGAG
>Ga0256867_10000207_pt1 | contig 22775 bp, 25 predicted proteins | sample RVTome_15_FD_185939 | JGI IMG/M metagenome (GOLD analysis project Ga0256867, IMG submission 185939) | Soil microbial communities from uranium-contaminated site in the Upper Colorado River Basin, Wyoming, United States - RVT150D86 (HiSeq) ... | reverse complement strand
ACCAGTACCGATGGGGAGACGTCGAGTGGGGTCATCCCTCCGGCTTGCTCCTCACCGCCGAGTCGCGGGGTCGGGCACCGGAGCCAAAGGACACCGAGGTGCTCAGCCGGACCGGGCTCGACCTCAATCCGATAGACGTGAGCGACGAGGCCGAGAGACGCTGGCTTGATGCTCTGATCTGGCCCGAGCACCATGAGCGGCGGAGTCGACTGCGGGCCGCACTCGAAGTGATCTCAAACGTGGATGTCTCAATGGTGGCGGGCAGCGCTCTCGACACCCTGGGGCCCACACTTGCCGCCCTACCGGCCGGTGATCCCGCCGTGGTAATGCATTCCTTCGCCCTCAACCAGTTCTCCCCTGATCAGCGTCACAAGGTCGCCGCGACCATCGATGAGGCGCGGGATGCCAGGAGAGTGCATCGGGTGTCTTACGAGTTCATCGACAAGGAGGACGACTGGGCTCGGCTCTCAGTCGACTTCGGTGACGGTCTCGTCGACGTCGGCCAAGGTCACCCCCATGGCGAGTGGGTCGAGCTCTACGCCCGCCCGTAGACCGGCACCAGGGCCCCGTTCATCACGCCCGACTCCTCGCTCAGGAGGAAGTCGGCGACGGCGGCGATCTCGTCGGGTGTCGGCCAGTTGACGAAGTCGGCGTGGGGGAGCGACGCGCGGGTGGCGGGTGTGTCGATCACCGACGGCATCAACACGTTGGCGGTGACACCCGTTCCGTCGAGCTCAGTAGCCACGCTTTGACCCAGGGCGGCAACACCGGCCTTGGCGATGTTGAAGGCCGCCTGGGCCTCGAAGAAGTCGACGGCGCCACGACTTCCGACCAGGACGATGCGGCCCCAACCCGCCTCCTTCAGATGAGGTACTGCCGCCCTCACTGCATAGAAGGCCGAACGGAGATTGAGATCCAGCATTCGCTCGAACCTGACATCGTCGGTCTCCTCGACGTCCCGTCCTCCCGCCCAGCCCCCCACCAGAGCCGCCAGACCGTGGATCTCACCCCATTCATCGACAACCTGCTTCATGAAGCTGTTGACCGCCTCGGGGTTGGTGCAGTCCACCCGTGTGAGCATGAGCTGTGATTCGTCGATCTCGAACTCGCTCTCGAACGTCTCGGCCTCCTCCGGAAGCAGGTAGGTGATGGCCAACCGGTGGCCTTGGGGATAGAGGCGACGCACCAGCGCGGTGCCCAGTCCGCCGGTCCCACCGGTCACGACGTAAGTCTTGCTCACCCCGCCAATATAGGACGATGGCTCATTCCGGGGCCCAGACCAGCCACAGATCGGCCACATTGGTCCCGGTTGGGCCGGTATCGAGGAGGTCACCCGACCTCCTCAGGTAGGTAGCGGAGTCGAAGTGCGCCAGTGCCGCATCGCTGTCACCGCCCCGGGCGAGGGACAGGCCATCGACGATGGCGCCGGCCGCCCTCGAGTTGCCGTCGACACCGTCAGTGGCGAGGGCGGCGAATTTGGTGGAGGTCCCCGCGATCAGACGCGCTGCCAGGAGGGCCGCGTGAGTGTTCCGCCCGCCGGTGCCTTCACCCCTCACGTGGAGCGTTGTCTCCCCAACAGCCACGGTGATCCCGGCGCCGGCGCCGCGGACGAACTCCTCGACGGCAGCGTCGGTGGGACCGTCCAGCCAACCATCCTGTACCCGTGCGGTGGCTATGTCTGCCGACACGGCCGCCACCGCAGCGATGGCGGCCGTCCTCCCATCACCAACCACCTGCACTAGCTGGTCCTGGACAGGGGATGCCGACCTCGTGGACATCGAGTCGATCACGTGTGCCGGCGGCTCGATGGCATACGAGCGCATGACGACGATTGCCTCGTCCAACCTGCTCTCTGTGGGGATCGTCGGCCCCGATGAGACCACCGAGGGCCCGGCGGCACCGACATCAGACAACACATATGTCGGCAACGGGCCCAGACCACCACCCTTGACCGCAGATAGGTGACTCCGCACCAGGTTCATCTCCTCGATCGAAGCCCCTTCCCGCAGCATCGTGCGGTTGACTTCGGCGACGAACGAGGGCTCGATCCCCGCAACGGGCAGTTCACACAAGGCCGATCCGCCGCCACTGATCAGGGCGAGACTCGCCCGTGGCGCCAGCTCTAATGCCCGGCGGGCAGCTCTTGCGCTGTTCTCACCGGGAATCGGATGATCACCAAGCATCAGCTCGACACCGGCGGGGACCTCGGCCTCGTGGTTGGTGACACAAAGGCCGTCAATGCTTCCCAATGCCCGAGCGGCGCCGCGACACATCGCTGGAGCGGCCTTCCCGATGGCGACGACCGTGACCGGACCGGTTCGGCCGGTGAGGGCGCGATCGGTCAGGACCTCAGGATCAGCGGCATCGAGGGCGGCCCTCAGCCACGACTCGATCAGCGGACGGTCGGTCACAAAACGTCGCCGATCCATGCTCCGCGGGGATGTCTCAGAGCGGCCTCCAGATCGAGCGGGGAGTCGATGTCCAAGGCGAGGCCCGGCCGGAACACGACATGCGGTCGGGGAGCGGCCATGAGATGACGCTGAAAACTGCCTTCTCCGAAATAGAACGGAGCCTCTGCCACGCCTCCTACCGCCGAAGTCCCTCCATCGGCTGAGGGTGCGATTGGGTTGGCGCCTGCGGCGAGGACCGACTCCAGGGCGTTGAGGTCGGCAACATCGAGCATGGGAAGATCGCCGTGAGTGACCAGCCATGACCCTCTCGTCTGAGTGGCCCAGACGACTCCGACCCGCGCCGCGACGTTGAGCCCCTCACCGGGATCGGGTATGGAGGGAAAGCCTTGACCGATTGCCCACGCCGCCACATCCGAGTCGGCGGTCACGATGAGTGGGAGGAGATCGGCCTCCGCCACCGTCGAGGCAACATGGTCGGCGAGCGATTTGATGAGTGCCGCCCTCGCATCGGGGCTCAGCACCGAGGACAAGCGCTGTTTGCCCGTGCGGAACGACTTGATCGGGATCACCACGGTGGTGGGCACCGGTGGGAGCGTAGGGGGAATGCGTCGGCCCCCGCCTCCGTTGTCTTCGGCATGGTCAGGGCGATTTGGAACGGTGCAGTCCTAGCCGAGAGCGATGAGACGATCGTGGTCGAGGGCAATCACTACTTCCCTCGCGAGACGGTCAACCACGACTTCCTATCCGGGTCCAATCACCACACCAGGTGTTACTGGAAAGGGACGGCGAGCTACTACGACGTGGTCGTCGCCGGCGAGACGAATCGAGAAGCGGCCTGGTATTACGCGGACCCTTCCGACGCGGCGTCAGCGATCAAGGACCACATCGCCTTCTGGCATGGGGTCAGGGTGGTGCAGCCCTAGGGGACGACCAGAACCGGGCATGGCGCATGGTGCGTCAGACGGTCGGCGGTCGAGCCGAGTATCACCCGTTCCGCCAGACCCGACCCGCGCCTGCCGATCACGAGCAGGTCGGCGTCGGTCTCCTCGCATACGGCCACCAGTCGGCTGAAAGGGTCGCCCACCTCTTGGACCGTCTCGAAGTCGATGCCGCTGAAGTCGTGTCTGGCCTCGATCGAGTTGAGGATCTGCTCGCGGCCCCTGACGATGGCGTCGGAGAGGGCCTCGGGGCTGGGCGGCGCTCCGCCAATGCCCCACCACCCCTCGGGTGTTCGGATGACGGTGACGATCTTCAGTCCCGCGTTCCATTGCCTGGCCACGGAGGCGGCGAGCTCGACGGCTTTGTGGCTCTCTTCTGAGCCGTCGACCCCGACGACGACAGTTGTTGGGCTCCAATCCATGGGATTGAATCTAGGTGAGTGCCTGGACGATGTGACCCGCGAGGAGTCCGTAGAGACCAGCCACCACGTCGTCGGCAGTGACACCGACCGACCCTGGGAGGCGCTCGGCAGCCGAAACCCCGGGGGCCAGGGTCTTGAAGATGTCTGCTGTCCGGAAGACGACCCACGCCACCACGGCCGGCCATAGCTCGAGGCCGATCACGGCCACGAAGACCCCGGCAGCCTCGTCGGCCACGATCCAGCCGGCATCTCCTTCTGCGGCGATGAACCGCCGGGCCGACCAGAGGGCCAGCAGAATGACCACGAGGGCTGCCGCCACCTGGGCCGGCCATCCGAACCCGCCGACGAGATAGGCGATCAGGAAGGCAAACGCCGCACCCACGGTCCCGGAACCGACATGACTTCCACGCAACCTTCCCAGGATGAGCCCGGTCCCGAACCACGATGCGACCAGCCGATGCATCTTCGGAGACTAAGTACGCCGGAGGGCACTGAGCGGCGCTCCCACCAGGTTCCCGCCTCGTTTACGCTTCCGGCATGGATCCCGCATCACATATCTGGAGTGACGGCGAGATGGTCGCATGGGACGACGCGACCGTTCACTTCCTGTCGCATGCACTGCAATACGGCACGGGTGTCTTCGAGGGCATCCGCGCATACGACACCCCGGAGGGGACTGCAGTATTCCGTTTGAACGAGCACATGATGAGGCTGGGAGCTTCCGCTGCCGCGTATTCAATTCCGTTGAAATGGACCGCCGCGGAGCTCTCCGAGGCCACGCTCGAGCTCCTGCGGACTACCGGGCTCGATTCCGCATACATCCGGCCCCAGGTCTTCTACGGTCTCGGCACTCTCGGCCTCGACCCGACGGAGAACGAAGTCCATACCATGATCGGTGCCTTCTCCTTCGGGACCTACCTGGGTGAGGAGGGGGTCAACAACGGGGTGACTGCCATGGTCTCGTCCTGGCGTCGGATCTCCCACACCTCCTTCGTTCCCACCGCCAAGGGCTCGGGTGGGTACCTCAATTCGCTACTGGCGAAACAAGAAGCCTCGAGAGGGGGCTTCGGCGACGCCATCATGCTCAATGACGAGGGTCTGGTCGCCGAGGGGTCAGGAATGAACCTGTTCCTCGTCAGTCGTGGTGTCGTCCATACGCCCGGGGTCTCCGCCGGGATCCTCGAGGGCATAACCAGGAACACGGTGATCGAGCTCCTCAGGGAGGACGGTATCGACGTCGTCGAGAGCAACATCCCGAGGGGGAGCCTCTACGTGGCCGAGGAGGTGTTCATGACAGGGACGGCCGCCGAAGTGACCCCGGTTTGCCAAATCGACGGCCGTACCGTCGGTTCCGGCGAGCCCGGACCGGTCACTCGCCAGGCCCAGGACCTGTATCACGCCGCGGTGAACGGGAAGCTCGACTCTCATCGTGACTGGTTGTCATTCACCTGATGGCCCAACAACCCAATGTCGAAATCACCGAGGCGACTGCCCCGCGCCGGACACCGCAGCCGGGGCCGGCAGTCAAGTGGAGGGCCAACAAACCCGGCGTTCCATCAGGTCCGGAGGACGTGCCGGTAGGTGGTCGATTCGGAACAACCGGCCCCGACCCAGGGTGGGCGCTGCGGATCCTCCGCGAAGTGGAGCTGCCATCTGACGATCCGCGTCTCAAGAAGGTCGTCACCGGCCTGGTCCTGGCTCGGGCGGCCGCCGCTGGGCGCGCCCCCGTTCGAGAGGACATCAGCGCCGCCCTGGTGCTTTGCGGCTATTACGACGGGGCGCCCCGGGGTCTCTTGGAGCGACGGGAGCGCTGGCTCGATGCGGTGCCGCATGAGACGCGCCCGGGTGAGACTGCCGTCGGCGAGGTGGACCGGCAGCTGATCGTCAACAAGCCTGATCAGATTCGTTACGCGCTCAACGTCCTCCGCGACTAGCAATGTCCGAACCCAGGGTTCGAGACGTCGCTCACCGAAGTCTGGCGCCCCGAGAATGGCGCGGCAGCCGGAAAGCACACCCCGTTCATGTCCCCGCCGCGGGCGATGTCGCCGGTGTCCTGGCTAGCGTCGGGCACCGATGAAGATCGTCCGCATCAAGTCAGGTGACGACATCGCCTACGGCGTCGCCGACACCGAGGGAGTGCTCGTCTACCACGGCACGCCGTTCGTCGCCTGGGAGCCAACCGAGGTCGTGGTGCCCTGGCCGAGTGTGACGCTTCTCTCCCCGGTGATCCCCACCAAGGTGATGTGCGTGGGCCGGAACTACGAAGATCACGCCGCCGAGCACCATGCCGAGGTACCGGACGAGCCACTGATCTTCATGAAGCCGGCGACCTCGGTGATCGGGCCCAACGCCAACGTCGTCCACCCCCGGATCAGCAGGGAGGTCCATCACGAGGCGGAGCTGGCCGTCGTCATTTCCAGGCCGGCTCGAAACGTCAAGGCAGAGGACGCCTCCCAATACATCTTCGGCTACACCGCGGCCAACGACGTCACCGCCCGCGACCTGCAAGAGAAGGACGGGCAGTGGACCAGGGCAAAGGGGTTCGACACTTTCTGTCCGCTCGGCCCGGCCATCGAGACCGAGCTCGACCCGCTGGAGCGGCTGGCGGTGATCTGCAAGGTGAACGGCGATGTTCGCCAGGCCGGCTTCACCTCCGACATGGTGTTCGGGGTGGCAGAGGTCGTGGAGTACATAACGGCGTTCACCACCTTGCTGCCCGGTGACGTCATCCTGACCGGGACTCCGTCGGGAGTGGGCAAAGTCGAGCCGGGGGACCTCATGGAGGTCGAGGTGGACGGTATCGGGACTCTGGCGAACCGGGTGGTGGCCTCTTGAGCGTGCGGGTGCGGATGGCTCCCTCACCCACCGGATTCCTCCACGTGGGCACCGCCAGGGCCGCACTGTTCAATTGGCTCTTTGCCAGACACCACGACGGCACCTTCATCGTTCGCATCGACGACACCGACACCGACAGGTCGACCCAGGAATTCGAAGACGAGATCCTCGGATCGTTCGAATGGCTCGGCCTCGATTGGGACGAGGGCGTCAGGGTCGGGGGCCCCCATGGCACTTATCGCCAGTCCGACCGCTTCGACCGCTACGCCGAGGTGGCCACGGGCCTGGTGGAGGCGGGCCACGCGTATTACGACGACCGATCATCCGAAGAGCTGGAGACGATGCGCCAGCGAGCGCAGAAAGAGGGCAAGCACCCCGGTCACTACATCCGGCGGCCGGAGTCCGATGCCGAATCGGGGGTGATCCGGCTCTCGGTACCTCAGGAGGCGCCAGTCGAGTTCACCGACATCGTTCGTGGGGATCTCAGCTTCGCCCCGGCCGACATCGACGACTTCGTGATCCTCAGATCCAACGGGACGCCCACCTACCACCTCTCGTCGACCGTCGATGACATCGACTACGAGATTACCCATGTGGCCCGGGGAGAAGACCTGCTGCCTTCGACCCCCAAGCACATCCTGCTCACCCGTGCCATCGGGGCCGGCTCTCCTGAGTACGCCCATCTCCCGCTGCTGTTCGGAACGGACGGCCGGAAGCTCTCCAAGCGTCACTCGGCCACCGCGTTGGCCGAGTATCGGAAAGAGGGCTATCTCCCCGATGCGATGTTCAATTATCTGGCCAACCTGGGCTGGTCGCTCGACTCGGAGACGACCATCTTCACCAGGGAGCAGGCGATCGCGGCCTTCGATCTCGCTGACGTTTCGAAGAACCCGGCTGCATTCGACCCGGCCAAGCTGGAATGGATGAACGGGGAGTACATCCGGGCGATGGCGACCGATGAATTTGCTGCCATGGCTCTACCGCATGTCGAGGAGGCCCTGGGACGTAGACTCTCCGAGGCTGAGACTGCCTCCTTCCGGGAGATCGCACCGCTGGTCCAGGAGCGTACGAGGCTTCTGCCCGAGGCCGGTGAGCAGGTCACCTTCTTGTTCGAGGAATTCGAGGAGTACGACACCGCCTCCTGGGACAAGGTGATGATGAGCGACGGTGTCGCCGACGTCCTGGACCTGGCGCTTCAGACTCTCGAGGGCCTGGGTGATTGGTCGGTGAGCGCGATCGAGACCGCTCTGAGGGCACTCCAGGATCAGTTGGGCATCGGAGCCGGCAAGACCTTTCAGCCGCTGCGGGTGGCCGTCACCGGCTCGTCGGTGAGCCCGCCCCTCTTCGAGTCGCTGGCCGCACTTGGGCGTGACCGCACGCTGACACGTCTGAAGAGGGCACGCAGCGACCTGACCGAGCCCACGAACGGTTAAACCTGCCTATCGGGCCTACCGAAAACTAGGAAGTAACCACGAGGGGTCTCAGTGCCAGAATCGATCCAAGCGAGGATCCAACAGGTCATGGGTGACGCCACGACCCGGCTCATAGTTCCTGCAGCCTCATTTGCAGGTTTGGTCTTCTTCGCCATTGCGGTTCTCACCGGCGACATGAAGACCATTCCCCTCGCCGTGACCGGTCTGGTAGTGGCTGCGATCGCTTGGAACCAGCAGCGCAACTACTCGTTCGATCCGATGCCGATCTTCTGGGCGACGTCGATTGGATTCATCGCAGTGGTGCCATTCAGCGAGCCGTTCGAGGCAATCGTCCTTCTGCCACCCCTCGTTCTGATGGGGTTCGTCGGGTTCTTCTCCGCCAGCAGTCGGAATGCGCTCATCCTCACGGTGTGGTCGGCCCTGTTGGTTGGATGGGCTGTGTGGTGGCACGTGCCCGATCTGGGGGTAGGTGAGGCCATTATCGCGGTCACGCTGTTCGTGGCCACGTCCGTGGCGGTGTGGGCTGCTGTAAGGGCAGCTCGACGTTCCCTGGCCCGAGAGCAGGAGAGCTACCGGCTGCTCTTCGACTCGTCTCCCGTCGCCATGTTCGAAGAGGACTACACGGGTGTGGCCGAGTGGCTGGACGAGATCCGACGACGGGGAGTTCAAGACATCCGCAACTATCTGATCAACAATCCTGGTGAGACCCGTCATGGAATCTCCCTCATTCGGGTCTTGCAGGCCAATCCGGCGGCGGTTCGGCTGGTCGGTGCGAAGTCGGCCCAGGAACTGGCCGAAGAATTTCAGGAGGTGCCCAGGGCCAACGAGGAACTGGGAACTTTCATCGAGCAGTTCGTGGCCATCTGGCAGGGTCGCCAATCGCTCGCCGTGAACCTCCAAGGCCTCACCTTCGCCGGTGAGCCGCTGGAGGCCGTCATGCATTGGTCCGTACCAGTGGTTCAAGGAGTGACGGACCTGGGCCAGGTGATGATCGCCATCTCCGACATCACCCCTCGAAAGGTCATCGAAGACCGGCTGGCCAACGCCGTCCAGACCAACCAGCGATTCCTCGCCCAGGAGCACGCCCTCGCCGCGTGCTCGCGTGCCTTGCTGCTCAGGGTCGGCGACGACGCCATCGAGGTCGCCCTCGAGGCTCTTCGTGCGGCGTCCGGCGCCGATCGGGCATTTCTTTCCGGCAACGTGATCGACCCTGACGAGGGTCTTTGCTTCCGGGTGGTCAACTCGGCGAGCAAGGTGGAGTACTCACAGGACGATTGGGTAGGGAGGGTCATTCCTTGGAGCAAATACCCCATCGCCCACGAGCAACTATCGAAGGGCGAGGCATTCCACCACGAGGCCACCGACGACTCCACCAAGGGCTGGCGCCGTTCGCTGCTGGCGGTCCCGGTTTTCACCAACGGCGAGTGGACCGGATCCATTGGCTTCATGGACATCGGTCGCAAGACGGAGTGGACGAACGACGCGGTGAAGATGCTCGAGGTCGCCGCGCCCATGTTGGGCAACTTCTGGGAGAGGGAGCTGACCACCCGGCGACTCGAGGAGCTGGTCATGTCTAAAGACAGGTTCGTGGCCAGCATCTCACATGAGTTGCGGACCCCTCTTTCCGCAGTGCTCGGCTTCGCCGAGGAGCTGAAGAACCATGCGTCGACCTTCGAGCCCCATGAGTCGACGGAAATCCTCGAGCTGATCGCGGAGCAGAGCAGGGACATGGCCGACATGGTCGAAGACTTGTTGGTGGCGGCGCGTGCCGACATCGGAACAGTCACCATTCACCCCGAAGAGGTCTATCTGCGGGCCCAGGCCGAGGCGGCAGTGGTGGCGTTGGGGTCGGCTGGCACCAAGACGATCTCAGTCGTCGGTGGGCCGGGCAAGGCGTGGGCGGACCCGCAGCGCACCAAGCAGGTCATCAGAAACCTCCTCACCAACGCAGTCAGGTATGGCGGAAGCAACGTCGCGGTCGAGGCCAGGAACGAGGGAGAGTCGACAAGGCTCTCAGTGAGGGACGATGGAGAAGGCCTGGCGAAACATGAGTGGGAGCGAATCTTCGAGCCATACACAAGAGCTCACGAGCGACCGACCCAAGCTGGTTCCGTTGGTCTCGGCTTGACTGTGTCGCGTCAGTTGGCGCGTCTGATGGGCGGCGATCTGTCTTACCGCGCCGATGATGCCGGCAGTGTCTTCGAGCTGACCGTCCCCGCCGGGCCACCCGAAGAGATGCCCAGCCCCGTCGCGGAGTCTCCGGTCGAAGCCACTGTCTGAACGACCGGCAGGAGTTGGGCTGACCACGCCGCCGGAATAACCTCTACATGCCCCGGTCCCGTCGTCCAGAGGCCTAGGACGCCGGCCTTTCAAGCCGGAAACGCCGGTTCGAATCCGGTCGGGACTGCCACTTCTTCCCCCTGGTCAGGGGGTTTTGCGGCAATGTGTCGGTGTCTTCGTCGTCGGTTTGGGCCGCTCCTGGGCCGCCCCAGCCCTCGGCCAGCTCGTCTAAACGGTCCGCGGTTCGGGCATCGAGACCTTCCATGAGATGGCCGTATCGGTCCATGGTCACCTGGATCGAGGAGTGACCGAGACGGGTCTGGATGGTCTTGGGATGCTCGCCGGCGGCGATCAGCCATGAGGCCTGGGTGTGGCGGAGATCGTGGGGCACGCACGGTTGGCCCACCGACTCGGTGACGGCCTGGAGAAGCCGAGTGCGCCAGCGTCTGGTCCGACACGACCGCAGACTTGTGCGCGATCTCGAACCGTCAGATGCTGCCGAATGCGGGAGATTCACCGCCGCACGAGTCCCGATTGTTCTCCGCATAACAGAGTCGTAGGTGGTGCCATCGGGGATGCTTTCCAAGCGTTCTGATAGGTTCCGCTGGAATGCTTGCCAAGGTGTCCATCTGGCTCGCGATGCTGTGCTTTGTTATAGCACTGGCATTCGGTGCGCTAGGCACATTCGGAGTGGGGTTGAGTGAGCCACCGCCACGATCTGAGGACATCAGTGAGAGGATCGTCAACAACTTCGAAACCAACGAGGAGGACTATCTGCTTTGGGGCCGCTGGATAGACCTCGGCTGGGCACTCGGGTTCGCCGGCCTCCTCATAGCCGCTCCATTCCTGCCAAGGGTCGACAGGGCCAGGCACCTGCTCGTTGCAGGTGCTGCCCTAGCCGTTGCTGGCGACATGATCGACCTTTCCAAGCTGGCTGGGATCCAGATCGCCAGGATCGGACTCGACAATGATCTCGCCGATAGCTTTGCGGCGGGGAACGTGTTCCGGTCCGCCATCAACGCCACCTCTACGTACGTGTGGATTTCCGGGCTGTTCCTCTTCGCCGTAGGCCTGCTGGTCATGGCCAGAGATTCGATCGACAGACGGTGGCGAGAGCTGTCTTATTTCCTAGCTGGCTCACTGGTGGCGGTAGGCATCACCGGCCCGTGGACAGGTTCGCCGTTCCCAGAAGCCGCCACGACGCTCTTCACGGTCGCTCTAGTCATGTGGGGCATAAAGGCGGCCACACTTGCCGGAGACGGAATCAAGCGCTTTGACCAAGCCAGTCCGTAACCGACAGAGGGAGAAGTTGCTGGACAGCCAAGAGCTTCGGGAAGCCTCCCTCGACGCTCAGTCCGGCCGCAGACGGCATTCCAATTACCTATTCAACCTCGTGGCTGCCCCCTACATGAGACCTGGCTGGAACAGGTGGCCTAACGGAGCTTGGCGGAGCCGAGCGCCGACGTGCCGATACCGGGCGCTGTCACATATGGGTGAGATCGCCCCAGGAGTATCGATACGGTGCGGCCCATGGAGGTCAAGATCGTTGGGTTTGAGGATGCTGAGAACGTGGCTCGACTCTATCTCCAGAGTGCGGAACACCTCACGGAGTTTGTCCCAGACTTCTACCCGGTTCGTGTTCTTGACGCGGTTGTCGCCGCCATCGAGACGCCAACCCGTTGAACGCCCCAACTGAGAGGTAAACAATGAATGAGACACGGAACTTGACGGGTCCCATACCGCTGCAGAGGCTTGAAGGCCTTCTCTTGCTTGTGGCCGCGATCTGGATCTTCGCGGAGACGGGAGATACCTGGTGGCTGTTCGGCCTGCTGCTGCTGGCTCCCGATCTGTCCATGCTGGGATACATCCGCAGCCCCGCAATGGGTGCCACCACGTACAACCTTGGACATACCCTGCTCGGACCAGCAGTGCTGCTGGCGTGGGGTGTCGTCGCCGACTCGTCGCTGCTGGTGGGGCTGGGTGCAGTGTGGCTGGCGCACATCGGATTGGACCGGCTCGCCGGCTACGGCATGAAGCACCCCGACAGCTTCCACCACACCCATCTCGGAATGATCGGCCCGGCCAGACGAGCCGAGGCACCATAGATGGTCTACCCCTATCCGATCACCCACCCGCACTCCACTGGGAAACTGAAAGTCGTGGGCGGACAGGAGGTCCACTGGGAAGTCGCCGGCAACCCTGACGGCAAACCAGCTGTCATGCTGCACGGCGGCCCGGGATCCGGCTCATCATCACGCCACCGTGGCATGTTCAACCCTGACAAGTACATGATCGTGCAGTTCGATCAACGCGGCTGCGGACGGAGCGCGCCGAACGCAGGTGAACCCCACGTCGACCTCTCAACGAACACCACACAGCATCTGATCGAAGACATTGAACAGCTTCGAACGTCCCTTGACATCGACCGATGGCTCGTGTGGGGCGGATCGTGGGGGACCACACTCGGCCTTGCCTACGCGCAGACACACGCCGACTCGGTCACCGAACTGCTGCTTGGAAGTGTTGTCACCACCACCCGGGCTGAAGTCGACTGGGTGACCCGAACGATGGGACGCCTCTTCCCTGAGCGGTGGCAAGACTTCCATGACTTTCTCCCACCCGAATTGCGAGACGGCGACCTCGCCTCCGCGTACAACCGGATACTCATGGATCCCGATCCAAGAGTCCACGAACCGGCCGCGATGGCGTGGTGTGACTGGGAAGACACCCATGTGTCAATCGCCAAGGGCTACGAGCCGTTTCTACGGAACCAGGTCCCCAAGTTTCGGCTCTGCTTCGCCCGGCTAGTAACCCACTATTGGGGAAATGCAGGCTTCCTCAAAGATGGCCAACTACTCCGGGACGCCGAGAACCTGGTCGGAATCCCGACCTTCCTCGCGCATGGGCGCCAAGACATAAGCTCACCAGCCGACATCCCCGTCGCCCTCGCCGCATCGATCCCAGACGCCGAGCTATTCATCGCTGAAACCGAGGGGCACGGCGGGCCCGCCCTTTTCCGCTGGATGACCACGATCGCTGATCGCCTCGCTGAATAGAGAGGCGCCACCCACGCCGTATGGGGCGGGATCTCCACGACCAAGCCGCTGCGATCTCGCCCGGAACCGTCGATGCCGTAGCGGTCGTCGTCACCAGGCTGGCCAGTCGAACCGAGTATGGAGAGCTTGTCGAGGAAGGCTTCAAACAGGCGATCCTGTCGGAGTCAGCGACTCGCCATCTGTCCCGGTAGGAATCAACCAAGATCGATAACTCGCGAAAGCGCACTCGTGTGGACACCTGAGGACACGCGCTTCCTTACTCTGTCTCGTCGATGAAGTGGCTCGTGCTGGCAGTCCTTGGCGCAATGGCCATAGGAGCGTGTGCGTCGTCTGGCACCAATGTGACCACGTCTCCCGGGACTCAACTGGAGACAACAACCTTGGGTCCGACTACAACTTCCACGTCGACAACCTCGACCACGATGGATTGGGATGCGGTGTGCCTAGACGCAGTAAACCGGTACCTAGCTGCAGGCGCATCGCTCGCGGCATCGAAGGTGGTGTTTGAGTTTCGAGCTGATCAGCTCGAGGCATACTGGACTGTTGCCATCGTACGATCTAATTCAGAATTGGCGACTCAATTTCAAGGTCACGCCGATGTCCTGCGCGATAGCGCTGAGGAGCTTCGTCAGGAACCCCAGGAGTTGACAGAGAGGAGCCAATATGCGCTACCACTTGTCAAGGACGTCCGAACGCTCCACTACGGACTCTGCTTGACCTGAAGGTCGGCTCTCGCTGACGAAGCGGCTTGGTCTTCGGAGGGGGCCTGGGCCGCTCTTGAGCCGCACCAGGGTGAGAATCGCCGAGAGTCAGCGCCAATCGTTGAAAGATGCGAGACCGGCGTTTACCCAGGTCAAGTACTGTTTTTCGTCTATTTACGTTGATCGTCGTTAGGGGTCCGTTTCGCCTTGGGCTGGCCTTTCAAGCCGGAAACGCCGGTTCGAATCCGGTCGGGACTGCCACTCCTATCCACCGCGTCGGAGCCGCGTGGTGAGCACGGTCGTTTTGTCCTAGCGGTGGCGGCCAGGCGTTCGGCCCGCCCGTGGCCGGCTCAAGCTGGGAATATTTGAGAGTTCAAGTAGTTGACATGTCGAGATAGTTGAGTATTCAACTATTCGACACCGACAGGAGGTCAACATGACACTGACACGAACCATCGATCAGACCGCGGTCCCCGCCGCTGGCACCTGGTCGCTCGACCCGGCTCACACGACCGTGACGATCACGGCCCGCCACTTGATGGTCACCAAGGTGAGGGGAACCTTCCCCGAGATCTCAGGCGAGATCAAGGTGACCGACGACCCGGCAGAGTCCTCGGTCGTCTTCACGGCCGCTGCCGCGTCGATAGCCACTGGAGTCGCCGACCGCGACAATCATCTCCGCTCTCCCGACTTCCTCGATGTGGCCAACTATCCAGAGATCAGATTCGAGTCAACCGGCCTCGAACCCGATGATGGCGTATGGAAGCTAACCGGCGACTTGACTATCCGGGACGTGACCATACCTGTCACCTTCGACCTCGCCTTCGAGGGAGCCGTGACCGACCCGATGGGTAATAGCAAATCCTTCTTCACCGCACACGGGGAGATCGACCGGGAGGATTGGGGTCTCACCTGGAACGTGCCACTCGACGGTGGAGGCGTGCTGGTCTCCCGCCACTTTCAAATCGACGTCGAGGCGCAGGCGGTCCTCCGGTCGTAGACCACAGATTGTCAGGGGGTCGGTCGATCCGGCCCCATGACAGTCTCGATGATTGGCCTAAGTCACCGTGGCTGCCAATCTGATCCCCTCGATGACCAACGACCAGATCGTCTTCTACTCGACGCTTCTCGCCTTGTTGGCGCTGGTCGCGCTGGCCGCCGCAATCGCACTGTTGGTCTATCGGGTCGTGCGCGGGTCGGCGGCAGCCGGGCTTCTCGCGGGCAAGGCCATCTGGCTGGCCTGGTTGGTGGCCCTGGTGGCCACAGTCGGATCACTCATCTACTCGGAGGTGATCCATTTCGAGCCCTGCCGGCTGTGCTGGTTCCAGCGAATTGCCATGTACCCGCTGTCGATAGTCCTCCTGGTCGGGGCCATCAGGCGTGAGTTCCAGGTGAAGTACTACGCCCTGCCGATGTCACTCATCGGTCTCGGTATCTCGGTCTACCACTACCTGATCCAGACCTTCCCCTCGCTCGAAGGCGGCTCCTGCGACCCCGCCAACCCGTGCTCGGCCAAGTTCGTCAACATCTTCGACTTCATCAGCATCCCGTTTATGGCGGGATGCGGGTTTATCGTGATCTCCGTAATCCTCGCCTTCTATGTCAAAAACCCAGACCACAGCCAAGTCCAAGCCGAAACAGTCGAATAGGGGCCTGATCTACTGGATCGGGGGCTCCGTTGTCGCCTTGGGCCTCATCGTGTGGCTGGCGGCTTCGATCGCCAGCGACCCGGGGCTCGACGAGTCGATCGGATTCGGCGAGATCACAGTCGAGGGTGAGCCGCTCCCGTTCCTGGCCGACCCGGCGGCGACCGATCCCGCCCTCGGCTTCCAAGCACCCACCGTCTCCGGAGCCGATTGGAATGGCAACCCGTACACCATCGGTGCCGACGGGCGCCCCAAGATCGTCGTGTTCCTGGCACATTGGTGCCCGCACTGTCAGGCCGAGGTGCCACGCATCCAGGATTGGGTCGACAGTGGAGGCCTCGGCGATGAAGTCGATCTCTACGCCGTCACCGTTCTCACCAACAAGCTGCAGGGCAACTGGCCCCCGCAGGAATGGCTCGAGAGAGAGGGGTGGACCGCACCCACGATCATGGACGACATCGACTCCAGTGCCGTACGCGCTTATGGGATGCGGGGCACGCCCTTCTACGTCGTCTTAGACGGTGACAACGTGAATGTTGGCCGATTCTCCGGCGAAGTCGGCGTCGAGGGTCTGGAAGTGATGAAGACCCTCGCCCAGGCAACCCTCGACAGCTAGGAGCTCACCCCTCCAACGCCCGGATCTTGTCCAGCCTTCGCACATGGCGGTCCTCGCGGCTGAATTTGGCGTCAATGAAGGTCGTGATCAGATCTTCGGCCAGCGCCTCACCGACCACCCTGGAGCCGAGACAGAGAACGTTGACATCGTCGTGCTCGACCATCTGATGGGCTGTGTAGGTGTCGTGTGCGACCGCGGCACGGATGCCGGAGAGCTTGTTGGCGGCGATCGACGCACCCGCTCCGGAGCCACACACGATGACGCCGCGATCGGCGCGACCGTCGAGCACGGCCTGAGCGACCGCGGCCGCGTAGTCCGGGTAGTCGACCGGGTCGGCGCTGTGAGTCCCCAGGTCGTAGACGGCATGGCCCGATTCGGCCAGCCATGTCGAGAGATGCTCCTTCAACGTGAATCCGGCATGGTCGGATCCGATGGCGATTCTCACGGCGGGCAGGGTAGCCACGAGGAGTGAGACAACCGGGCCCTCGTCCGCAAGTACGCCGCTGATCTCGACCCGGTCATGGGTCTAGGCCTATCGAACAAGTTCGATAGGTCGGGAGTTTCCTTCTGAAACTCCAACCTGACGGCAGGACAGGCGTAGCCTTGCGGCAATGTCCAAGATCCTCGTCGAGGGCGGCGCCGTCCTCTCTGGCACCGTCAGGACTCTGGGCGCCAAGAATGCAGCCCTCAAGGAGATCGTCTCCACGCTGCTGTCACCGGGCAGACACCACCTGACCAACGTGCCGTCGATCCTCGATGTCGAGCTGATGGCCCGTGTCCTCGAGCACGCCGGCTGCAAGGTGGAGCAGGGAAACCACGAGCTGTGGATCGTCGTGCCGGAAACCCTCAACGCCGAGGCGCCACTAGAGCTGGTGCGTCAGATGCGCGCTTCGATCGTGGTTCTCGGGCCCTTCCTCGCCCGGACGGGCGAGGCGCGAGTGGCGTTGCCCGGCGGTGACGATCTCGGAGCCCGACCCGTCGGGTGGCACATGGACGGACTGGAACAGATGGGTGCGGAGATCGAGCTGGTTCACGGCGAGTTGGTCGCCCGGACCGACGGCCGCCTCAAGGGGACCGAGATCGAATTGCCCTTCCCCTCGGTGGGCGCCACGGAGAACCTGCTGTTCGCCGGTGTGCTGGCCGAAGGCGTGACCGTGATAGTGAACGCGGCGCGTGAGCCCGAGATCCAGGACTTGATCATTCAGCTGAACGCAATGGGCGCGCACATCGAAGGGTCGGGGACCGCAATCGTCACCATCGAGGGCGTGGAGCATCTGAACCCGGTAGCACATTCGGTCGTCCCCGACCGTCTCGAAGCCGGAACCTATGCGGTTGCGGGTGCTATCACCAGTGGCGACGTGACCGTGACCGGTTGTCATCCCGACCACCTCCGTATGGAGCTGGCAAAGCTCGAGGACGCCGGTTGTGGAGTGGAGCGCGGAGACGGTTGGCTGAGGGTCCAGGGCCCCGAGCGACCCCAGGCAGTCGACTTCGCCACCCTGCCTTACCCGGGCTTTCACACCGACATGCAACCGCAAATGGTGGCCTTGCTCTCGCTGGCGACGGGGACCTCGGTGATCACCGAGAACCTGTACGACGCCCGATACCGCTACGTGGGCGAGTTGGCTCGCATGGGGGCCGACATCTCGATCGAGGCCCAGCACGCCATCATCCGAGGCGTTGAGAGGCTGTCCGGCTGTCCCGTCCTCGCCCCGGACATTCGAGCCGGAGCCGCCCTCGTTCTTGCGGGACTTGCCGCGGATGGCGTGTCCGAAATAGGGGAGATAAGCCACATCGACCGGGGGTACGAGGACTTCGTGGGCAAGCTGGCGGCATTGGGTGCAACGATCGAACGCACCTGAAACACACCACTAGAATCAGGAAGAACCGGCGGTCAAACCGGGTTTCCCCAAATAGATGTCTGAAGCAACACCAGTAACCATCGCGCCGTCGACCCACGACGACGGGCCAATCGACCACGAGAAGCTGGTCGAGGCGCTCGACTACATCCGCCCGGCCGTGCAGGCCGATGGCGGCGACCTGGTGCTGCTCGGGGCCGAGGACGGCAAGGTCAACCTGCAGATGGTGGGGGCATGCGGTGGCTGCCCGCTGTCGATGATGACCCTCAAGGCAGGTATCGAGCGGATCCTCAAGGACCGCGTTCCCGGGGTCCGTGAGGTGATCGCCTCCGCAGACAGCCCGGCAAGCCTCGAAGAGGCCACCCAGGGTGTGGGCATCTCACTGCCCACGCTCTAGTTCCCCACAGCCCCTTAGGCTCCTCCACTTCTGATGGATGCCACTTTCCTCGACTCTGTCCGATCCGGTGACCGCAAGGCGCTCTCTCGGGCCATTTCGGCGATCGAGGATGGCCAATCCACTTATGAGCCCGTCGCGGCCACCGGGGTCATCGGGATAACCGGTCCCCCGGGAGCGGGGAAGTCGACCCTCATCTCAGAGCTGATCCGGGTGATTCGCGGTCAGGGGGAGTCCGTGGCCGTGCTCGCCGTTGACCCGTCGAGCCCTATCACCGGTGGTGCCATCCTCGGCGACCGTATCCGGATGCAGTCGCATGTCGATGACGAGGGTGTGTTCATTCGATCCATGGCGACCAGGGGCCATCTCGGGGGTTTGGCCGATACCACCGCGGCTGCCACGGCACTCGTGTGCGAGGCTGGGTTCGATCGGGTGATCGTGGAGACGGTGGGCGTTGGCCAGTCCGAGGTCGAGATCATGGGTCTCGCCGAAGTGGTGGTGCTGGTGGTTGGCCCATCGTGGGGTGACCAGATTCAGGCGGACAAGGCAGGGATCGTTGAGATTGCGGACATCTACGTCGTCAACAAGGGAGACCGGCCCGGTGTTGCCGAAGTGCAGCGCGCCCTCGGGGAAGCTGCCGATCGCAGAGGCGCCCCGCTCCTGGTAACGACGGCTACCACCGGTGAGGGCGTCGTCGAGCTCTACGAGGAGATCGTTCGGTTACTGAGCTAGCTCGGCCTGCGCCGCGGCGAGTCTCGCCCCCTGGAGACGTGGCGGGCTGCACGAGACATAGTCGAGCCCGACCTCACGCACGAAGGCGATCGACGCCGGGTCGCCACCGTGCTCGCCACACAGACCCAGCTTGAGATCAGGGTTGGCCTCGCGTCCTTCGCGCGCCGCCACCCGGATGAGACGTCCCACCCCGTCACGGTCCAGGGTCTGGAAGGGATCCGAAGTGAGGATGCCCTGCTCCAAATAGTCACGGAGGAAAAGGCCCTCGGCATCGTCCCGGCTCAGGCCATATGTCATCTGGGTCAGGTCATTGGTCCCAAATGAGAAAAAGTCGGCACACCTGGCGATCTCACCCGCCGTCAGGGCCGCTCGGGGCAGCTCGATCATGGTCCCGATGGGGATGTCATGATCGCCCACCTCCTCCTCGATGACGACTCTCATCCGGCGCAACTCCTCCACCGTGGAGACCAGCGGCACCATGATCTCGAGGATCGGCTTGCCGCCGGCCTCCAACCTTCGCTCAAAAGCGCTCACTGCAGCCCGGGCCTGCATCCGGTAGAGCTGGTCGAGCATCAGGCCCAGTCTCACCCCGCGAAGGCCAAGCATCGGGTTGGTCTCCTCCCAGCGGGCGACCTGCGCCGACATCTTGTTCAGGTCCTCGATTGGGCGGCCGACACGCACCCTGCGCACCGCCTCCTGCTCCAGCTCGAGACGGCTGGGCAGGAACTCGTGCAGGGGCGGGTCGAGTAGCCGAACCACCACCGGCAGCCCGTCCATCGCCTCGAGGAGACCTTCGAAGTCGGACACCTGAAGACGTTCCAACTCGACGAGGGCCGCCGTCCGCTCTTCGGGCCCGTTGGCGAGAATCACCTGCTGAACGACCTTGAGACGCTTGCCCAGGAACATGTGCTCGGTGCGGGCGAGTCCTATCCCCGCCGCGCCGAGGCTTCGGGCGGCTGCAGCGTCCTCGGGGGTGTCGGCGTTGGCGAGAACTCCTAGGGTGCGGATGTCGTCCGCCCAATCGAGCAACTCATCGAGCTCGGGGAGCGACTCAGGCTCGATCAGATCCACGGGGTCGGTGTAGACCGACCCGCTGGTGCCGTCGATGGTGATGCGCGCCCCACGAGAGATTTCCCTGGCACCGACAACCGCAACGCCGAGGTCGAGATGCACCATGAGACCTGCGGCGCCGGTCACGGCCGGCTTTCCCATGCCACGAGCCACGACCGCCGCATGCGATGTCTTCCCGCCCTGACTGGTCACGATCCCGACTGCCGCCGCCATGCCATGGATGTCATCGGGCGTGGTCTCGGGCCGCACGAGGATCACATCTTCCCCTGCTCTGGCGAGCTCAACAGCCTCGTCTGCGGTGAAGGCGACGATTCCCGCGGCGGCACCAGGGGAGGCTGCCACACCGGTCACCATCGGACGCGGAGCCTTTGCCAGGTCGATTCGGGGACGGTGGAGCTGCTCGAGTGCCGCCGGGTCGACACGGCTGACCGCGGTCGCCCTGTCGATGAGACCCTCCTGTGCCATGGCGATTGCGATTCGGACCGCTGCCTCGGCAGTCCGTTTGCCAACACGGGCCTGGAGGATGTAGAGGTCGCCCCTCTCGATGGTGAACTCGATGTCCACCATGTCCCGATAGTGGCTTTCGAGATCTCCCATGATGGCAGTGAGACGTCGGTGGCATCCGGGGTGAAGCTCGGCGAGTTGGTCGAGTGTCAGGGTGTTCCTGATGCCGGCAACGACGTCCTCGCCTTGAGCGCGAGGCAGGTAGTCGCCATATGACGCCCGCTCACCGGTCGACGGGTCACGCGTGAAGCAAACCCCCGTGCCCGAGTCCTCACCCAGGTCGCCGAAGACCATCATCTGGACTGTTGCCGCGGTCCCCAAGTCGTCGGGTATGCCATGGATGCGTCGGTAGTCGATGGCTCGCCTGTTGGACCAGCTGTCGAAGACCGCGGTGATCGCGCCGCGTAGCTGCTCTCTCGGATCGTCGGGGAGGCTGGCCGGCCGATGGTCGTTGACGATCGACTTGAACATTCGGGTGGTCCGCTCCAGGTCTGTGGCCTTCAACTCCGCATCGTTGCTCACCCCGCGCTTGTTGCGGAGATTGGTGAGAACCTCCTGGAAATCCCCATTCGGGACACCGAGCACCACGTCTCCATACATCTGGACGAATCGGCGGTGGGCGTCCCAGGCGAAGTGGGCGTCTCCCGACCAGTCGATGAGGGCGGACACCACCTCGTCGTTGATCCCGATGTTGAGGACGGTGTCCATCATCCCGGGCATGGAGACGCTTGCCCCCGAACGGACCGAAAGGAGGATCGGCACCGGGCCCGAGCCAAACGTCCGGCCCGTGGCTTCCTCGAGACGTTTGACGGCGTGATCGACCTCGTCCCACAGGTCTTCGGGGACCGAGCCGCTAGCCATCGCCTGACGACACACCTCGGTGGTGATGGTGAAACCGGGTGGTACCGGCAGTCCCAGGGTGGTCATCTCGGCCAGACCCGCTCCCTTTCCTCCGAGGAGGTGATGGTCGGCCCCGTTGACGTGGGTGAAGTCGTAGAGAAGAGGCAAAGGATGTGCTTTGTTGCGGATGGCGAAAGCTACCAAGGCGCGGTACGCACCAGGAAGGTCCGCTCCACGAAACATCGATCGATGTTGTCGGTAGCCTGCGTTCGCCGATGACGGTGTACCTATCACATGCCACCAGTTTCTGTGGTGGTGTGTGGAGACCGGTCATCGACGATTTGGGCGAAATCGAGACGTTTGCCTGGGATCACCCCGGGCACGGGACGGGGCCGCCGCTCGAGATGCCGGTCGATTGGCGACGATTCGGCGAGGGGGTGCTCGATGTCACCCAACCGGGGGGCATCGGGGTCGGCCACTCGATGGGTGCCGCCGCACTCGTCATGGCCCAAATCGCGGATCCTGGGCGGTTCAGGGCGCTCATCCTGATCGAGCCGATCGTGTTTCCGGGGCCCTACGAGCGCAATGACGGCATGATGGCCCAGATCGCTTTGAAGCGAAGACGGGTCTTCGAGTCACGCGACGAGGCAATCGCCGGTTTCACCGGCCGGGAGCCTTTCGACCGCTGGCACCCCGACGCACTCAACGGCTATCTGGAGTGTGGGCTCGTCGGTGAGGGACCGGTCACGTTGGCCTGTTACCCCGAGGTCGAAGCCGACATCTACCGGGCATCCTCCGCCCACGACACCTGGGAGAGGGCATCGACGGTGGACGTGCCGGTTCTGGTGATGGCCGGGGCCGAATCCGACACGATCAGCGCCGAGCTGGCTCGCCGCCAAGCCGGGCTTTTCGGCCGGGGTGGTCTGGAGATCGTGGCCGATTCGGGGCACTTCCTGCCGATGGAGAAGCCACACCTGGTGGCCGATCGCGTGAGACGCCTATACGAGGTGGCCCGGCCGGACCTCATCTAAGTTGCA
>Ga0256867_10000206_pt1 | contig 22870 bp, 18 predicted proteins | sample RVTome_15_FD_185939 | JGI IMG/M metagenome (GOLD analysis project Ga0256867, IMG submission 185939) | Soil microbial communities from uranium-contaminated site in the Upper Colorado River Basin, Wyoming, United States - RVT150D86 (HiSeq) ... | reverse complement strand
CGGACCGTCACGCCGATGGGCGCTCGACTGCTCCGGCAATGGCTGCTGTCGCCCCTGCGCGATCCGCTCGGGATCAGCCGTCGGCTCGATGCGGTGGAGCGGTGTGTGATGTCTTCCGGCCATCGCGCCGGAACGCGGGAGGCGCTCGACGGCGTCCGGGACCTGGAGCGCCTGGGGGGCCGTGCCGCGGCCGGCCGGGCGACACCCCGGGAGATGGGGGCCCTCCGAGACTCGTTTCAGCGGTTGCCCGCGGTTCGCGCCGTGCTGATGGCGTTGGCCGACGAGACACCCCGCTCACCGCTTACCGCTCACCGCTCACTGCTCACCGATCTGGTCGAGGACCTCGATCCCCTCGAAGACCTCGCCCGTGAGCTCACCACTGCGCTGACGGACCGTCCCCCGGCCGTGCTCGCCGAAGGCGGAGTCATCCGCGAAGGCTACGACGCGGAGCTGGACGAGACCCGCGCGCTTCGAGACGGTGGCAAGCAATACATCGCCGGGATGCAGCAGCGCGAACGCGACCGAACCGGGATCCCGTCGCTCAAAGTGGGATACAACAAGGTGTTCGGGTACTACATCGAGATCACCCAGTCCCACAAGGCCAAGGTCCCTCCCGACTACGAGCGCCGTCAAACGCTCGCGACCGCCGAGCGCTTCGTTACGCCCGAGCTCAAGACGTACGAGGCGAAGGTGCTGGGAGCGGAAGAGCGGATCGCCGAGCTGGAATCGGCACGCTTCGGCGAGGTCCGAAGCCGGGTCGGGGAGGCGATCGGGCGCATTCAGCGAACCGCCAGAGCGCTCGGCTGCCTCGATGTCGTCGTGGCGCTCGCGGAGTGCGCCGTGACCAATCGATACGTGCGCCCACGAGTGCACGACGGCTTCGACCTGACGCTCATCCAATCTCGCCATCCGGTTATCGAGCGCATGATGCCGCGGGAGCAGTTCATGCCGAACGACGTCGGGTTCGATCCCGCCGCCCGCGTGCAGCTCATCACCGGCCCGAACATGGCCGGGAAGAGCACGATCCTGAGGCAGATAGGCCTCTGCGTCATCCTCGCCCAGATCGGGAGCTTCATCCCTGCGGACCAGGCCGACCTCGGGGTGGTGGACCGGCTCTTCACCCGGGTCGGCGCGAGTGACAACCTCGCGCGGGGCCAATCCACCTTCATGGTGGAGATGAGTGAGACCAGCGCGATCCTCCACAGTGCCACCGAACGCTCACTGGTACTCCTCGACGAGATCGGGCGGGGCACTTCGACCTATGACGGCGTAGCGATTGCCTGGGCAGTCACGGAGCACTTGCACGACGTCATCGGGTGCAAGACGATGTTCGCCACCCACTACCACGAGCTGATGCAGCTCCCCGAGCGCCTGCAGCACGCCAGGAATCTCAACGTCGTGGTACGGGAATCGGGCGGGAAGGTGGTGTTCCTGCACCGGCTGGAGCCGGGAGGCACCGATCGCAGCTACGGCATTCACGTCGCCGAGCTGGCCGGCCTCCCCGGGACGGTCGTCGCGCGCGCCAACTCCGTCCTGCGAACTCTGGAGGGCGACCACCGCGTCGTATCCGGCGCTCCGCCGCCGCCCCCGGATCCGGGTCAGCTGGCGCTCTTCTCGCCCGAGACAGTGCCCGACCCGGTGATGACGGATTTGAGGGCCATCGACCTCGACGCGTTGACGCCGCTCGAGGCACTCAACCGGCTCGCCGAGTTGCAGCAGCGGGCCGGAGGGCGCACGTGAGGATCGCAGGCCTCGCGGTGATCGCATTCGTGGCGCTTGGCTCGTGTCAGGCGGACGGCGATTCCACGGTCGACCTGGCTCAGGATCGCGGGACCGCGAGCGGGAACCTCCGGGACGATCCTCCGGTTCCCCTGGATCCGGAGCCGGAAGTCGAGTATCCCGCCGCCCTGTTCGCCCAGAAGATCAGCGGAACCGTGCTCCTGCGGTTGTTCGTGACCGAGACGGGGCGGCTCGTGGCCGAATCGACCAGGGTGCAGGAGTCGAGCGGATGGCCCGCGATGGATTCCGCGGCAGTCGCGGCGGCACCCCGCCTTCACTACGCGCCGGCATTACGCAACGGCGTTCCGGTCGCCTCCCTCTTCACTCAGCCGGTCCACTTCCGCCATCCCGATCGCGGAGGGACGACACCGTGACCCGCGCGCAACATCTCGAGCCATACGACTCCGTGCTGGCGACGATCGGCTGGACTCCGCTCATTCGCCTGGCAAGAGTGGGCTCCGGCATCCGAACGCCCGTTTACGGCAAGGCCGAGTACGCGAACCCCGGCGGCTCGGTCAAGGACCGCATCGGGCTGGCCATCATTGAGGCGGCCGAACGAAACGGTGAGCTCAGGCCCGGCGGAACCATCGTCGAAGGGACCAGCGGGAACACCGGCGTCGGCCTGGCGATCGCGGCAACGCTCAAGGGATATCACTGCATCTTTACGATGCCGGACAAAATGTCCCAGGAGAAGGTCCGGCTGCTCAAGGCGTTCGGCGCGGAGGTAGTGATCACGCCGACGGCCGTGCCTCCGGATCATCCCGAAAACTATGTCATGAAGGCCAAGCAGATCGTCCACGATACCCCGGGCGCGATCCTGGCCAACCAGTTTTACAACCAGGTGAATCCGGAGGCCCACTATCAGACCACGGGTCCGGAAATCTGGGAGCAGACCAAGGGCAGAATCAGCCACTTCGTGGCCGCTTCCGGTACCGGCGGCACGGTCAGCGGCGCCGGGAAGTTCCTGAAGGAGAAGCGCCCCGCGGTCCGCGTCGTCTCGGCCGATCCGGTGGGCTCGTTGTACACCGGGTATCACACCAGCCGTACCATGGGCGAAGGCACCCCCTACAAGGTCGAGGGAATCGGCGGCGACAAGATTCCCACCACCATCTGGTGGGACGTCATCGACGAGTTTCGGCAGGTGTCCGACCGCGATTCGATGCAGATGGCCCGCCGGCTCGCACGCGAAGAGGGAATGCTCGTGGGGGGCTCGTCCGGCACGAACATGGTCGTGGCCCTCGACCTCGCGCGCGAGCTCGACAGCCCCGAAGCCTGTGTCGTGACCATTCTATGTGATACGGGCGAGCGCTACCTCTCCAAGCTCTTCAACGACGAGTGGATGCAGGAGAACCAGCTGCTCGAGGTGCCGCGCCTCACCGTGATGCAGCTCATCTCCCGCCGCCAGAAGGGCGCGCCCGAGCTGGTCTCGGTCGCGCCGGCGGCTCAGGTGCGGCAGGCCCTCAACCTGATGAGCACCTGGAATGTGAGCCAGATTCCGGTGGTCGAGAGCAACGAGTGCGTCGGGGCGGTGACCGAGAGCGCGCTCATGACCCGCGCGCTGTCCCAGCCGGCCATGCTCGACCGCCCGGTTCGGGAGGTCATGGATGCTCCCATGCCGGTCGTCGACGCAGGCTACCCGGCCGACCGCCTGGTGCCCATGCTCACTCGGGAGAGCCCTGCCGCACTGGTGCAGCGCGGCGGCAAGCTGGTGGGAATCGTGAGTCGCTATGATGTGCTGCAGCAGATGATTGGGACGCGATGACGCCCGTCTTCCCCATGAGGGTAACCGTCCTCACCGGCGGCACGTCCTCGGAGCGCGATGTTGCCATCGCCTCCGCCGTCCAGGTCGTGAGCGCCTTGCGGAGCCGGGGTCACGTCGTTGCCGTCGTGGACACAGCCCGAGGCTACATCCCGGAAGGCGATGAAAGCCGGCTATTGTCGGCCGCCGTTGGTAAGGAACCGCCCCCCATTTCGGAGCTCAAAGCGCTCGAGCGCGGTGTCCTCCTGTCCGGAATCGTTTCACTTCCGGTCATCCGTGAGGCCGACGTGATTTTTCTCTGCCTGCACGGGGGCCGGGGCGAGGATGGCACGGTTCAGGCGGTGCTCGACGTGGTGGGCGTGCCCTATACGGGAAGCGGCCCGATGGCCAGCGCGGTGGCTATGGATAAAGACATCAGCAAGCGTTTGTTCCGGGCCGCTGGCGTAGCCACGGCCGACTGGCTCATGGGCCCGGTCAGCGCGGACGCGGCCGGGCGGAGGCTGGGCTGGCCGATGGTCGTCAAGCCGTCGAAGCAGGGATCCACCGTGGGCCTTACGCTCGTAAAGGAGCCACATCAGTTTGCAGCGGCCGTGGCGCTGGCCGAGCAGTACGACGATGAAGTGATGATCGAGGCGTTCATCCCCGGCCGCGAGCTCACGGTTGGGATTCTCGATGGCCGAGCCCTTGCCGTCGGGGAGATCATCCCGAAGCATGAGATCTTCGACTACGAGTGCAAGTACACCCCCGGGATGTCGGAGGAGATCTTTCCGGCCCAGGTTTCGGCCGAAATCGCGGCGGAGTGTGGGCGACTCGGACTCGCCGCGCATCTTTCGCTCAAGCTGGGCGGTTACTCGCGGGTGGACTTTCGCTTGACACCCGCCGGCGAACTGGCCTGTTTAGAAGTGAACACTTTGCCGGGAATGACGGCGACGAGCCTGATGCCCCAATCGGCGGCGGCCGTTGGCCTCCCGTTCCCGGAGCTTTGCGAGCGAATCTGTCTCGCGAGCAGGACGGCGGCATGAGTATCCCGACCACGGACCCCGAGGCTCCCCAGGAGCCCCAGCGCCTCACCCCGTGGGTGGGGCGGCTGATGGTGGTGAACGCCGCCGTGGTCGTGCTGCTGCTCACCGTCCTCACCGCGCCGGCGGTGACGGCGGTCCTTCAGTTCGAGTCCGAAACCGCCCTCCGGCGCCCCTGGACCTTCGTCTCCTATATGGTAGCCCACGCCGGGCTGCTGCACCTGGCGCTCAACCTCGTTCTGCTCAACGCCGTGGGGCCTTCGGTCGAGCGCCGGCTCGGCGGCCGCCGCTTCGTGCTCTTCTATATCTACTGCGGCGTCGGCGCGGCCCTCTTCGCCGCCGGCCTCAGCCCCCTCATCGATGTTCCACCGATGATCGGGGCCTCCGGTGCGGTGCTCGGCGTCGCGCTCGCCTTCGCCATGTTCTGGCCCGACGCCGAGATTACCCTGTTCCCCCTCCCGGTCAAGGTGAGCGCGAAGAGCCTCCTCTTCGTCCTGATCGCGTTGGACCTGGCGCTCGCGCTCGCCCGGGAAGCGGGTATCGCGCATCTCGGTCACCTGGGCGGGCTTGGAGCCGCGTATCTCTTCCTCCGCCTTCAGGCGCTCACCCATCGTGCCGTGCGAAAGCCGCCGGCCGCGCCGACTCGCCGCGCGGTCCTCGCTCCCATCAGCGCGAGCCAGGGACGCCCGGTGGAGCTGCGCCCCGCGGCCGCCCGGCAGGAAGCTCCCGAGACCATTTCGCCCGAAGAGCTCGATCGCGTGCTCGACAAGATCAGCGCGTCGGGACTCGAGAGCCTGACTGCCGAAGAGCGGCGATTTCTCGATGAGGCTGCGCAACGGAAACGCAGAGAGGTGCAGTAGCGACGCGACATCTTGATTCGCACGCGCGACTCCTTATCTTGTCGCGTGCTCATCAATCTCCTTCCCGATTTTCTCGACATCCTCAAGCAGTCCAATCGCGAAGCGGCATATCACCGCTATCTCGATGAGCACCGGCCGATCCTCGGCGCCTACTGGAGCAACTACGTGCTCGACCCCGACAGCCTTCATGCTGCCGAGGTGATCGCGCACGCCGTACGCGCGGACCGCAGCGATCTCTTCGCGCTGCTCGAACGGGTCGATCTGGTGCCGCTCGTCGAGGAGGCGCTGGCGCGCTCAGAGGAGGGACTCGAGGTCGACCGGCCGACGGACTGTGTCCTCATGGTGGGAATGGGGGCTGCGAACGCAGGGGAGCTCGTCGTTGGCGGTCGCGGGATCGTCTTCCTCTGCGTCGAGCACTTCACCGGCCGGGTCAATCCGGAGACCTACGGCATGGGCCTCGAGCCGGAGCTCCTGCCGCTCTGGGTCGCCCACGAGATGGCCCACACCGTCCGATACACGTCCCCATCGAGCGCCAGCGAGATGCGGCGGCTGGTAGCGGAGACGGGCGGGTACTATGACTACTGGCTCACCGGCAGCCGCGCCACGCTCCGCGAGCTGCTGCTGAACGAAGGGTTGGCCGTTCACGCGGCGCAGGCGGTGGCCCCGGGCTTCGACCCCGCCGATTATTTCGGGTATCCGAGGCGCCAGTATCAGCGCCTGCGGGAGCTCGAGGCGTTCCTGCGCCGCGCGGTCCACCACGACCTTGACCGCAACGGCCTTGGCCTTCGCCTCAAGTATCTGTCCGGGGGAATCAGTCCTTCGGCGCGTCTCGTACTGGGGCGCGTGCTGCCGGAGCGGTGTGGTTACTACCTGGGCCATCGCATGGCCGAGCCCCTGGTCTCCGAGCGGGGCATTGCCGCTGCCCTGCGCTCGCCGGCGGCCGACTTCCAGGCGGCCGAAGAGATCGCGTTGGGAATCAGAACCGCTTGAGGACAGGCGCGCCCAAGCGCCTCAGGCGGCTATATTTGACGCCATATGACTTATCAGGCCCCGGACGCGGCGGAGGCGGCTCCGCCCGTCACGATCACACTCAAACCGGCCGGGCCGATTCTCATCGACGGGCCGGTCGTCATCCTGAACAACGCCGGAGACGTCGTCACACCTCCGCCCTCCAAGGTGCCCGGTCAGGTCAAGCTCTGCGGCTGCGGCTTCTCGAAGAACCGCCCCTTCTGCGACGGCAGCCACAAGCGCTGAGGCCGGATCCGCCTTCAGGCCTTCTTCTTCGGACCTGGCGGGGAGGGGTTTCTGCGCATCCGTTCCTTGGCCAGCATCCACTGCTGGGGCAGGCTCGCCACGTTCATGACGGTGTAATACAGGTTGAGCCCTGAAGCGAAATTGAGGAAAAGGAAGGTCATCATCCCCGGCATCATGTACAGCATGACCTTCATCTGCGGGTTGGGCGGCATCCCCAGCTGCCCCATCTTCGTCAGTACGTACATCGAGATCCCCATCAAGACGGGAATGATGAAGATCGGATCCGGACGCGAGAGGTCCGGAATCCACAGGAACGTCGCCCCCCGCAGCTCGATCGTGTTTTGAAACACGAAGAACAGGGCGAAGAGGATCGGCCACGGCAGGAGCATCGGCCAGCACCCGCCTAACGGGTTGACGTTGTGCTCCTTATACAGCTTGAACATCTCCTGCTGCAGCCGCTGCGGGTCCTGCTTGTGCTTCTCTTGCAGCTCCTTCATGAGCGGCTGGACGGCCTGCATCGCCATGCTGGAGCGCATTGCCTTCTGGTTGAGCGGCCAGAGCAGGATGCGGATAAGCACACCGAACGCGATCAGCCCGACGCCGTAGGCAAAGCCCAGACGGTCGTGCATCCAGACGAGCAGCCAGCGGGCGCCTACCGCCACGGGCCGGATGATCGGCCGCATCCAGGCCCAGCCGTACGGGTTCACATCGTCGAAATCGTGGCCGATCGCCCGAAGCCGTTCGTACTCCATCGGCCCGGTGTAGACCTGGTAGCTGAAATCACCCGACGGATTGAGGCGGATCCCGGCCTCGACCGACGCGGTAAGGGGAGACTTGTTGAGTGGATCGGTTGAAACCGCGTTCGCGCCGGCGATTCCGCCATTGAGGCCGGTCGCAGCCGAATCCGGAGCCAGAATGGCAGTCACGAAGTACTTCGATTTGACCGCCACCCACTCGAATGGGCCGTTGAAGCTGAGGGGAAGTGCGGGCTTCAGTTTGCTGAACCGCGTGAGCTCGGCTTTTGCCGATTTCACTACCACGCCCAGCTCGCGCTGATGCTCGACGCTGTCCGACTCCGTGTTCCGGAGACCTGGTCCCAGTCCCACGAGCAGGGTCGCTCCCTGCTCGCCTAGCCCACCGACCTGGCCTCGAACATCGAAGAGATAGTCTGTCGGCCGGAAGGCATAAGTGACGGAGACGTCGACGGACCCGCGGGTCGCGCTGAAGGTCAGTTCCTGCGGCGCCGTCACCTCGAGGGCCCGGGAGGAGGGCACGAAGTCCCAGTCGCGAAGCCAGAGCGTGTCCCGTCCGATCAGCAGGCCGAGTCCCAGGAGGTTGCTGGCCGGGTGGAGAATCTGCGCGGGAGCGTTCGAATCCTGCCGCTTCATCGACCGGTAGTCGAGGAACGTGGCCTCGATCAGCCGGCCCCCGCGCGTGGAGAAGGCGTACCGATAGTGAGGAGACGACACGACAACCGTGTCCTCGCGGGCGGTCAGCGCGTCGGTCTGGTCGGCGGGCGGGGTCACTGGAGGCGGAAGCGGCGGCGCCGGAGCCGGAACAGCAGGTGTAAGGGTGTCCGCGGGCGCGGCTGCGGGGCCGGGCTGGCCGGCAGGCGGCCTACCCCTCCGAAGGAACATCGATGGCACAATCGCCACCACCATCATCAGCACGATGGCCAGAACTACTTTGCGATCCATAAGGGAATCGGTGCCGGTGAGTTACGGGACCGGGTCGTACCCGCCCGAATGGAAAGGATGACAGCGTGCCAGACGGCGCATCCCGAGCCAGGTGCCCCGGAAGAAGCCGTACCGCGTAATCGCTTCGAGCGTGTACTGCGAGCAGCTCGGCGTGAAACGGCAACGAGCCGGGAACGCGGGCGAGATGAAGCGCTGGTAACCGCGAATCATGGCAACGGCGCCACGACGGGGCCAATCGGCAAGCCGCGCCACCTCACGAAACCCCCGCCCGCCAGGTGACCAGCTCATCGCGCAGCTCGGTAAAGCGCGCCTGATAAGCTTCGCGCCGCGCCCGGACCACGACGTCGAGCCCAGGCAGTCCGTTCTGTACTCCACGGCGCCACGCTTCCTTGAGCCGTCGCCGCAAGAGATTGCGGGCCACTGCCGTGGACTGGAACCTCGGAACGATGATTCCCATCCTCGGGTGGCCCGCCTCGTTGTCCGTCCACAGCACGTCAATGTGCGCCAGCCGTCGCCGCCGCCCCGTCGTGGTCACTCGGCGCAGTTCCGAGGTCCGGGTGAGCCTGCGAGCGCGGGGAAGCTGCTCGCCTGGCGTCAGCTTCCCCCGTGCTTCGAGGGAAGGCGGATGGTCAGGAGCTTGCGGCCCTTCTTGCGCCGCCGCGAGAGTACCTCGCGCCCCCAGCGGTCTGCCATCCGGGCGCGGAATCCGTGCCGGTTGACGCGCTTGCGATTGCGCGGGCGATAGGTTGGCTTCGCCATACGATCCTAGCTTCGAATGAATGCTGCAAACGAGCCGCGAAAAGTAGCGGCGCCTTAGGGCAAAGGTCAAGGTTGACTTTTCCACAAGGCCACCGTAGCTTCGCTCGCCCCAATAACATCCCCACCCGAGGATTCGAACGACACGCAATGCAGCTGTCGCTCAAAGAGGCGTGGACCCGCATCCTGGACGACGTCCGTAAGGAAGTCCCGGAAAAAGACTTCAAAGCGTGGTTCGAGCCCGCAAAACCCGTTGCGCTCGATGGTGACCGGCTGGTGCTGGGAGTTCCAGATCAGTTCGCGGTGCAGTGGAACGAGGCCAAACACGTCGGCCTCGTCGCGCGGCATGCCGAACGCGCCCTGGGGCGACCGATTGCGATCGTCTTCCGGGTCGACGAAGAACGGCTTGCCAGGCCGCAGATGGATTTCTTCGTCGCCCCGCCGCCGAACGCAGCCGCGGCGGTCATGCCGAATCCCTCCGCCCAGCCGCTCAACGAGCGCTACACGTTCGAGAATTTCGTCATCGGCAAGTCCAACGAGCTGGCCGCCGCCGCGGCACACGCGGTGGCCGAGGCGCCCGGAAAGCTGTACAACCCGCTCTTCATCTACGGCGCGACGGGGCTGGGCAAGACCCACCTCATGCAGGCCGTGGGACATATCGTCCAGAAGCGGAGTCCCGGCACCCGGGTCCTGTACGTCGGTGCCGAGCAGTTCATCAACGAGGTGATCGAAGGCATCCACGGCCGCACCATGCCGGAGCTCCGGCGCCGGTATCGGACCGAGGTGGACCTCTTTCTGGTGGACGACGTCCACTTCCTGGAGGGCAAGGAAGCCACCCAGGAGGAGTTCTTTCACACCTTCAATACGCTATACGAGGCCAAGAAGCAGATCGTCCTGACCTCCGACCGGCCCCCGAAGGAGATGCCCGGACTCGAGGCGCGCCTGGTCAGCCGATTCGAGTGGGGCATGGTCGCCGACGTGGGGCAGCCCGACCTGGAGCACCGGATCGCCATTCTGCGCAAGAAGCAGGAGCAGGACCATCTCGAGACCACGATCCCCGACGAGGTCCTCGGGTTCATCGCGGAACACGTCCAGTCGAACGTCCGCGAGCTCGAAGGGTGCATCATCAAGCTGCTGCTGTATGCCTCGCTCCGGCACCGGGAGATCACCATCGACCTGGCCCGCGAAGCCCTGGCAGACAAGATCAGGCCCGGACAGGAGATGCCGTCGTCGGCCTCGCGCCAGCTTCCGTCGATCGACAAGGTGCAGGACGTCGTGGCCAGGCGTTGGGGCGTCACGCCGGAAGGGTTGCGGAGCAAGGCACGCATCAAGACGCTCACCGTGCCGAGACAGATTGCGATGTATCTCGCGCGGGAAGTCCTGCAGATGCAGCTCGTCGAAATCGGGCAGGCATTCGGCGGCCGCGACCACTCCACCGTCATTCACTCTGTGGACAAGGTGCAGCGGCAATTACAGCGCGATCGTTCGTTCCGTGAACGCGTTGAGTCGGCCCGGCAGGAGTTGTACGCACCGTGATCGCATGTGATCGCCGCGGCGCATGAGGATACTGTGGACGGGAGGGACAACCGCTTCGTCGAAGCGGAGTCTTCCGCATCGCCCACACCGTTCCCACGGGGCGGGTCCGGGTCACTCGCAACAAGGAGATCGGGTTGCGGCTCCCGTCCACATATCCAGAGCCTCTACTACGACTACTAGTTCTATTTATATGATAACAGCTGTTCTTTTCTCTATACGGCAGACCGGAGTCTCTGACGCATGAAGTTCACCATCACGCGGGACAAACTTCAGGAAGGTCTGGTGGCGGTCGCGGCGAGCGTGCCGTCGAAGACCACGCTCCCCGTGCTGGCCAACCTCCTGGTTGAAGCCTCTAAAGACGGGCTCAAGATTTCCGGAACCGACCTGGACATCGCGGTGAGTACCACGATCCCGGCCTCGGTCGATCAGGAAGGTGCCACCACGCTGCCGGCCCGAAAGCTCGTGGAGATTGCCAAGGAGCTGCCCAATGCCGCGATTCGGGTGACCTCTTCGGGTGAGCAACGAGTCCAGATCGAATGCGGCAAGTCGAAGTTCAAGCTGCTCGGGCTTGCCCGCGACGAGTTTCCCGCCTTCCCGACCGTCAAGTTCGAGGGCGGCTGGAAGGTGCAGGCCAGGGACCTCCAGAAGCTCATCGGGCACGTGGCCTTCGCGGCAAGCACCGAAGAGAGCAGGCCGATTCTCAACGGCGTGCTCTGGGAGCTCCGATCCGATCGGATGCGTATGGTCGCCACCAATGGGCACCGGCTGGCCCGGATGGACGTCCCCGCCAGCGCCACGGGCGGCAGTCAGGCGGATCTCATCGTTCCACCGAAGGCCCTCGATCAGATCCGCCGGCTGTTCGCCGGCGACGAGGACATCGAAATCGGCAAGAGTGACAATCACCTCGGGTTCCGATCGACCACCACCCAGGTCTTCACCCGCCTGATCGAAGGGCCGTACCCGAACTACGAACAGGTCATCCCTCGCGAGAACGACAAGTCGCTCACGGCCGACAAGGCCGCCCTGGCGGCCGCGCTCCGGCGCATGAGCATCGTCGCCAGCGACCAGACCCACCGCATTCGCATGGCCTTCGGCAACGGCGCATGCAAGCTCTCGGTCCAGACGCCCGACCTCGGTGAGGCGCAAGAGGAGATTGCCGTGGCGTACGAGGGGGACGGCCTGGAGATCGGCTTCAATGCCGCCTACCTCCTGGAGATCCTCAAGTACATGCCGACGGATGAGGTACGGATGACGTTCAAGGCCCCGGAGCGCGCTGCAACCTGTGAACCGGTGGGATGGGACGATCCAGCGAGCTATCTCACTCTCGTCATGCCGTTGCGGTTGGTCGACTAGGGAGCCGGGGAGCTAGCGGCTCGAGTCCTAAGCTCCCTAGCTGCCCGTCGTATCCGGAAAAATCACCGGCATCGGCATCGAGTCCGGCATCGCGATCACCGGCGGCTCCGGCAGCTCCACCTCCTTCGGCACCTCGGCCAGCTCCCCCCGCAACCGGCGCATGATCAATGCCTGCCGGCCCCGCATTCGCGCGGGTCGATAGGCGGGATTGGATCGGAGGGGGAACGGAAGGGTTCCCGCAAGCATCGCCGCCTGGGAGGGGGTGAGCCGGCCCGCGGAGCGGCGGAAGTACTTCTGACTGGCTGCCTCAACTCCCCAAACGCCCGGGCCGAGCTCTGCGACGTTCAGGTAGAGCTCGAGGATCCGTTCCTTGCCCAGCCAGTATTCCAGTCGCCACGCCAGAACCGCTTCCTTGACCTTCCGAAGCGGCGCGCGGGACGACGAGAGGTACAGGTTCTTGGCCAGCTGCTGGGTAATGGTGCTCGCACCCCGGATCCGGTCCCTGCGTTCGTAGGCGGCGAAAAGCGCCTTCCTCAGATCATCGCGGTCACGCGGATTGGAGAATGCGAAGCTGTCGCGCCGGTAACCCAGTGCCCGTCGGAGCTCCACGTAGTCGATGCCGTGGTGCTCGTAGAAGCGATGGTCCTCGGCCACGAGCACGGCGTACTTGAGGTCGGACGCGATCGAAGCGAGCGAGACGGGGGTGTACGAACGGACGACCGAGTCCGCTGGGGCGGACTCCGCTTCGCGCAGGTTCATGAATGCGGTGGATCGGGGCCACGCCCAGCGGTACCAAGCCGGCGGCGGCCAGACGAACCAGAGCCAGGCCAGGGACAGGACGAAGGGAAGGGCCAGCAGGCCGAGGAGGACCTTGCCGAGGAGAAACCCGCGCTTGCTTCGCGCGGCGTCGGGTTCAGCGGGCCGGTGCATCAGCTTCGATGACAATCCTCGTGATCCACTGCACCGGGACGGTATTCCCCGGCATGGTCACCGATAGGGCGAGAGAGTCTCTCGACACCAGCCGGGCCGGCCAGCCTCCTGCCGCGAGGTGGTAGTGGGCCTCGCGCCGGCCGGCGCCCTGCATTCTGAGCTCCTGCCCGCCCACGAGCGCGACGCCGCTTCTCGTAAGATCCGCCTGCACCATCAGCTCGAGAGGCGACCCCGCGGTGCTCGCCGCGGTCACGTTCACCTCACGCCGGGCGTCCTCCGTTGCCCGGAATGCGTCCAGCCGGAGATTGACGCGTTCAGAATCGCTCCACCCCTTACCAACCTCGGCCCCACCAGTTGGTAGTTGTGCAAACAACAACCCCAGTGCCGCTCCTAGTTGCTCAGCCAGAACCGTCGGGATTGATGGGCGGAGCGGCGCACTGAGCCCCTGCCTGCCGGCAGGCGCCTCCCAGCGGAGGCCGCGAACGCTGTCCATGGCCGCCTCCATCGGACGGCCTTCCGCGTTGGCGACAATGGAGTCGAGAGTGATCGTGAGGGTGGGCGGGTGCGACCGCGCGGTTACAAAGGCGATCTTGTCGCTCACCTGAGGCCGGGCGCCTGCCCCGGTCCCGAGCGTCAGGGAATCGATTCGGGTGACCTGGTAGCGCGTGGCGACCGGCATCCGATAGAACCAGGCGCCCGCTCCGGCCGTCCCCGGGGTCCGGGTCGGGGTGGGTGAGGCGGCGGGTCGGGCCGCCCCCGCGGTACGGCCTCCCCCACCGCAACCGGGAGTTGCAAAGGCGATCGAGCACGCCAGTAGAACCAGGCTCCGTGACGTCATGATGGTAGGGGACGGTAATGGTACGGCTCCGCCCCACCAACCCGGTCGTCGATGGAAACGAGAGCCCCCGGCCTCGCCAGGCGGGACCAGGGGCTACGGGTCGGGTGATAAGCCGAGTTCTGTTCGGCCGAATGAACGGCCGGATGGTCATCTGTCTGGGACGATCGTCGCCGACCGCCTCGAGCAGCCTACCCGCGGCTCACCGTTTCCGGTGGGTCGGTGCGGGCCGCACCTCGCCGCCTATTTGGCCTTGCTCCGACTGGGGGTTGCCGTGCCACTCCTGTTACCAGGAGCGCGGTGGGCTCTTACCCCACCATTTCACCCTTACCCCGCTTGCGCGGGGCGGTTTGTTTTCTGTGGTCCTGTCCGTCGCCTCGCGGCGCCCAGGCGTTACCTGGCAGTCTGCCCTATGGAGCTCGGACTTTCCTCGGAAGGGTTTCCCCTCCCGCGACCATCGTACCCGACCCGTTCATGCAAAGTAATCAGTAATCAGTCCTCAGTCCTCAGGTCGCTAGTCCCAGTCCCTGGAGGACTGAGGACTGAGGACTGACTAGCCCCCCGACCCCTTCAGTCTTCCCAACCCCGCCTGAGCCTGCTGGACGAACGCGAGCATCGGCTCCCCTGCCCCGCGCCACCGATCAATGACCTTGCGGAACTCAGTCGACGCGACCTGGGGCCTGCCGAGCCGCTCGTTCGCGAGGCCGCGGAGGAGATGCACTCTCCCCAGCAGCGCCCATCGGGCATCGAAGCCGCGCTGGGCAAGGTGCCTTTCGTCGAATCCCTCGAGACGGTCGAGGGCGGTCTGGAACTCTCCGAGCTGATACCACGCCTCCGCCTCGAGCGGCCGCGGGTCGCCAGCGGCAAACCCCCAGTACATCGCCCCCTTCTCCACGACCGGCGTCACCGAGTCCCTCAGAGCCTGGCGGGCGCCCACGCTGTCGCCTCGGGAGAGTGCCAGGAGCGCTCGCACGCCGCGTGGCGGGGCTCGCCCGGTCAGGGATTCGAGCTCGGCCAGCGCTCGCGGATCCGGGTTCTGGGCGAGGAGCATCGCGGTCGCCGCGGACGCGCCGCTCCCCGCCACGCTCGAGCGTTCGTCGAGCGGTGCACGCCTCGCCGCACTCGCGATCGAGGCCCACAGCCGGCGGATCTGCGAGTTCGATCCGCCGACCGCCGAGTAGAGCTGCGCCAGCCGGGACCATTCCCAGACTTCCTCCTGCTCCCAGGCACCCGGCTCGAGCCCGGTGCCCGGCGCCGCCCTGCGAACCTCGTCCGCCAGGGCCAGCACCCGGGTCGCACCTTCGATGTCCCCCTGATAGGCGAGCATGTTGGCGCCCGTCGCGACGTCGGTCACCAGCTCGCGTCCAAAGTCGGGTAGTACCAGGTGTCGGTCCGCCAGCGCCGCGATGGACCCCCGAACGAGATCGGCCGCACCGGCGAGGTCGCCCGCGGCGAACCGCACCCGCGCCTCGAGGAACGAAGCCAGTTCCTGCCCCTCCGCGGGGAGCAGCCGGCGGAGCTCGCGCGCTTCTTCGGAAGCAGCCGTGTAACTGTCGTTCGCGATCAGAGCCTCGAAGAGCGCTCGGCGGGCCCGTGCCGTGCCCGGTTGGAGCTGCACCCACGTGCGGGCGGTCTGGACGGCCTCCCCCCGGGCGTGTTGGCGGGCCGCCTCGCGCTGGACGCTGTCCATGGCCGGTCGTCCGCGCAGGTACACCGACGTGAGGGAATCGGGGCCAACCAGGGCATAGGAGGCGTTGACGCGCGTCGCGCTGGTCAGGAGCGAAGTGATGTGCTCGTAGGCGAGCGCGTAGCCTTGATCGAGCGACAGCGCCTTTCGGAAGGCTCGGAGCGATCGGGTCATCCCCGCCGCGCTGTTGCCCGCCACGGAATCGTGGAACACCGCGTCGCCGAGGCCGTACCAGGCGTCCGCGTCGGAGGAGTCGCGGGTCAGCAGGCCGGCATAGAGCTCCTGCGATCGGGTGTAATCGCCGTCGAGCATCGCACGATAGGCGCCGATCATCCGCCGCTCCCGCTCCGGCAACCGCTCCGAGAAGCGGGTCGCGGCCTGCACCGCGTTCCTGGCCGTCGTGTCGGCCACGCCGGTTACCCAGCCGCGGGTGAGCGCCAACCGGTAGTACGCCAGGCCGAATGTGCTGTCGAGCTGCACGGCGAGGGTGAATTCCCGCTCGGCCGGCGTGAGGTTCCAGTGATTCAGATGCTCGACGCCGCGGAGATAGGCCCGATACGCCTCGAGCGAACCGGTAGTCGCCAACGCAAGGCCGGTGCGCCCGGCGGCCGGGGCCCCGGAGAGATCCAGCAACTTGGTGGCAAGCTCGTCGAACAGCGGCCGGATGTCTCCCGTGGAAGGACCGGCCACCTGCACGACGTCCAGCCGCCGGCCGCTTGCGACGTCGTAGGCCCGTGCCGTAAGCCGGAGCGAGTCTCCGCCGCGGTCGTAGTCCCCCAGGACAACGGTCCAGGCTCCGGCCCGACGGGCAAGCCGACGACCCAGATCCAGTCCGATCGGGTCGTTTTCGTCGACGGAGGCATTGCTCACCAGATCGTGCACGCGATTCTGGTCCACCACGGTTAGATCGCGCCACTGGCCCATCGCGAGCGAGAGCATGCTCACGCTTCCCTCGCGGAGCCAGGCGAGCTCCGGCTCTTCCCGCAGATTGTCGAAGGGCAGTACCAGCATCGACAGCCGGGGATTCACCCCGGCCGGCGGGGCGTCGCGGCGCCATACCGCAACCCCCAGCGCCGCGACCGCGACGAGGGCGATCAACGCCGCCGCCCGCCACCGTCTGAGGGGCCGGCGCGGAAACGCCGCGGCCCCTGTGGGTGTCTGCTCGCCCAGGAGCGCGCGGCCGAACGCGGCTCCGGATTGCCACCGTGCCTCAGGCGTCTTCTCCAGCGCGCGCATGACGGCGGACGCCACCCCGGCCGGGAGGTCCGGCCGGAGCGTCCGGATTGAGGCCGGTGCATCGGCGATCTGCTTCGAAGCCACCACCGGCGCCGGCCCGGTAAAGGGCGGCGCCCCGGAGAGCATCTCGTAGGCGACGATTCCAAGGGAGTAGACGTCGCTCCGGCTGTCCACCGCCTCCCCGGCCGCCTGCTCCGGGCTCATGTAGGTCGGGGTACCCATGACCGCACTGGGCCCGGTGACTGCGTCGGCGCTGTCGACCAGTCGGGCGATACCAAAATCCGCCAGTAATGCCCTCGGCGAGTCGCTGGGGCCCTCGAGGAGGATGTTCTCCGGCTTGAGATCGCGATGGACCACCCCTGCGGTCGCCGCGGCGTCGATGGCCGCGGCGATATCCCCGGCGATCCGCACCGCGGTGGCGGCGGGCAGCCGGGGTTCCCTCTGAAGCCGCTCCCGGAGGGTCTCCCCGGACAAGTAGTCCATCACGAAGAAGAGGTGTCCTTCCGCCTCCCCGGCCGTGTGGACCGCCACGATGTTCGGATGCCGCGCCCGGGCTACCAGACGGGCTTCGGCCAGGAAGCGCGCGGCCAGGGCCCGATTCACCACCAACTCGGGGTGAATCACCTTCACGGCGACCGCGCGGTCGAGCGCCAGGTCGGTCGCGAGGAAGACCATGCCCATGCCGCCGCGCCCCAGCTCCCGCTCGATGCGGTACTGGCTTCCGAGCGCTCGCTCGAGTGTTGCGCGAAGGTGGGTGCCCGCGTCCGTCACCGCCGTAGCCTGGCCTGATGGGGTGTTTCCAAGATACATGTCGGAAGCCACGGGGTGTGGGAGATACCTGTGAGATGCCCCGATCCCCCCATGCGTTGCGTTTCGAACCGTGTCGCGGGGGAAGTGCCCTGCCCAGACGTTGACCGGGTTTTGAGGGGCCGGATCCATTGTCCCGCGCACCTACGCTCCCGGCGCGGACCTCATGCCCCAGACACTCTCGAAACGGTCGCTACCCTCACGCCGGTCCTTCCCTGCTTCCTCCCTCCCAGCCAGGCGGGACGCAGAGCCGACCATCGCCGCGGTCGTCGCACCGGCCGAGCGCCCCAGCCTCGACGCCGCCAGCATCGGGTGCTTCGCCGTGCTCCACCGAAATACCATCCCGGAAGCGCTCAACGCGGTGCGCGAGCGTCCCGTGGATGCCGTCGTGCTTTCGGTCCAGCACTGTGCCGGCGAACGCGATGAGGCCGTGGATCACCTCGTCCGCGACTTCCCCGGGGTTCCTACCGTCGCGCTGGTCACCCGTCACGATCCCGGCGTCGCCCAGGCCCTCCTTCGCCTGGGTGCGACGGGCGTGCGCGAAGCCGTCGACGTCACTGCGCCGTCGGGCTGGAGCCGTCTGAGACAGCTGATCGCCGAGCCGGCGACGAAGGGTGCCGCCCGCATCATGGCACCGGTGTTCTCCGCGCTCCCTTCCCTGCCCCCGGACGCCAGGATTTTCCTCGAGCTTCTGATTCGCGAGGCACCCGCCATGCCGGTGGTGCGCGGGTTGTCCAGGCGGCTCGGCCTCAAGCCCAGCACCCTGATGTCCCGGTTCGCCCGCGCGGGACTCCCCTCCCCCAAGGCCTACCTGGCGGCTGTCCGGTTTCTCTATGCGGCGCAGTACTTCGAGGGCGGCGGGCGATCGGTGGCGGATGTGGCCTATCGGCTGGAGTGCTCATCGCCCCAAAGCTTCGGGCGATCCATGCGGGGAATACTCGGCATCACGCCCGGTGAGTTCCGGCGCCGGTTCTCCTTTGCGGTTGCCCTGGATCGATTTCTCAACCAGTTGATCGAACCGCACCGGCTGCGTTGGGAGGCTTTCCGGCCGCTCAGGCAGCGCCCCTCGTGAGCGCGGGGCTCGCCATAGCCGAGGACCTAGACGCCGAGGTCAATAGTAGTAGCGATTGACACTACTTCAATCCCGGCTCCTTCAATTTTCTCCTTGCCGCCCTGTTTCCGGTCGACCAGGGCGAGCAGACCCAAGACCGATCCACCTCCCTCGCGAACCGCCTCGATGGCCCGGAGGGCCGAGGCGCCCGAGGTGATCACGTCTTCGATGACCACGACCCTGGCGGTCGGCGAGAAGTTCCCTTCGATCTGGCGCCGGGTGCCGTGTCCCTTCGCTTCCTTGCGGACGCTGAAAGCCTGAACCAGCGGCGGCCGGTCGACGCTCGCACGGGCTATCGCGTAGGCGATCGGATCCGCGCCCATTGTCAGGCCGCCGACCGCATCCGGCTCCCAGCCGGCGGCGCGGATGGTCTCGAGCCCCAGGGGTCCGATGATTGCCTGCCCCTCGGCCGACATGGTCGTCTTTCTGGCGTCGATATAGAAGGAGGAGTGCTGTCCGGAAGCGAGGACGAAGTCACCGAAAGTGAGCGACCGCTCGCGGAGGAGAGCCGCGAGCGCCGCCCGGTGGTTCACTCGTCTCCCCGCTTGAAGAAGGAGGAGAAGAATCCCGGCTTCTTGTCCTTACATTCGGCTTCCACCGCGTCGCAGAACGCACGAGCGAACTCGTTGACTGTCTTCCACCTACGAGTGGGGTCGCGCTCCAACCCCTTCATCACGACCTGCTCTACGCCGGGGGGGAATTTGAGGCCTTTCACGGCTTCATTGATCGGGGTTGGCTTCTGGGTGAGCAGCTGCTGGAACAGTTCTCGCGGGCTGCGTCCCGGGAACGGGAGGATGCCGGCGAGCAGATGGTAGGCGATGGTGGCCAGGCTATAGACATCCGCCTGCTCTCCAACGAGCTCCCCGGAGAGCGCTTCCGGGGCGACGTACTGCAAAGTGCCGACGAAGAACCCAGCCCGGGTCAGGCGGTCCGCCGGGTTGTCCTCGGCGTCTCGCGCGATCCCGAAGTCCAGGAGTCTGGCGGTCTGGGCCTCCGGATCGTACATGATATTGGCGGGCTTGAGGTCGCGGTGGATGATCCCCTTGGAATGCGAGTACTCCAGGCCCGCCCCGAGCTGATCGATGATTCGCGCGGTCAGGGTCGGTGCGAGCCGGCCCGCGGCGGTGAGAAAGTTCGCGAGGGGTTCGCCCTTGGCCCATTCGAGGGCGAGATAGTACAACCCGTCGTCCTGACCGAAATCGTAGGTCTGGACGATGCTGGGATGCTTGACGCGGGTCCCGAACTCGGCTTCGCGCAGGAATCGCTTGACCGCGACGGGATCCTGGGCCATACGCTGGCGCAGGATCTTGATGGCGGCGGTGCCGCGCTCCGGGTGTTCCGCGCGATACACCGTGGCGGTGCCGCCCTCGCCGACATGCGAGAGCAGCTTATAACCGGCAACCGTGCGTCCGACGAGGTTATCTTGGCTCATGGAAGGCCACGGAAGCTACTGTGGGGCAGGGAACCCGACAAGCGCGCGTGTACCCCTGCGCGCTTTTTGGCGTCCCCTCTCGTGAACGGATTGCCCGCCGTCACTCCTCTTACTCGCAGCGTTCTCATGCCCATTTCCTTGCCCCTGCGACGCGCTTCCGTCCTCGGCCTCGTGCTGCTGTCGATCGGGTGCGGCGGAGGCGTCCAGCGGCCGGGGAGCGCGACGCCGAGTACCGAGCAGACCCTGAGTGAGCTCTTCAATCTCTCCGCGGTCTATCAGCGGATCGGCCGCATCGCCGCCAGCGGTCCGATGCCGTTCGTCGGCGCCCTCGGTTTCGCCGCCGGCTCGGGCGACTCGACCATTACCAAGGTGGGCCTTTCCTTCGAAAACCACGCGTTCGCGTTCCAGCGCGACCCCGGCTCGTTCTCGACCCGCTTCCGGGTGGAGTACTCGTTCCAGCGCTCCGGCGCCGAGCCGGTGGCGGCCACGCGGGATGAGATCATCCGGGTGCGGTCGTTTCAGGAGACCCAGCGCAGCGACGAGAGTGTCATCGTCGAGCAGGGATTCCTGCTGGCGCCCGGGGCGTACACGCTCTCCATCACCGTACGCGATCCGGCATCCGCCGTATTCAGTCGAGCGGAGAAGAGCATCGAGGTGCCGGCCTTCGCTCCGGGCTCGATCACCCCGCCGATTCTGGTGTATGAGGCACGCCCCCGCTCGACGATCTCGGATTCGCTCTCCCTCCTCCTCAACCCGCGGGGCACGGTGGCGACCGGGGGAGGGGACTCGCTGCTGATGTACGTGGAGGGGTACCGGTTCTCCGGGCCGGCAACGGTTCCGATCGAAGTGCGCGATGACCGGGACAGCGTGGTCCACCGATCCCAGATTGCCTTCGTGGGAGGGCGGGGGGTCGAGGCGCACGTCATTCCGGTGGTCTCGGCCTCGCCGCCCCTGGGCGAGCTGCAAATCCTGGTGGGGAGCGGGCCGTCCGCCCAGCGGGTGAGCGCGCTGGTGTCTTTCTCCCGGAGCTGGGTGGTGACCAGCTATGAGAACCTGCTCGGCCTGATGCGCTATTTCATCTGGGCTCCCGACCGGCTCGCTGCACTGCGCAACGCCAGGGCCGAGGATCGTCCGCGACTCTGGCGGGAGTTCTGGACCGCGACGGATCCCATCCCCGAAACCGCCGAGAACGAGGCGCTGGACCAGTACTTCATCCGCATAGCGATCGCGAACGAACGATTCCGCGACGAGGGCGGCCCCGGATGGCGAACGGACCGCGGGGAGGTCTTCATTACGCTGGGGGAGCCCGATCAGGTGCTCGAGACACCTCCCTCGAGTGATCGGCGCCGGGTGCAGTGGGTCTACAGCACCTACCGCGCCGCGATCCTGTTCGAGGGGACCATCGGCTTTTCTCGCCTGCGCATGACGCCCAGCTCACGCTCCGAGTTTTCCCGAGCGCGGACCCAGGCGATGCGGAGCATTCCAGGCCGGTAGGAGGGAGGAGGGTCGCCCACCCTTATTCCCTCTTTCCCCGCGGTTACCTTCCCGGGCATGGCACCTCACGATCCTCCCCACCTGTTCCTCGTCGATGGCCATGCCCTCATCTACCGCGCGTTTTATGCGCTGATTGCCCGCCCCTTGAGGACCAGCCGGGGCGAGAACACCTCCGCGGCGTGGGGCATCGTCAATTTTCTGCTTCGGCTTCGCGAGAAGTACCGCCCCGACTATCTCATCTGGGTGCTGGACGCCGGCGATTCCTTCCGCAAGGCGCGCTACCCCGAATACAAGTCCACCCGTGAGAAGCTCGACGAGCAGCTGCAGCAGGATTTCGATCTCGCCCTCACGCAGGTGAGCCGGCTGCTGGCGGCCTTTCGGGTGCCGGTGCTCAGCGTCGCCGGATACGAGGCGGACGACGTTATCGGAACCCTGGGGAAGCGGTTTGCGGCGGCGGGCCAGCATGTGGTGATCGTCTCGGGCGACAAGGACTTCTATCAGCTCGTCGGTCCTCGTATCTCGCTGCTCAATCCGGGGCGCGGCGGCTCGGCGGGTGTCGAGGAGCACTGGGTCGACGAGTCCAACGCGTCGGAGCGCCTCGGCGTGCCGCCGTCGCAGGTCACGGACTGGCTTGCGCTGGTGGGAGATTCCTCGGACAACGTGCCGGGAGTGAAGGGCATCGGCGAGAAGGGCGCCGTGCAGCTGCTGCAGGAGTTCGGCAGCCTGGAGGCATTGCTGGCGCGCGCCGGCGAGGTCAAGCAGAAGCGGTCGCGTGAGGCGCTGGTGCAATTCGCCGATGACGCGCGCATCTCCCAGGAGCTGGTGACGATCCGAGAGGACGTCCCCGTGGAATTCGACCTCGCCACCGCGGAGACGCGGGAGCCCGATCGCGAAGGCCTGATTCGGATCTGTATCGATCTCGAATTCCATTCGTTGGCCAGAAAGCTCGCCGGTGCGGAGCCGTCCCCCCGGGCGGAAACGGCAGACGCGCCCTCACATCCCGACGCGGCGGGCGAAGCGACCGCCCCCCCGGCCGAGACGGCCGCTCCGGTCCTCGTCAGGGTGCAGGCCGGTTGCGAGCCGGACGTCGTGGACGATCCCGCCCGCCTCGCGGCGATCGCCCGGCAGATTCGCGCAGCGGAGATCGTCGCGATCGACACGGAAGCCGGTGCGGTCGAGCCCAGAGATGCCCACCTGATTGGGCTCTCCCTCGCCGTAGCGCCCGATAACGCATGGTACTTCCCGTTCGGGCATCTGCCGCGCGGCGGTGCCCTCGCGGCGCCGGCGCCGGTCCACAACCTGCCGCTGCTCACCGACCCCGCCTG